>Ga0131853_10019648_pt1 | contig 12291 bp, 6 predicted proteins | sample TergutLab28metaG_FD_92764 | JGI IMG/M metagenome (GOLD analysis project Ga0131853, IMG submission 92764) | Labiotermes labralis P1 segment gut microbial communities from Petit-Saut dam, French Guiana - Lab288 P1 (version 2) (version 2) | ecosystem: Host-associated > Arthropoda: Insects >...
AACACTATTCCCCAATTGGCAGAAGGAATCGTGGCAGACCTCTGAAGAGACTTCTAGATACGTGAGACCGGAACGGGTCAACAAGTGGCCTAACTCCATGACAGACATAAGATGATGATGATTTTGCTTTCTCTTTTATTTTCGTATGAAACCTGTTGATGGTCCCATTTGGACCGCAACATGAAGCATGTCGTTAACAGAATATTGATATGCAATGAATGTATTGGTGCTGGACGTAGTATTATTAATTTGCCAGTTACAAAAACACAACTGGATGTATTTTGTAAAATAATAATAATAATAATAATAATAAAGTAAATATAAATAACAAAACGAGCAGGCTAGCCCCTTCATGAAAATCGGGATTATGACAACATTTTGGGGACGAAACACCGGTACCCTTACATATGATAATATATTAATACTGGAAAAGTAGAGAAAATTAGGGTCTGACACATTTAAATCATTTGAGAGTTGTAGGTGTTGTAAATCTTTTCCGGGAGTTTGCATGAATAAAATCAGTGAGGGGCCAGTCAAAAACAGACTACAATATCCTGACATCCATAATATCCAGTCGAATGTTTTTCTTAAGAATTGTGTTTTTCATCTGTTTTCTCTAATAAGCGTATTAATATATTTCCGATAAATTTTTAAATTGAAACCTTCTTTAAGTACGCGAATAATATTAAAATTTTAAATATAATAATATCATTTTATCCGATAACTCGCTTTACTTCATTCGGGCCGTTATGCGTGACGGCAGGCAGAAGAGCGTTTGCTGCTATTCCAATTCCAATTTTCCGTGATGCATTTGCTCACCATATTTAAAGAAGTTGTCTGAAATGTCTGCCCTCGGCTTGCTGGCATGCGCCGAATCTAACAAATATTTCGTCCATTTGCATGTCGAAATATTACAAGTTAAGCGAACCAACTAACGACAGTTGTCACACAAAATAATGTAGCAATACACAAGGTGTGATGGTTTAAGACCGTATCGGAACCAGTTTACGTGCTGCATAAATAGCCGGGAATGTTGACCGATTTGTCAAGAATGACTTTATTCTGTACTTAGTTAAAACTGGAGCATTCTCAGTATAAATTTTTTTCGTTTAGTATGAGGGGACCGAGTTTGACACCCTTACAAAAACTAGGGCCAAACTTTTAGTTCCCATATTTCAATCTTTAAGTTTCTATACGTACATGAGATGCTAAAGTTTACCGATTATGTGATAAGTGAAGAATTCTGATAGCTAGTGAAGGAGGAAAATAACATTTGACATAAGATGAAACCAAGGAAGGCTAACTTAGATTCGTCACATCTTGCATAGGAAGTGCCTTCTAAGACATGCTATTGAAGGCAAGAGAAAAGGAAAGAATAAAAGACGAGGCAGATGGTATAAGCAGCTACTGAATGATCTTAAAGAAACGATAAGACACTAGGAATTGAATGGGGAAGCAGTAGATCGCTCTCTACGGAGAGCTCGCTATGGAAGAAGCAACGGACGTGTCGTAATGCACAGTGCGTAATGATGACATTAGACGAATAACCTGGCGGCGGAAATTAAAAGGAAAACGTTGTTGAACATTCCAGAATAGAAAATGAGATGAATAGTTTGTAAAAGAGAAAAGAAGTGATGGGAGTGTGCACAAAACTGCGGAAACATGATTTTCATATTACGTACCAAACAAGGTTAAGCTGAATGATACATTAAGTTTAGATGGGAGAAACAAATAGAAGGCACGTAAGATTTGGCAAGTACGTACATCATTACGGTCACAAAAGTGAAAGACAGAGGTAGACTGGAAGATCTAAGCACAAATATGAGGATAATATTAAAATTGACTTTAAAAAACTAGGGTGACGTGGTGTGGGATGGAATGATATGGCTCACGATGGAGACCATTTGGTGGGCTGTTTGAACATTGTGGTGAAACTTTGGTTTACATTAAGCGAATTAAGGTTCTTGAGCAGCTGAAGGAACCAGATTGTTAGAATCAGTCAGTAGCTTAGGTGTGTAAAGTAGCATACTGCTTTCATTACATCATGTCATCTTCCTGGAGGCTGCAGCAATGTGCCATTTTAGGTTACAATAACAAGACGCGATATACCGCTCTTTCGTGAAAGGCGATGATTTTACTCAGAATTCATTAAACAACTCAGTGTAATTAATTGTAAACAACATAGCCCTTCACAGGCCCTGAATTATGGAAAGCGCTAAACGGTTCCAATCGTAGTATAAACCAGCACAGTCCAATCCTAATATCCTTTTAACGTATACTGATCTCAGCAGACCCGTTCTGATAAGATGTCCATCATCCTGCACTGATATCAGGTGTCCATTGATGTCAGTGTGCCTGCATATATAGACATTTGTTGTTGTGGTTGTTGTTGTTGTTGTTCGTGAGACTTTTTGACATTCGGTATCCACGACGTCAAGAAAATGGCCTGATATCCAACACCATTTGATGTCAGTGAGCCCGTCCTATGTCCAACATCCATTGAGGCCACTGAGCCCGTACTATAACCAACATGCACTGATGTCATTGAACTTTTCCGATGTCCAACTTCCCCTGCCGTCACTGTATGTCCCTCAATATGCAGGAACATAGATATCAAGGAGCCCGTCCTGCTATCCAATAGTCAATTAGTTTTTATCAGTCAGGCTGTCTGGACAGCCTTTATTTATTGATGTTGGTAAGTCGATGTGTTGTGACAGCGATTATTCATTGACGACAGCCGGATCTGATAGCCCATATCCTTTTGATGTCAATGAGCTTACCCTGATATCCAGTATCCGTTGAAGACACTGAAACTGTCATGATATCTAACAACCATATTGTCGTCTTCTGATACGGATGGTCCGGGAATCGAATGCCGGTAGGGGCTAGATTTTCCGTAACCGTCCGGACTGACCCTGGAACCCAACCAGTCTCCTGTACAACGGTTTCCCGGAGCTCTTTTCCGGGAGAAAGTGTCGGGAGCGTGGCTTTGACCACCCACCCTCATCTAGGGCGCAGGTTACGGAAAGAGTAGAGCTATTCCTCTACTCCTCTTCTTGGCCAATATGGCCTGTTCTAGGATGAAATCTACCTTACTCTTTATCCTATAACCCATACCCGCCGATGTTGGCAAGCCTGTTCTGTTAGCCAGTATCCTTCTACTACAATGATCTGTCCTGATTCCTTGATGTTAACGAACGTATAATGCTACTTTATGTCCATTGACCATTGGGCGGCAGAATTTTAGCGATGATGGGTTCGTTTTCAGAAGTAAACGCTTACGTTCGCAGCGTCTGTACCGACGTATCGTTTACAGGCTGAAAATGAGACAGAAGCCTACCAACCACTTGGTCAGAGCCTGTTGGAGCGAGTCCTCCCACGTAAAGAAATAGAACCTTCCATCATCCTCTTTGTCTTATTCCACAGTGGCTGGTCCGCCGTGTCCACGGATCCTAGCTTATGGGTCTACTGGTACTCCCTTCACTCATTCAGCTAATAGGCCACAGACAACCGTAAGCGGTTCACCCAAGCTTTCAGGGGGCGGTCACTGCTGAATTTCCGCTGTCCCCTTAGTCGGTTCGGGGACCGCGGTGTCACAGTGGTTAAGGTGCTGTGCTACAAATCGGAAGGTCGCTGGTTCGATTCCAGATGGTTTCATTAGAATTTTTCACTGACATAATTCTTCCTATCGCACTATGGCCCTGGGGTCGACTCAGCCTCTAAAAGAAATGAGTAGCAGTAGTATTTCCTGGGGGTAAAGGTGGACGGTGTGTAAAGCTGACAACCTACCACCATCCTATGCTGTCGTCACGTAATCTGGGAACCTTAACTTCGTGGAACTGTCTGGGCACAACGGGCCTGTAATGGGACTGATTTACCTTTTTACCTTAGTCGGTTCTGCAATAGTATTTTATCCTGAATGCAAGCGAATGATGAAGGCAGCTAGGATACGTCTGGTCATAACCTTAACGCATTTGTCGATTGACGTCTCCTCAGGTATGGCCGGATTTCCCGAAGCAAGCCTAGAATATGGCCGAAGTAGTGTCGACCAGAAATGGCAAGTGATCCGAACTAAATGCGAAGCAGTTAGTCAAATGCTTAAGTAGGACAAGGTCTCTAGTCTCCACGATATCGAGGATATCGAGCTGGGCATTGGATCGGTTAGGAGAGCAGTGGGAGTGGTCATTCCACATATCGCATCAAGAAGGAGCTCTCAGCAGCCAAGTCCCGCAGAAGCGAACATTTTTTTATGAAAAGACTTGGGTTCAGTTTGTGAATGTATGGAACCGAGCCTTTTTTTAAAAGTAAAATGTCTCTCAGTCATTAAAAACTTCTCATCATTTATGGAACGCAAAGATTAGTTACAGAGTTAATAAGATTTTGCCACTTAATTTGTTCACACCCACCATGTTTCAATGTCTAAATTTAATGTAAAAATATGTATTGCAACATATTTACATGTGGTGTTCTGAATGTCTAAATTACATCACAGTGATATTTTGTATACATGTAAAATAGCCACTGCCACCGGGTGACAACCCAATTGCAGTTAATTAATATTATTATTATTATTAACGTGCACATAACTTCGTGGTGATAATTGTCGGGTTTACAATAATTCGATCAACGCATACACTTATAAAATAGTTTTTATGGATAAGCCTAATACTAATTATCTAGCGACAATTACCGCGTGTTTTCTTTGGAGATGTGCTGTATAAAATTCATGAATTGAAGCTCTCGGAAAATGTCTCCTTCGCACTTTCATGGCATGTATTCCGACCCCATGTTTTTACTGGGCCTCTTTCCTGTTAGTCCCTATCGTTCCATACCTCTAAGTATGGTAGAGGTAAAGTTTTCGTTGTCAACACCATGTAGGCATATAGGGGAGATCCACTCATCCCTAATCTTAGCACTAGATGAAAGTGAGTGGTTAACTTCACGCCCCGCCCTTTTGTCCCCGTCAAAGGAACCCCGTGACCGGCTGTGTGAGCCGCAGAGCCGATCTGGAACATCCAAATTACACATATTTTCTAGTCCCTGCGGGAGTCGAACCTATCAATTTAAATTCGTCATTAGGTTAATGTCTTGTAAGAGACGTCGTACATTAGTGGAAGAGAAGACACTCCTATGTGAACATTACAAGTTGTCCGTGTTCGTAGCACCGACGTTTGTAGTTGCCGATATCCTAACACGGTAATCGGAAGTGAGCAAGTGTGGGAGAGCTGTCATTTGGTGACTTGAAGCTGCACGGGCATTTTGTTATCCCATCGCTGTACCTCCGACCTGTATAAAATACGACGAACAATTTTACCAATATTGGAGGGGCTTGTATCGTATCAAGCACGAAGTTTTCATTAAAACCTCTCCTAACAGTGACAGTGCGACATTTATTGCGACAAAGTGTCTTGGCAAAGCTTCATTTTCAGGACACTTCACAATTTCAGCATTGAGGGTTAGATTTCCTAAAGGCTTACATGACGTGCTGCTGTTTCTTTTTTTTTCAACTTTCGAGTTTTCAACATTTTTTAATTAAAGATAAGGCCTTCTGAGCTATAGCCCTCTGTATTTCCGTACCAATATTTTGAAAAAACCTATGACAAAGCCGTTCCTATGCGTAGTTAAACATCACGCCTTCAGGTATAATGGAACTATATCTCCACTCATCCTTCACCTCAACACTAGATACAGATAAGTGGCCGTCTTGAAGCTCCGACCGACTTAGTATTGGGAAATGGACCACAATACCTATAGTATAGGGGACTGGCTATGCCCGAATTTTGGTCTGGCTTGTATTGAAGAGAAGTTCTGTAGTCCCTGCGGGGAGCTAAACCCCGACGCTTCGTTTGTTCAGCTTATAATCTAGTTGTAACGTCTAAGACATCATGGCAATGAATGTGATGCAGTTGCTATCTGTGTTGAATACGTTTTACGAAATGCTGTATGACCAAACTCTCCGACACTTGCACAAGAAACATCAGTGACACGGAAGTACCAGTGGCAAACCTCCGGTTTTTGTAGTAATGAGCCCCCATACCACTGAAGGTGGAGGAATATGAAAAAGTTTTCTGTGCAGTATTCAGCTACAGCTCTAATGTTCTGCATAGAATCATCTGCATGCGTTGAATAACGGTCTGAGTTCAGCTTCCTGAAACACGACTCACGGAAGCGGGCGATTTCACCGCTTCCAAAACTGTGTTTTTGCGGGTGTGTCGCCGGAAAGGTAGAGAATATATGTGTTAACAGCGCCAGGTTTTGCGAGTGCTTATCCGCGCCATCGCACGTCTAGTCTGTCAATATGTGTGTGTAATTGCATGTCTTAAATACCTTGTCCAAATTTGGGAACAAAAAGTAAAAGTTTTACGATTCGAAGGAAAGAGTGATTAATGTCTTCAAGATGCATTAAATATTCGAATAACTGTCTAATAATAAAACACTTTATTTTCCAACAGATGCACAAATATGTAATTCGTAGATACAATTAGAATTATTATAAAATATTTAAAATATTTAAAATTGCTCCAATATGTTTCGGATCACAAGGGATCCATCATCAGGGAGCTCTATAGAGTGCTTGGCTAAAATTACAGTAATGGTTCTATCGTGTCCGTTGATATGGACGTAGTAAATGGAGAAGATAGAACCATTACTGTAATTTTAGCCAAGCACTGTATAGAGCTCCCTGACGATGAATCCCTTGTGATCCGAAACATGTTGGAGCAATTTTAAATATTTTATAATAATTCTGATTGTATCTACAAATTATATTTGTGCATCTGTTGAATACTAAATGTTTTAATCGTCATTTCTGCACGGTACAAACATGAAGATTGTCTAATAATAACTTGCCTTCTCAGGTAAAGGGACAGAGGGACACTGGCAGGGAGAAATTGAATTCAATCTATTGAACACTGTAAAACAGTAGACTAATATAACATAATTAAAGGCAAATTGGGAATTAAAACTGTTATAAAGATATACAGATGTTAAAAAGTCGACATTACTGCTTATAACATAAATACAAGCATTGCATGGGTTTGGCTGTTACCGAGTATTCAACTAAGTATGCATTTTTCGTACCACTCTCCTGGCCTGGATATTTGGAAGAAGAGAAGATAACGGATTAAATATGTGGACAGAATAATATATTATAAACTCTAATGTTGCCTTGAAATATAAACCAAGAAGAAAAAGGAAAGGTTGACAGGCTAAAGTGAAGATTGTGTGACCATATAAATGAGCCAGGAAGAGAAGGAATGACGCAAACTACGTGAAGATTGTAAATGGACTTATTTTTTGTATTTTAGAATCAACTGCTCAGCGACCTGAATCGTCATTACTTCTGAAGTTATTTCTTGCCGTTCGGTGTACTTACTGAAATGAAATATCACACACGGCCCAATTTATCAATGGTTTGACCCTGAAACTTTAACAAAATAACGAGAAGATCTATAATCAGATGAGTGCTGAATGCAGCAAATTTATCCGCTCTCTGTAGAGGAATACAGCCGGACAATAGCCTAAATATCATGATTTAGGGCACAGAAGCCAAAGCCGTACTCAATAACATTTTAATCGGGAAAAGTAGGGGAAGTACAGATTTTGGAATAACGAAAGTAAATATAAGACTAAAATGGATCTTAAATATTGGAATGTGAACGTTTGGACCGAATTGTGGGTTGCAGAGGTGGACTCTTCTGAACACTGGTGCGTAATACGTACCTACAGGTTTCAGTGGCGAGTCATTCTGAACACTGGTATGTACTTACAGCTTCCAGCGGCGGGTCCTTCTGAGCAATGTTACGTAATTACATGTTCCAGTGACGGTTCCTTCTGAACAATGTTACGTACTTAGAGGTTACAGTGGCAGGTCCGTCTGAACAATATTACGTAATTACATGTTCCAGTGGCGGGTCCTTCTAAACAATGTTACGTAATTACATATTCCAGTGGCGGGTCTTTCTGAACAATGTTACGTACTTACAGCTTCCAGTGACGGGTCCTTCTTAACAATGTTACGTAATTACATATTCCAGTGGCGGGTCATTCTGAACAATGTTAGGTACTTACAGCTTCCAGTGACGGGTCCTTCTGAACAATGTTACGTACTTATAGGTTCCAGTGGCGGGTCCTTCTGAACAATGTTACGTACTTACAGATTCCAGTTACAGCTCCTTCTGAACTATGCTATGTACTTCCGGGTGTCATTAAACACCAGGAATTTATGGAAAAATATCGACGACTGAAGAAGAGCTGTGTGCTTTTGATTACAACATTGGAAGCTGTATTTGATGTTCTTTAATCATAATGCAAATAACTGCTTTTGAATGCATACATAATCTCAAAAATAAATATTGCTTAGTCGTCTCTTATTGCTTAAGTTGGCTAGTTCAATGCCCAGGTGATGCCTATATCAGTTATTTCAGTACCAACAGTTTTCTTGTTCATGACGGCTTCAGGAATGGTTTGGGTGTGTTCGTGCTGCTTAAGGTTTCTTATCTTTTACGTTCTGTTGACCTGCATCCCTGTATAATCTTTTTCGAATGAAGCCAAGTAGGTGCACACTAATTCTTAGTATATTTATTTCAATTTCTCTACATATTTCGAGCAACTATGTGCCCATCATCAGGAGAACTTACTGTTATCTATGCGACACTGGTATATTTCACTCTGTATGGGTGGCTGTCTGGTCTGCTAGTTGGGATGAGACTCAATCTTATCCCAACCAGTCTCAGTAAGTTCTCCTGATGATGGGCACATATTTGCCCGAAACATGTACAGAAATTGAAATAAATGTACTAAGAAGTGGTGTTCACCTACCTGGCTTCATATGAAAAAGCTTAAGGGATCTTACTTCAGCCATTTTTCAGTTAAATTGTTCAGTTCAACCACTCTGACTTTTCTCCATCTGACAATATTTTAGCCAGTTGTACACTCGCTGCGGAGAACATAACAGGTTCTTTATTGCACTAAACCTTTTAACTTCCTTATCCAAATTTTTTGGACCATTGTCTTACTGCACCATGTTTTAAAAAAAAAACCAAAAACAGCTGCGGATCTGGTGTAAAGCAGCTTTGATTTTGATGGAAAATTTTAAAATATTTTCAAGGCCTTGTCAAGAAAGACACACCAAATTTATAGCATCTTTTATGAATCTACTTGTTTCTTTCTCTAAAACTGTCTTTCCATGGAAAGGAGACACGATTTTTCACGTTTACTGCAAGTTTTATTTTAAACAGTGATGTACCAATTAACAGTGTGTTAAAGTACGACTGAGCCGAGGGGAGACAATAATTGTGAAGACTGGAACTGTTTGTCACCAATTTTGTTCAACTTGTACAGCGAATGCCTTACCAAGGAAGCTATGGAAGGGTTTGAAGACTTCAAAATAGGAGGAAAAATCATTCACACTGTGAAATAAGCATAAGACATTGTGTTACTGGCTAAGGAAGAAAAAGTGCTACAGGACATGATTGATAAATTATTTGAAACTGGAGGATGCTATGGAATGGTAATGAGCGTGGAAAAAACAAAACTAATGAGAATTTCAAGACAACCATTTCCAGTAAAAATTATGATAGATCAAAAACAACTAGAAAATGTGGAATCTTTTAAATATTTGTGTAGCATTTTAACAAATGATGGAAGATGTACTTGTGAAATTAAATGTAGGATTGTTATGTCTAAAGCTGCATTTAACAAGAAGAGGGCTCTTGTTACTAGCACACTGCACTAGGAATTGAGGAAAAAGCTGGTGAAGTGCTACACTTTGAGCATAGCTTTATATGGTGCTGAAAATTGGACGCTTCGGGCAGTAGATCAGGAACATCTTGAAAGTTCTGAAATGTGGTGCTGGAGAAGGGTGGAAAAGATCAGATGGACCGATCGTGTGAAAAATGAAGAAGTATTAATTAGAGTCAATGAGCAGAGGAATATCCTACATGAAATAAGTAAACGGAAGGCTAACTGGATTGGTCACATCTTACGTAGAAACTGCCTTCTACAAGGGGTTATAGAAAGAAAGATAAAGGGGGGGGGGGTGGTAGAATTGACGGGAAGACGAGGAAGAAGACTTAGGAAGCTACTGGATGACCTTAAGGAAAGAAAGGATATTTTCATTTAAAGGAGAAAGCTCTTGATCGCACTATGTGGAGAGCTCGCTTTGGAAGAGGCTTTTGGCCTGTCGTAAGACAGACTACTGAATGGACGAACGAATACCGATTAAAATTAAGATGCGGCGACAGCAAAATGCCTGTGGCATGGGGCAGTATTGCTGTTTGTGTGGTTTGGCACGTGTTAGTGTAGCCATTAATTCAGTAACATAACTTGATGGCTTTGTTCAAATTTTTAAATCTTTGAACCCACGTACAGCGGAAATAAGAAATAAGATCGACTGAATCTTAATGTTTTGTAGTTTACGTGTGTTATGTTACTGTATATTAAAATCAACTAAGCATAAACCGGAATGAAGCTTAAAAATCACACTTCGACTCTCATCATCGATATTTCTGCCATCTTTGTCTCCGAGAGACAACTGGTGTAAAAACTGATACGTTTTAAATTTAACAGTTAACTTTTGTCAACATAAATTATACAGGGTTATTCGAAATGATTGTCGGAGTTTTAACAACTTGTCATACACAATACACTTGAGATAGGATTGTATGTTTTTTTTTAATTTAATAGAACAAAACTCCAAGTTTTTATTACAACCCTTACAGTGCTCTATATTTTCTATTAAATAAAATAACACATATACTCCTATCTCAAGTGTATTGTGTATGACAATTTGTTAAAATCCCGACAATCGTTTCGAATAACCCTGTATATCCTTCGGAATCTCTGGCTTTGAAAGAAAAGAGAGTATGAAAAATATTAAGAAACCCTATTATTTGAGTGAAAATCGAATTGTTTATACATGAAGATATATTATTTGTGATCTGTACTCCTAATTAAACACAAGTGATTAGTACAATATAAATAAAGACAAATATGTGACAGAACCATTCAGTATATTGACATAATAAATGTGTAAGGGTTTTGCTGTAGAAAACAAAAGAGTAGGAGAAACTGGAACAATGATAGTGGAATGAATTTTAAGTTTATTTACACCGTGTGTGCAACTACACTTCGCTGGAGGTTAGAAAAATATTTTTTGCCTGTATTGAAATGCACATGTTGCTCATGGCCCGCCCCCCCCCCCCCTTCACCGTTCAAGTTGAACGCGGCTATTCGTGCAAAGATTATCTGGACCCAAAATGATGCGATTACTTCCAGATCATTACTGGTTAAGTAATAGACTATCTTTTAAGCAAAAACTAACTACACTCGAATGCCACATGTGTTCGGTGTGGATATAAAAAACTGGTACCTGACCGTGAGCTTGCCTTGAGCCGAGCAATGGCGTAATTGCAGTGTGTAAAGGCCCTTAAAGAAGCAGGATGTGCTCTTGCCGACCGAGCCACACAGGTTTCAATCGTTTCACTCCAGAGCCTTTCCATCATCTCATTCCCCCTACAAGTACTGTTTCAGTGCCATGTCATATTGACTGCGCTGAGGATCAAATGGCGCACTTGTGGGTGTGGCTATGAAGATGGAGGCAGAAGGAAGGTGCGAAACTTCAACAAAGCAGCCAGAATATACCTTGCGGGGCTGAGGCTATCTGTCAGACGAACAAAGAGTGAAGGCAGGCGGACACATGTGCCTGATTTTCACCGTTGCACCATGCATCTTTATAACTATAAAGTTCATACACCAACTAAAACATTCTTTATTAAACTTGATAATGTTTTAAAATTTACATAAAAATTACTTTGATTTGGTCCTAAATGATCCAGTCGTTAAACAAGACCATTATCAGGGAGCCTTCATTAGAGCCTAGCTAAACTTATGTTTGGAGTAAAATTCGGTAAAAAAAAAAACTACGTCTTTATATGCTATGCGGTTTTGTGGCAGCCTGTCATAGGTATGGTGTGTGTGCTGTATGGTGTGTTGAGTGTGACTGTATGGTGTGTGTGCTGTATGGTGTGTTGAGTGCGACTGTATGGTGTGTGTGCTGTGCGCTGTGTTGAGTGCGACTGTATGGTGTGTGTGCTGTGCGGTGTGTTGAGTGTGACTGTATGGTGTGTGTGCTGTGCGGTGTGTTGAGTGTGACTGTATGGTGTGTGTGCTGTGCGCTGTGTTCAGTGCGACTGTATGGTGTGTGTGCTGTGCGCTGTGTTGAGTGCGACTCTATGGTGTGTGTGCTGTGCGCTGTGTTGAGTGCGACTGTATGGTGTGTGTGCTGTGCGC
>Ga0131853_10019649_pt1:2500-12290 | contig 12290 bp, 2 predicted proteins | sample TergutLab28metaG_FD_92764 | JGI IMG/M metagenome (GOLD analysis project Ga0131853, IMG submission 92764) | Labiotermes labralis P1 segment gut microbial communities from Petit-Saut dam, French Guiana - Lab288 P1 (version 2) (version 2) | ecosystem: Host-associated > Arthropoda...
TTGCTTTATCATTTTATTGCTTATTCTGCTATTAGCTCCTAAGATATTCACTTAGCAGGGCAGCCAAGCGGTATTACTGCAATATTACCACCACTGAGCTATATAGGCCTCAAACCTTCAACAACCGTTACTGAGTGAGGGGCAGCTCAATTATTTTCGGTAGGCAGCCATTTCGTTGCTAACACAATATTCTTATTAATGTACGACGAGAATATTCACCTTGCTGCTAATTAAACACTTGCAGTTGTAATGTGTCGTAATAGAACGTTGCAAGAAACAGCGCGTAGTTATTTAAATTTAAACCGTCAGTTAATATGTGCGGTTACTATTTGCGTTCAGAACTGACTGCAGTAGCGCTGGGAACATGAAAGTTTGAGTCGTTTCCGGTATCTGACGGAACGATGCACCGCGTGTCGGCTGAACGAGTAGTGAATAAAATATGTGGACATTAATGATATATTGATACATTTGTTAATTGCAATTGGGTTGACAACCGGTGGCAGAACAGAACATACATAACAATAAGAATACATAAATTTGAAAATAAATGTACGTAATTTACAAAATTAAACAGAAGCACACAAAACACACAGCGATAAAAAAAAAATCGAACTAAAAGAACATGAAAGAATGTGGTAAATGAAAAAGCCACATAAGTAGCAAACTTCATATGATTTGTATATCTGCTGATAATGTTAGACACCCAATCATTTTTGTTAAATTATTAAAACTTAGTTTAATGCCAATGCGATTATATTTTTTTGTTATTTATTTTTGTGGTATTTCGGCTTTCTCTTCTAATCGGAAACATTTATTGATTATTCTGTTGAGATTGGAGTTTGTTGTATTGGTTCTTTATTTTTCTGTCTATTTTTATTTGTGTAGATTTAATTATAGTTTGTTTTTTGTTGTTTATTTTTTTTTGGTTTTTTTCTGTTTGTGAAGGCTCGTTGGGTCTATCTATTTTGGTTTCCATAATTCGTAGTCATGGTAATGATTACTTTCCATCATATAGTGTTCTTCAATGTTAATGTTTTCTTAACTTTTTGACACCTTTGTACCTTTTTTTGGTCTTGGTGGTTAGTTTGTTCGCTATTGTTTTTTATCTCTTTTGTTTATTTTTTTCTTTCCTTCACTACACTTCACTCCACTTCACCCAACTACACTACACTTCACTTCACCCACCTACGTTTAACTCCACACCACTACACTTGTCGACACTTCACTTCCTCCCATTTAAACTTCACCCAACTACACTTCACTTCCCTCTCATATGGCTTAACCCCATTTAAATTTCTTACCGCTCCACTTCACCTCACATCACTACACTTCACCTCACTTCACTTCACTTCACTTCACATGATATTCGCCACACTTCTATTCCTTTCATGTCCCCCCGTTTATAATTGCTTTCCTAACTCTGTTTCTAAAAATCTTAGGTTTACAAGGGAAAGTCCCTGAACTTTCTGCAGGTAGTTGGCTCCAGTTTCTAACGGTCCTATTTACAAAGGGATACTTCCCGATATCCGTTCTCTGCTTCCTGTCCCTAATTTTCCGAACATGATCAACCCAACTCAAATAGTAAGGCCTTCGCAACCTGTCGCGTGTAGCTTTCCATCCTTCCACACTGCAACTTGAGTGCAGTTCAGAACGCAGTTGCTGTACACAGCTGACGCTGACCATGTTGACGCCAAAATTGTGGCTGAAGGCGTCCAGTTATTGTAATGTGCGTACAGAGCAGACATATCAATGCAAGCAATGTTCTTAGCTGCAAGGAAACAATGTTTTGTCTGTTACCGAGTGGTTAATCTTCCGTGCATGTTTAACATGCCAAAATGTAAGTACAAGTAACAGCCTTTCAAAAATTGCTTCTGACAACTTCGTCCTACACTGTGTTTATGGATTGTTTGCCAACATTTTGTGTTCTTTGCTTATCTGTTAACTTTACGGAGAGAAACGTTGTGCTAATTTATGGTGTTTGCACACACAGTGAAGCGCAAAGGAGGCATATTAACGAACAGCAAATCCTTGAACGACTAGCTTATAGGATTAGTCTGTCGTACCTGTCAAATTCCAGTCCGTACCGCGCAGTAAACACACTCCGTCTCAGTTATAAAAACCAGTCAGTTAATCGCTGTTTGTTCTCAGATCCACACAAAACACATAAATACAGCTGTGTGGGCAGAACGTAGAATTGTTGAATGTTAAACCTGGTGGTACATATAGTGACCACTGTGATTTAAAGGGTTACAGCGAACACCACCTGTGAACGATCATTCATTTTGCTGGATCGATGGGCTAAGTATCAAGCAGTGTCTTACAAGCATGATGTGGTGCTTCGGATCGTAGGTTCGAATACGATACGTTTCAAGCACAGAAGTTAGTTACTGTCCGGTTTGTACCGTTAGCTGGATCGATATACGGTAGACATGAGGGCGGTTTGTTCCACCTTCCTGCCGGTAGTGGTGGGTAATTCGGAGTGGGATATTTTAAACTGAAAATCATGTGCAATTTGTGCGCAGCATAATAAATTAATATGCTTATAATTTATTTGTTCTGTGGGTACAGATTTTTTAACGATGCTGAGTGGACAAGATTAGGTACAGTCACTTTAATAATCAGAGGGCCTTGATTTAAGTTAGTGTTTTGAGTTCTATAGACCAATTGGCCTGTCTGTCTGTCACGTTTGCCTGACGTCACCACCATCCACTTCCCCTTAACAACATTCATGAGCACGGCAGTGGCGGATCTGCAAACTAGCGGTGTCGCACTGTGCACCTCTAACACTTAGCAATATCTTCAACGGATCCACAATTTTCTGCTTCAACGATGCATTAAAATTGGAGATAAATGAAATTGGCTGAAATTTGATTGAAATTGGCCAAGGTCGAAACATGTTGTTAAAATAAACAGAATAGAATTTACTTGTGTTTAGACCGTTTTTAAACTTTGTGTATTGAATTACTGAAATACACAACCGCGAGATATCACGTCAAAATTACATTATTTATTTATTTATACTCCATTCGGTGGCTCTCAATTTTACAAACCGTACCGAACTGTAATAAAATCTGATTTTTCCACGAACTACGTCAAAGGTACAATTCCACGAACACCAGTGTGTAGCACTCACGTGTCCTACAGTGGCAGTAACCAAGACATTCTGATACGCTGATTGCTTCAGACTGAGCAAGCGGCTTTCAAGTGCTTCACCGTCAGAGCCAATTGCCAGGATCTCGCATTGTCAGATGCCACTAACTGTCACCCACAGTTGTCGATTTTCCGTCCAAGGAATGAGTGTGCTTTACAAAATCAGTACTTTTTTTGACATCCGTAATTGGAAATGTAAGGAAGAACATAAGAACTTACGATCAGAATTTAATGTTATAGCACTGGCATGAGGCTGGACGGTCCTGAGCTGGATTCCCAGCTGGGAAAACGCCCAGAACCCCTATGGGGCGCATGAAGATATCGGGGTATCTTTCCCGGCGATAAAGAGATAGAGCGTGAAGTTGACAGCCCACCGTCATCTGGTACCAAAGTCAAGAATGGATGGAGCTGTACCTCCACAGCCCTTACGTGCCTTGACAGCGTGGACAGGCACAACTTCATTTATTTACCCTCATTTTTTCATTTAGTAATAATTAAGCTGTTTATCGACGTCACTGATTATTCTTCACATCCATCTGAAAATTGTGTATGAGCTTCACTGTGTTTATAGATTAACTTTTGGAAGCCTAATGTCAACTATAGTGGTCGTACGGAACCGCTAACCTCTAAAGTTGCATTTTATATATTTATTCAACAAATATAGGTACTGAATATTTTAAACATGGTATATACTATCCGTTTTTTCTGTTCAAAATGCAGTTTGTTTAATAATTCTAACGTATTTGGTTCCTGTATTATTCACATTTTATATACAGGGTGTGCTAAAAATAAAAATAATAATTCCGGCGCCAAAAGGTTAAGGCGACTGTCCTAGCTAGCAGTTGAACTGTCGGGTGACTCTTCTTCGTTGTTCCATGTTGCTGTGACCACAACCGAGTAGTATTACAGCTGGCTGCAATGCCAAGTATGTGTAGATTAAAGGAAGGTTTTGTACTGAGACATGTAGAAGGAGTGGGGGAAGAGAGTTATGTCTATTTGTGCTGTGTGAGACAGAGAAGGGGCAGCGCACTTTAGGTGGGGCACGAGATGTAGGAGGAGGATCAATTGTGTTTACGGAAGAAAAGAATGCTGTGTACGTGTACACCGCTGAAGTGTGTAGAAACGTACAGTTGGAGGGGAAAATTCTGGATAATAAACAGCTAGATATAAAAAGAGGAAGTGGCGTATAAGAAAATAATGATTGACATTTTTGAAAATATCTGTACATACTACAATCTGTGTGGAAAAATTAAGTGAGAAAAAGAAAGGGTTTCAGAGGAAGGAGAGCAGGAATTAGTTTACATTGAAGTGACAGGAGCGTGTTATATTTATATTTACAGAACACGCAGTGTACAGTGCGTGATGTTTTTACTGAGATTAATGCGAAATATGCGGATTGCAGAAAACCTGGAATTAAAAGGACACATCAGGAAATTGTGCTGAATTAATAGTATTGATAAATAATAATAATAATAATAATAATAGGGTTATGACAGTAGCGCCAGAGGTCACTTGACCCTGTGGTCATGGTACTCTGACTCAACAGAAGCTCCAGAGGTCACTTGATCCTGTGGTCATGGTACTCTACTGAACAGTAGCTCCAGATGTCACTTGAATCTGTGGTCATGATACTCTACTGAACAGTAGCTCCAGATGTCACTTGACCCTGTGGTCATGATACTTCACTGAACAGTAGCTCCAGAGGTCACTTAACCCTGTGGTCATGATACTCTACTGAACAGTAGCTCCAGAGGTCATGATACATTACTGAACAGTAGCTCCTGAGGTCACTTGACCCTGTGGTCATGATAATCTACAGAACAGTAGCTCCAGATGTCACTTGACCCTGTGGTCATGATACTCTACTAAACATTAGCTCCAGAGGTCAATTGACCCTGTGGTCATGATACTCTACTGAACAGTAGCTCCAGATGTCACTTAACTCTGTGGTCATGATACTCTACTGAACAGTAGCTGCAGAGGTCACTTGACCCTGTGGTCATGATACTCTACTGAACAGTAGCTCCAGATGTCACTTGAACCTGTGGTCATGATATTCTACTGAACAGTAGCTCCAGAGGTCACTTGACCCTGTGATCATGATACTCTACTGAACAGTAGCTCCAGATGTCACTTGAATCTGTGATCATGATACTCTACTGAACAGTAGCTCCAGATGTCACTTGACCCTGTGGTCATGATACTCCACTGAACAGTAGCTCCAGAGGTCACTTGACCCTGTGGTCATGATACTCTACTGAACAGTAGCTCCTGAGGTCACTTGACCCTGTGGTCATGATAATCTACAGAACAGTAGCTCCAGATGTCACTTGACCCTGTGGTCATGATACTCTACTGAACAGTAGCTCCAGAGGTCACTTGAACCTGTGGTCATGATACTGTACTGAAGAGTAGCTACAGCTGCCACTTGACCCTGTGGTCATGATACTCTACTGAACAGTAACTCCAGAGGTCAATTGACTTTGTGGTCATGATACTGTACTGAACAGTAGTTCCAGAGGCCACTTGACTCTCTAATCATGATAGTCTGACTGAACAGACGGACTTTATGAAATGACGAACAAATTAAATTTGTTGTTTCAAAATTGTGCACATCATGCCCTGCGACGATCCACATATTAATTACAGTTATTATAGTTTTAAAAAGGAGTGCATAAAACACCGTTGGATGACACGCTGGAGCCGAAAGTGCCCTTAACAGGGGCTACTATACTACCGGCCAAACAAATAAACTTGCAAATTAAGATCAACCGCACGTCCTAGAGCAATACGTAGATAATTTAACGTAAAATAAAACACTGTGTATAGAGCATTTAAAACTTCTATTGACACTTCCGAAATACCTTATAATTATTTAATTAACCTTTTGGCGCCGGAATTATTTTTTTAATTTTAGCACACCCTGTATACAAAATGTGAATAATACAAGAACCAAATACGTTAGAATTATGAAACAAACTGCATTTTGAAGAGAAAAAAAGGAGAGTATATACCATGTTTAAAATATTCAGTACGTATATTCGTTGAATAAATATATAAAATGCAACTTTAGAGGTTAGCGGTGCGGTACGACCACTATAGGTGTCGTTAGGCTTCAAACGTTTAATAATTTTTCTTCTTCTTTACCTCTTTGCTGACGTAAGGTTTACTTTACTATCCAGGGACAACAAACATCTCTGAGCCTTTTTTTGGCCCATGACGAAAAACATTTTTGATTCCTTAATTTGAAAACAAATCATCGCTGCTGCGCCCGTTGACATTCGGCACTTGCAGTAAGACAATTTGAACGGTTCCTGTAATGCCGTGTTGGGCATCATGCGGCCCACGGGCCGTGCGTTTAAAGCCCCCTCTTTTGGATGAACTTGAAGGTGACGTAACATGGACTGCGTATTGCAAAACGTAAGAACCAATTTGCGGTTACGCAGTTTATACAGCGTGTTCAGTAAGCCCAATCTTTTTTTTTCACGAAAATCTGATACTTATTGACAGTTTTCAAGTAATGGTGTTTTAGCTTTGCTTTATATTTCACACCTGAAACACTTTGTAGGGCTCGTGGAAACCTGAGTGGGTCCAGTGCAAATGGAGAGGGAAGGAATGGGATTTGTGATAGAACGTTGTTGACTGCAGCCGTGCAGGGTGGGAAATCGTGTCGGCCTGCGATCCTACTGCTGACGTGCCCGACTGCGAAGTGTACCGTCACGAAAGACTTGATTACACTAACCTACCGACCTATACCGGTCGTGACATTTGCTGCACCAGAAGGTTTCCTTGAGATGAAGAATTCCCAATTTGTCATGTCCCCGATCACGGGTACTCTATTACACAGAAGGCCTGCATCCGCCGGCACATCTCATTCCGGCTCCTTGCTGAGGGACACGAAAAAAAGAACACACCGTATTAAACCTAATGATCTGAATCTGCCGAGTTTACTACTGTGCAGACTGTACGAGGGCTGTCCGGAAAGTATCCAGTCATTTTGAATATCTAGAGAACCGGTCGCGTGGCCTTGATGTAACTTGGCAGCCAGTCAGAGAAGACCTTACTGTGCGTCCGTGAACAGTCACTCTCCTATGGGGCTAGTCATTGGGCAGTGAGACGCCGCTGACTGAGCTTGTGTACTGTGTGACTGTCGCATTCACAGTGACCGAGCGAACAGATCAGCTTCGTCACGACTATGCGCCTTCCCATTCTACAGCTTTAGTGCCGGCCCTTTTGGCAAAGCACCAAATCACCGAGGTCTGTCAGCATCCATACAGCACATTTTTGGCTGTCTGCGACTCATGGCTTTTTCCAAAGCTAAAATCGCCTTTGAAAGGGGGGATTATTTGTGAATGTGACGGTCACACAGTACACAATCTTAGTAAACGGCGTCTCACTGCCGACTGACTAACCCCACTGGACAGTGACTGTTCACGGATGCCCAGTAAGGTCTCCTCTGACTGGCTGCCAAGTTACATCAAGGCCACGCGACCGGTTCTCGAGATATTCAAAACGGCTTGATACTTTCCGGACAGGCCTCCTACAGGATATATATATATATATGAGTGTGTTTTACTGTAAGGTTATAGAAACTGAACAAACTCTTGAAGTTTCCTGAATATTGAATAGCTAAAACGCAAGGATTAGGGCAGTTTGCTGGCTATACTTAGCTACCGACGTGGCTTCGAAGGTGGGATTTTCCCCGTTGGTTTGTCACAGAGAATATGTAACGTGCGGAACCTGTGATGTCGTAACTTGTGTGTATCAGCAAGTGCGCTGCGCGTCTGTTTGTGTATCTGAAATACAGAGCCCACATTTTCTTGCAGGCAGCTCAACCCATTCGTAATTTACTTGGTGACAGATGGAGAGTGAGAGCGTCAAAGTCCTTACTGTGAGCTGTAGCGATAATCACACTCGCAGGAAAATAAACGCACGTTTTGCTACTTAATATAATCGGATGGGGAGTGAGTGAGAGAGAGAGCGCGAGAGAGATACTCAGCAGTCAAGAGATATAACAGCATGAAGAAGGAGTGTCTGGGGAGCCGTTACAGTGGGCGTGGTGAAACAGTACGAGCTGTGTAGACTGTGTACAGGACGTACCTGTTATCGTAACAATAAACGCTGCACCAGCTTCAGTAAGTGTATACACAGGGCGTGCGTTTTATCGTAGCAATAATCACTGCACCAGCTTGAGAAATTATATACACAGGGTGTGCCTTTTATCGTAGCAATAATCACTGCACCAGCTTGAGAAATTATATACACAGGGTGTGCCTTTTATCGTAGCAATAATTACTGCACCAGCTTGAGAAACTATATACACAGGGTGTGCCTTTTATCGTAGCAATAATCACTGCACCAGCTTGAGAAATTATATACACAGGGTGTGCCTTTTATCGTAGCAATAATCACTGCACCAACTTGAGAAACTATATACACAGGGTGTGCCTTTTATCGTAGCAATAATCACTGCACCAACTTGAGAAACTATATAGACAGGGTGTGCCTTTTATTGTAGCAATAATCACTGCATCGTCTTGAGAAAATATATACACAGGGCGTGGATTTTATCGTAGCAATAATCACTGCACCAGCTTCAGAAACTATATATACAGGGTGTGCCTTTTATCGTAGCAATAATCACTGCACCAACTTGAGAAACTATATACACAGGGTGTGCCTTTTATCTTGCCAATAAACACTGCACCAGCTTCAGAAACTGTATACACAGGGCGTGCCTTTTATAGTGCCAATAAACACAACACCAGCTGTAGAAAATATATACAGAGCGTGCCTCTTGTCTTGTCAATAAACATGGCAGCTTTATTGCACAGAGAGCGTGCAAACCGCCGGCACTTTCCTTCACAGCTGCAGTGCTCAGGGACACGATAAAAGGGACATTGTCCATATAAAAATAGACGGTTTTTAATTACTCGCTACTTGAATTTCTCTGTAGTCCATGTCACTAGCTGAATGCCGTATTTTTTTTTAATTGGGAGGATAACTATGTGACTTAATTCGCTGTCTTAACGAAGCACTGTGTTAAGCTGAGCTTACTGAAGTGCTGTTGTACAAAACAGGTAATGCCACGTTGTATTCCTGCTGGGGGTTTAACGCAAATAATGTTGCAGTGCACGTGCTGTTGCAGTACACGTGCCGTTGCAATACACGTGCTCTTGCAGTACACGTGCCGTTGCATTACACGTGCTCTTGCAGTACACGTGCTGTTGCAGTACACGTGCCGTTGCAATACACGTGCTCTTGCAGTACACGTGCTGTTGCAATACACGTGCTGTTGCAGTGCACGTGCTGTTGCAGTACACGTGCTCTTGCAGTACACGTGCCGTTGCAATACACGTGCTCTTGCAGTACACGTGCTGTTGCAGTACACGTGCTCTTGAAGTACACGTGCTGTTGCAGTACACGTGCCGTTGCAATACACGTGCTCTTGCAGTACACGTGCTGTTGCAGTACACGTGCTCTTGCAGTACACGTGCTGTTGCAGTACACGTGCTCTTGCAGTACACGTGCCGTTGCAATACACGTGCTCTTGCAGTACACGTGCTGTTGCAGTACACGTGCCGTTGCAATACACGTGCTCTTGCAGTACACGTGCTGTTGCAGTGCACGTGCTGTTGCA
>Ga0131853_10019651_pt1 | contig 12290 bp, 15 predicted proteins | sample TergutLab28metaG_FD_92764 | JGI IMG/M metagenome (GOLD analysis project Ga0131853, IMG submission 92764) | Labiotermes labralis P1 segment gut microbial communities from Petit-Saut dam, French Guiana - Lab288 P1 (version 2) (version 2) | ecosystem: Host-associated > Arthropoda: Insects >...
ATTCCATATTCGGCGCTCTGTTCGCGCAATTGCGCAAACGCGCGGTGCGGAATCCGAAACGCCGCGACGTTATCCGTCGAGATATTGACTCTCTTCGTGCCATCAATCAGAAAACCGTTCAACAGAAAAACGGCTGCCGCAAGCAGCAAGCACGCCCCGGCATAATAGGCAAGCGTCTCCAGCCTGTGCAGCCGTATCCGGCGGCGCATACTCCGCGACGAATATTTTCGCCGCAGATATTTCCCACGTGAAGGCATAAAAATCCCCCCTCACGCAATTTTATTCGTCGGGGAGGATTTTTATTCTCATATACGCCGATTGTTATTCCACCAACGCGCGGATTTCTTCCGGCAAATCCTCAAGGTTGGCGGTTATGCTAATCGAAAAATCAACTTCGTTCATCCTGGAGAGCTCGTCAAGCTTGTTAACCATTTTAACAAGGCTCTCGTTGCTCGAATCCCGCACGACCTTTGCATACGCGCATACGAATATCTCTTCTATATCATTATTCTGCGAAAGTATTCCACAGATAAAGCCGATAAACTCCCTATAATTCGATAGAGGGAAACTCGCGGTCTCAACATACCGCACCCCATGGTGCAAATCATACATATGGCTGCTGTCGCGTTCGATAAACACCAAATTACCGTCGGCGGTCTTGACCCTTTCATTGGCAAGTTCAATTAATCTTTTGGTCTTGCCCTCTCCTTTTTCCCCTACAAGAAAACGTATCATAGCAATCTCCTCCCATGCTAATGTATCTTTGATGTGTCCTCTTCCCTTGCGCATATCTTGCGCCTTGTATGTATTATAGCAAGGATATGTCCGAGTTTCAATCTATTATAAATTTTTGGGGATTATATTTTTATGTAATATGATTATACCATCATGACTTTCCTATATACAACTAAACTTACCTTGTGATAATTCTTTAGGTTGCGTCAAAATTTCCATGAAATATGGGCATCTTCGCGGGTGGCTTTTATAACTGTTATCAGTGCATCCACCGCAAGCCGTCTGTCCTCAAAGCTTATGTTATCCCAATTATTGAGATACCCTGAAATACGGTTTATCTGCTCCTTTGAAACGGTTTGGGCGTTCATATCGGCAATCGCTTTTGTCAGGGATTGCCTTTGTGCGTCCAGCTCCTCAATCTTGCCATTGGCATAGGATAACAAAATGGCGTTTGCGCCTGTGAGGGTATCAAGCAGTTTTCCAATTTCAGCCTCTACTTGAGCAAGTTCCACGTTCAGGGCCGTCAACTTTGGATTGGCTTTCGTGGGATTTCCATTTGTTAACGTTTTGAAGCTTTCCATCTTCCGGCACATTTCGCTATATATGGAGGCTTCAAATTCCCGCACCCTGATTGTGCCACAACCCTCACAGCTTTTGCGTATGGCCCGTTTCTGGCATCGGAAATATTGAGCGTCCGCCGTGCTGCTTACATACACAAGCCCTGTGCCACATCGCCCGCATTTGATTTTTCCAGCCAGCCATGTGTTCTTTGCTTTTTTGTTCACTCCGGCAAAATTATTGTTATTTATCAGCCTTCTGCGACATTGAAGCCATGTGTCCGAAGATATAAGCCCGACATGAGGCGCAATAACAAGGATCTGATCCTTTAGACTTTTGCTTTTGTGTTCTGACACTTCTTGGCCTTGATAGAGATAACAGCCATTCTTCCCGGAAAAGTCAGCGGCGTCATTAACGATAGACGCACCCTGATTCTTGAAAAACTCGTATAATGCGAGGTCTGCCTGTGCGTATACTGGATTCTTCAGAACATTTGACAGCGTTACCCGTCCAAGTTCGCCACCTTTAAAGCCAATGCCCTCCTCTGAAAAGTATCGCACGATATCACCCAATGAAGTCTGCGGATTTGAGTACATTTCAAACATAAGCCGAACCTGCTCAGCCGCTTCCGGATCAATTGCCATCATCTTTGTGCGTATGCCACCTATGACCGTCGGCTCTAATTTATAACCATACGGCGCTCTACCACTCATGTGGAACCCCTTTTGACATCGAGAGTAATAAGCATCCGTCACCCGCTTCTGGATGGTTTCGCGTTCCAATTGTGCGAATACTATGCAGATATTCAGCATAGCTCTGCCCATCGGCGTGCTGGTGTCAAACTTTTCTGTTGAAGATACAAACTCAACATTGTAACGCTGGAAAAGCTCCATCAGGTTTGCGAAGTCAATAATCGAGCGGCTTATGCGGTCTAGTTTGTAAACAACTACCCTTGAAATCAGGCCCTGCTCAATATCGTGCACCAGCTTTTGAAAACTTGGGCGGTCGGTATTCTTACCGGAATAACCTTTATCGGTGTATTCTCTGCAATTGCTGCCTTTCAGCTCATACTTACAAAATTCAATCTGGCTCTCAATGGAAATGCTGTCCTCCTTGTAAACAGATTGCCTTGCATAAATAGAATCTATACGATTGTTCATTGTCAGCTCCCTTTCTAAATGAAACGGAGCCAACCCACATATATAGTATAACTCCGTTTGCCTCTTATTACAAGGATGCCAATTTACTCTTTGGGCCGGTGTACTTGCTGAATATGTCATATAGCTGCTGTTCCACTTCACGTCTGCACCGTTCCCGCTCTTTCGGAGTAAGTATGGGCGTAAGGTTATTAATCCGAATTGTCCTGTCCCCGCATGGAACAATTCTTATCTCACTTTCATATCTGACTTGTGCCTGCATATATAAGCCCTTCCTTTCAAAGTTTTAATTTATCGTGCTGCTTCCCATTTATCTGTGGGGAAACGCAAAAAGCCAGCATCTTGACTCTGACCGATACTGGCCTTTTTCGTTTCCCCACCTCTGGACAGGATGTCCAGAAGCAGGGCGTTAATCAATAATTGCTGTCGGTATACGCCTCGTCCGCATCCTCGATGGTGAACCAATCGAAAAGCTCCTTTAGTTCCATAACCACTTCGGTAATCTTTTCCGGCTCATAGCCGAGGTTTTCCATAGCGGTGATGACGAATCCCAAACAAGCCGAGTTATTCCATGACTCAAAATATTTTTCGTCCATGTCAAAAGCTCCTTTGTTTTTGTAGTTGTGGGAATGCCTTGCCGCTCGTTTCGGCTCATTGTAAGACAATAGCTTTCTCGGCGTGTCATTCCCGCGATGTATATAGACGATGACTCGGACGGGTATTGGCAGTACCCTCATGGGAGTTTCACCCCGCCCCATTCTTATAGCGCGGCGGTCAATGCTGTGAAGCGTTCAAACCGCAAGTATCTTTAATACATGCGCGGGCTCGTCGCCGGAGCAGCCTGCAACAGCCCCCCTGCCGTAGTCGGTGTTTATCGCTCTGTTTCATCTCTCCACAAATCCATTCGGCTTTGTGGAGAGATGAAACTATCATGGCGCACCCCTCGGCTTGGCTCCCCCACGCATTGAACGTATCCGGGCCATCGGTATTCAGTTGTCAAGTTGCGATGAGCGGTAATAAATATCCCTCTCATTAATCCGCAGAAAAAATGAGCAAAACGACAGGAGCTTTATAAAATATTTTTTAAAAACTTTTCCATATTTTTTAGACCCCTATAAATAGCATCCTTGGCAGCGTTCTCCGCTAAGTCTTCAGCTCGTGCAATATCAGCCTTGCTGATACCGAGAAAATAATGCTGATATATACGCTTGCGCTGTTTTTCGGGCAGGGCGGCAAGGGCTGCGCTTAACTGCTCCTGCGCGAGCCTATCCAAAAAAATATCATCCGGGGATGGGGCATCGTAAACGGCTTCGCCCTCAATCCCATCGCCGGCGTTAAGTGAGTAGAAAGCCTTGTGGTAGCGTCTGCGCTCGTAATAAGCGTGTTCCTTTCGCTCGGCATCGGCCATAGCTCGGGCCACCTCGTCGGAAACCTCTATGAATTGATCAGTAGAATATAAAAGCGGGTAATAATCCCGCAGATTGATAGTTGTCATTAACCTTTCCTCCGTTTTGGTTTTTTGAATTGCGATCCAAAACGGGAAAGGTGGTGAGCGGCATCCGGGCTGCGTGGGTGATAAGCGACAGAACGATGTGACTAGTCCATGACAGCCGTAGCCCGCTTCTGGACAAGATGTCCAGAGGGAGCAGAACCGTATATTAATTTTCATATGTCCTCCGTTCCGCTTTTGAAGCGGTCAGGGGACAAAAAAAGAGCATGACAAAGTAGCTTCAAAAGCTACCAGCCATGCTCAGACTCGTTCCACAGCCCATAGGGGGGCCGTTTGTTCCGGGTTCTACGCTGCCAGCGCGTGACGCGCTGCGCTCTGTCCGGCGGTTAGTTCATGTGACAGGCAGATGGGAGATTGTTGCACACGGCGCACCCCCACCGGGTATTTATCTCAGTACCCTGCTATATCACATATGCAATTTAGTTTTTAGCGGGTCACTTTCACGCCGTTGAGATCCCGACCTGATTGCCACATTTTTTACATTTCAACAAAGCGACTGCCAGCGGCGGCTTGCCCCGCTTCGCTTTTCGGACGGGGATGCCCACCGGAACATCAAACGCCCGCTTGTACCCACATTTAATGCACCCCATCGGCTTTGTTGCTGAATATACAGCTACATTCTCATGGATTAATATCATTCTATAAACGCCTCCTAAAACAAAATGATGTACTCTGCTCAGAGTACATCAAGGGTATAAAAAAAATACCCCTGCATTACGTCAGTTTATGCTCCCGCAGGAAAATGCCCATCGCTTGCTTTGACACGCTGAAAAGTTCTGCGAGTGGCGCGGCGGGATTGGCCTTACTCCGCAAGGCGTAAAAAGCTCTTTTTACTTGCTCCGTAGGCATGAGAAGCATGGTTGCCAAAATATCAGCCTGCCGTTCCACGGCAGGATTTTCCTCAGAGCTTTTCCTTTTTGGGTTGATGAGGGTAGCGGCTTGCCCCGTCCCATCGTATAATTCTTTATGCAAAAGCCAATGGGCAATCTCATGGGCGCAAGTAAAACGGAGCCGCCCGTCGTTGTGCCCACGCAGCAGGCTTTCGTCTAATATTATTGTTTTGCCGCTGACAAGAATCAAGTCATAGCATTTCCTGTCCGTGAAATACACCGGGACATGGCCTCGTCGTCGGTCATGTTGCGGACGATACATGGCATTTCAGAGTATCCGGCCAATTCGCTAGCCTTTTGACGGCGATGCCCGGCGATAATCTCATAACCGCCGTCCTCCATTGGGCGCACAATGGCGGGTTGGTTTATGCCTGTTGTCTTGATGCTTTCTACAAGCGCTTTCATTTCGGCATCATCCCGGACTCCAAAAGGATGGTTTTTGAACGGTTGAAGCGCGGATAGATTCAGATATACGATTTGATCTGTACCATTCGGGAGGGGAGCCTCCCTTGGCTGAGGTGGCTGTTCCAGCGCGGCAAGCTTGGACGATGCCTCTTTCCCGATACTGCTGCCAGAGATACCATCTCCAACTTCCCTCTTATCATCTATTGGGCCCTTTGTTAGACGAGGGGCGCGGGTATTCTTTTTCGGTTTTTCCGGCTTGTCAGCATCCGACGCTTTATCGAATTTTTCTGTTTCAGTCTGCTTGCCGCGCCGGGTAGGCTTATCCGGGAACTTGTCCCCGGCATCGGGCTCAGCCTTGTCGGGCGGCTTTGGGGTTGGTTTCGCTTCCTTTGCGCCCTTTATAAAGGTTATATTTGTAAGCTTTAATCCTTCATCATGAGCTGAGGAGTGTTCCGGCGTTACTATGGGTTCCTGCTGCATTATGTCAGGTTTGGGCTGTTTATCCGCTTCAATAGCCGCCGTGTTGCCTGTACTCTCTGGATTGGGAGTTTCCCAAGGTGGGATATCGGCTCCTTGCTCCAACTCAGGTGTTCTGGCTTTTGGCTGTTCGCTAGGCGTACCAGCGTCTCCAATATCCTGTTTATTTGACTCAGCCATCGGTGTGGTCGATGCTTCCGGTGCAGTCTTCTTCGCACCATCTTCCGCTAGATTAGTTAGATTTTTCACTATGCGTTTTACCTCCTTCATGTTATATTAGAATAGAGAAAGGGCCTCTGTTTTTAGTAAGACTCCGGCCAATATGGATGTCCACCACCTTTCAATCCAACAGCAAAGCGCCGCCCTTTTGTTCATTTGGGCGACGCTTATACTTTGTAGGTTGGCTCTGTTTTCAGTTGTTTTTTTGAAGTTGTACATCGGAAAGTGATGACATGATTATGGTATGAAAAACCATCAACCTCGTAAAGATAAGGAATGTTAAAAGTCATTCATCCTTGCCAAGTGCCGCATGGCATACTATAATGATGTTTATAGCATAACTAGACAAATTGACCATAATTTCGAGAGGACTAACCATGAACAACGAAACCCACTCCCCGACACAAACACGCGAGATAGCCGCTGAGCTAGCCTCACGCACCGACGCGGGCGATGTCATTTGCCTAAATGGCGACCTTGCGGCTGGTAAAACTGAATTTGTCAAAGGCTTTGCCCAAGGGCTGGGCGTTATTGAAATGATAACCAGCCCAACCTTCACCATCGTAAACGAATACAGTGGCGGACGCTTACCGCTTTATCATTTCGACGTATACAGAATTTCGTCGTTAGAGCAGATGCAAGACACCGGATATGAAGAATATTTCTACGGTGACGGCGTATAGGTGATAGAATGGGCTGAGTTAATAGCCCCGTTACTGGCGGAGGGCGGGATCATGGTCGATATAGAGAAAGACCCCCTTAAAGGTGAAAACGTCCGGATAATAAAGATAGGATGAACAAAGAACAAATGAAAATACTAGGCATAGACGCCTCAGGGCTTGCTGCGTCCGCCGCAATTGTGGACGGCAATACCTTGCTTGGCGAAATCACGACAAACTGCAAGCGTAATCATTCAGAGACGCTGATGCCGATGGTAGCCGAATTGTTCGAGCGGCTTGATATGTGTATTGGCGATATCGATTACATTGCCTGTACGAATGGGCCGGGATCGTTTACCGGCCTGCGGATAGGCGCGGCGACAGCGATGTCTTTGGCGCATGGATTATGCGATCTCAAAGGGCATAATCGTAGTGACCGTGAAAAGCACAATCATAAAAAAGTGATTCCTGTTCCTACTCTCGACGTGCTGGCATATAATCTATACGAATATGGCGGGATCGTTGCGCCGATGATGGACGCGCGTCGCGGACAGGTATATACGGCGTTTTACGACGGCGGTACTACACGTTTAACCGATTACATGGCGATTTCGCCGGATGAGCTGCTTGCGCTTTTATCCGCATACGACCGCCCCGCGATATTTCTAGGCGATGGCGCCGCTGCACACGCAGACCGGATTACAAATCTTGCACCGCCGCATCTGTCGCTGCAACGCGCGTCAGCCGCCGCCGCACTAGGATGGCAACGCACCGACGAGGCGGTAGCACACGATAAATTTGAATTATTCTATCTGCGCAAGCCTCAAGCCGAGCGGGAATATCTTGAACGGACGGCGCCCAAATGATTGAAATAATCCCAATGATGTCTGAGCACCTTGACGCGGTTTATGAGATAGAATGCAGCACTTTCGCGATACCATGGGCACGCTCGGATTTTGAACACGAACTACACGGAAACAATTTATCCATCTATTATGTGGCGAAAGACAACGGCACAGTCGTGGGCTACTGCGGCATGTGGCATGTAGTGAACGAGGGGCATATAACAAATATCGCGGTCGCCGAAAGCAGCCGTGGACAGGGTATAGGCAACATGCTGATAGACGCCCTTGAAACAGAAGCCCGCGCACGTGAAATGATCGGTCTCACACTTGAAGTGCGCATTGGCAATGAGCGCGCCATGCGGCTATACAACAAACATGGTTTTAGAGTAGAGGGAATACGCAAAAATTACTACGCCGATACAAAAGAAGACGCGGCGATTATGTGGAAATATTTTTTAGATAGAGATAGAGAAGTGAAGAGAGGTGCCGAATGAGAAAACTGGATTACACCGAACTCAGAAAGTTTTGCGACCCAAATCAATTCAACTTCAATACGACACAAGACCTTGACCCACATCACGGCATGATTGGCCAAGACCTTGCCGCGCGGGCGCTAGAATTTGGGCTTGCTGTGAAGAAAAAAGGATATAATATCTATATATCCGGCGCGGCGGGCACAGGGCGCACCACCTTCGCAAAAGCTTATGCCGAAAAGCGAGCGGCAGAAGAGCCTGTCTCTTGTGACCTCTGCTATGTTTATAATTTCGAAAACCCAAAATCGCCTCTGCTTCTAAAGCTTCCTGCCGGCATCGGAAAGAAATTCCACGACGACATGGCAGAGCTTATCAACCGACTCGCCACCGAACTTCCGCGCGTGTTCGCTGAGAAAGACTTCGAAGACAAGCGCAATGATGTTATACGTGATTTGACCGGCAAGCGTGACGTAATAATCCGCGCGATGACCGAAGAGGCAAAAGAGCAGAATTTCGGTGTAAAATCCACCGGTACGGGTATATATTTCATGCCGATAATCGACGGCGAGATGCTGACGGAGGATCAATTCGACTCGCTAACGCAGGATCAGAAGGATGACATAGCCATCCATTCTGACCAAATCCAACGCCGCGCGGCAGAAAGTTTACGCGTTATCCGAGATTATGAGCGCGAGGCCCGCACGCGCGCCGAAGAGATTGAATACAGCACGGCGCTGTTCGCGGTGGGCTATCATATCGCGCCGATTATAGAGAAATATTCCGACGACAAAAAGACGTTTAAATACTTGCTTGCAGTAAAAGAAGACATCCTCGATAATATCGAAGACTTCCTTATCCCTGAGGAAGACGAGAACGAACAACTGGCACAGCTCATGCCTTGGTATAACAAACGCGGTTCAGAAGAAAGCCTCGCAAAATACAAGGTTAACCTGCTGGTCGATAACTCACATCTTGACTCCGCGCCGGTTGTGGTCGATTTTCGCCCGACGTATACAAACCTTGTTGGCGAAATTGAATACGATAATGAATTCGGCAACCTTTCCACAGATTTCATGAAAATAAAGCCAGGGCTGCTGCACAAGGCCAACGGCGGCTATCTTATTTTGCAGACACAGGACGTACTCTCTAATCCGATTGTTTGGGAGGCTCTGCGCCAAGCCCTTCTAACCCGAGAAATTGTGACCGAGCCGTCGCGCGAATATATGACAGGTGTCACAGTTGCGGGAATCAGGCCAGAGGCGCTTGACCTTGACCTTAAAGTGATAATGATTGGCGATGGGTATTATTATGATGTCCTGCGTACATTTGACGATTCATTTTTAAAGACATTCCGGTTCAAAGTCGAATTTGACTATGAAATGAACCACAACAATGAGAATGCGCTGCAACTTGCGAAATTCATAAAAAAATACGCCGAGCAAAATGAGCTGCTCGATTTCGGTCGTGCTGCCGTTGCCAAACTGGTTGAATACAGCGCAAGACTCGCCGAGAGCCAAAAAAAACTCACTGCACAATTTGGGAAGATGTCTGAGCTGCTGGCCGAAGCTGATTCATGGGCACGGATTGCGGATGCCGAAACAATCACGGAAGAACATGTCTCGCGTGCAATATCCGAACGCAATGACCGCCTGCGGATGTATGAAGAAAAACTATCTGAGCTAATCGACGACGACATCATAATGCTGGACACCGACGGCAAAAAGATAGGGCAAATCAATGGGCTTGCCGTAATAGACACAGGCGATTATACGTTCGCCAAGCCAAGCCGAATCACCGCGACAACCTACGTCGGCAAAGCCGGGATAATAAATATCGAAAAGGAAGCCCACATGAGCGGAAGCATCCACGAGAAAGGCATCCAAGTGCTCAGTGGTTATCTTGGGCAGACTTACGCACAAGAGTTTCCGCTCTCCCTATCATGCCGGGTATGCTTCGAGCAGAATTACAGCGGCATAGACGGCGACAGCGCGTCAAGCACTGAGCTGTATGCCGTCCTGTCAAGCCTCGCGGAGCTGCCAATTAATCAGGAAATTGCCGTAACCGGAAGCATCAACCAACGCGGCGAAGTTCAAGCAATCGGCGGGGTGACATACAAAATAGAAGGCTTTCTTGAGCTTTGTAAAAAACGCGGCTTCACCGGGAACCAAGGCGTGATAATCCCCAAGCAGAACGTTAACGACCTTGCGCTCAATGACGAAACAGTAAACGCGATCAAAGAGGGCAAGTTCCATATCTACGCAATCGGACATATAAACGAAGGCATCGAAATCCTGACCGGGGTAAAAGCCGGCGAAAGGAACGCGCGTGGCAAGTACCCGGCAAATTCGGTGCATGGGCTGGTATTTAATAAACTGAAGGAGTTTTATAAGAAATCAACCAACGATAAAGGGTAAGAAAGAAGGATTCCGATGAAAAAAGCAATCATATTTTTAACAGACGGTTTTGAAGAGATGGAAGCGCTGGTCACGGCGGATATCTTACGTCGCGCCGGGGTTGATGTGGAGTTATCATCCATTACCGGCAAGCCGGAGGTCACAGGCTCACATGAAATAAAAGTAATCGCCGACAGCGTATTATCAGAAGACGCTGTCGCAGATATGTTAATTCTGCCTGGTGGCCCCGGCGCGGCGGCGTATATCGGCAATCAAGCTCTCATTGACGCACTTACACGCCAAAGCAACCAAAGCGGTTATATCGCGGCAATATGCGCCGCGCCTGTAACACTCGGAAAACTTGGACTGTTGAAAAACAAATCGGCCACATGCTATCCATTTATGAAGGATGAGCTTAACGCCGCCGCATACAGCACAGATATGGTTGTGACCGATGAAAATATAACAACCGCACGCGGCCCAGGCGCATCCGCCGAATTTGGGCTCACACTGGCTGAAATATTGGCCGGGACGGATGAAATGCTGCGTGTAAAAGCGGCGATGCTTCTATAACTGTATAAAAAGAAACAAAAAGAGCGCAGAGATTTTTTCTCCTTGCGCTCTTTTTTGCTTTCCAGCCTACTTCGCCTTGGGGCTAAACGCCAGCGCGCCCAGAAACCCAAAAAACACCGCAGCTGAAATCCCCGCGGCAGCGGCTTTCATCCCACCGGACAGGATTGCGGTCACGCCGCCGGTATCGATGCCTTCCTTCACGCCCTTGGCAAGAAGGTATCCAAATCCGGGCAACGGCACCGTCGCGCCAGCGCCGCCGAACTCAACAAGCCTGTCATATATCCCAAGCCCGCCAAGCACACAGCCTGCCACAACGAAAAGCACCAATATCCGCGCCGGGGTCAGCTTTGTCTTATCAATCAATATCTGACCAATGACGCAGATGATGCCGCCTACTATAAACGCGTTTATATAATCCATGAGCAACTTCCCCGCCTTTTTATATAAAATTAGCGAATATAGCTTCTCTTCCTTCAATCTTTGCTATACCTTGAAATATTTAACATTTAAGAATCCGTTCAAAAGCGAAAAATATGAGCCTTTTGAAAAAGGCTCATCGACGGGATTCGCAATTGAAAAATCAACCAATTTTGAAAAATTTACATTTGAAAAATTTACATAAGAATATTTAATAAAAACACTTGTCTTAATAAATCTAAAGCTGTATAGTTATAAAGAAGTGCTTGCTCATAAAGTGTATTTTTACAAATATTGCAAGCATGGTGTAATTTGGTCGTGTTTTGGCTTTTAGATCTATTGTTACAATAGTGTATAATGCATATTATAAAAGGAGTTTGAGTATGCGCGAGCTGATTAAAAATGATACTTCGGTATGTGTTGGCTGTAACAGATGTATTCGGTTTTGCCCAGTGGTAGGTGCTAACATCGCTTATAGTGAAGGAGAAGACATTAAAGTTAAAATCAATCATAGCCAATGTATCGCATGCGGCGCGTGTATAGACACCTGCCAGCACGATTCCCGTGGTTATTATGACGATACGGAGCAATTTTTATCTGATCTACGGGCAGGCGTGTCTATCTCCTTGTTCGCCGCGCCGGCAGTCCGGACCAACGGCGAAAACTGGGGTAGGTTATTGACTTGGCTCCGGCAGCAGGGCGTAAGAAAAATTTATGATGTCTCTCTTGGGGCGGATATTTGTACATGGGCACATATTCGTTATATCCAAAAAGAAAATCCCAAATCTTTGATTACACAGCCCTGTCCGGCCATTGTTAATTATATCCAGATGTATAATCACACTTTGCTGCAATACCTGTCTCCTGTACACAGTCCGATGTTATGCACTGCGGTTTTCATGAAAAAATACGAAAAAATCAATGATAAAATTGCCGCGTTGTCCCCTTGTATCGCAAAAAAACATGAATTCGAATCGAC
>Ga0131853_10019653_pt1 | contig 12290 bp, 4 predicted proteins | sample TergutLab28metaG_FD_92764 | JGI IMG/M metagenome (GOLD analysis project Ga0131853, IMG submission 92764) | Labiotermes labralis P1 segment gut microbial communities from Petit-Saut dam, French Guiana - Lab288 P1 (version 2) (version 2) | ecosystem: Host-associated > Arthropoda: Insects >...
ATTTTTTATTTTGTTTTTTTTTTTTTTTTTTTTTTTTTTTTTTTTTTTTTTTTTTTTTTTTTAGAAATGGTTTGGGCATCAATTGTGGGACACGGTAGGAAGATGAACAGAACTGTGAAATGAGGGACTGCGTCAGTAGCACTCTTCGCTAAACAATATTAGGGTACTGAAAATCAAGGAAAATGGGATAGATCTATCGGGAAGATAAGGAATACATACAGAATTTCAATCCGAAAGTTATGACCGTATAATTTAGTATAATATTAAAACGTGCGGTACAGACATATCATGTCAGAATGTGGACAGAATTTTCCTGACAAGTTCAGACACGGTCTTCTATGAACAGTATTATACAATTTCATGTTCTTTAAAAACACAGGCAAATGATTGAGTGATTTAGCTGCTTATTTCCTTCTCAACGAGAGTTATGTTCTACTAGTCAGATTATTAATGCTTCGTTCTAGTAAATCTTACCACGTAGATGTAAAATCAAGCATATGAATGACGGTAGATATCACAAGTTCTCTCCGAAACTTCTACATTTCACGCTGCCTTCATCAATAAAATGCTGCTACGTGATAAAGCAGCGTAGCCCCTAGCATAGAATAAAAAACGTACGCGGTGAAACAAATAACTCTATCCTTGGACCTTAACACTGCAGGTTTTTGGAATGACAGCAAGTTTTATAATGCATAAGAACCCAATCTCGAATCCATCTACTCTAAAGCACACAAAGAACGTTTTCCTGTTTTCGTCTTAAACTTCAGCGATACTTCATGTCGCACAGAATAAATAGATGGTTCTGTTGATAAGGCAGACAGCTTTATTTTCTCTGTCCATACTGAATAGTGTGTGTAGTTACTGTGGCGGAAATGAACGTCATCGGAACAAAACCGATCTTCTTGTAGCGTTGTTAGAATATTCAAGCCAAGAGAGCCATAGCGCGGGCACAGTGAATATACCTAGGCGGAATTTGGTCGGGGAATATTCTTGGAAAATATCTAATTGACAGATCGAGGTAGCGATGATTGCGTAACTTGTGATTGACGAGATATGAGGCTGTCACATCGGTGTTGCCGCATATTCAGCTCTACCGAAATGTTACGCCGTGTCACTTGGTACATATTTACAGGCGTTTGAATGGATCGTAGTGCCTTCAGAATCAAACAGTCCTTGACCCAAACAACCCAGAAGACATTATCCGTCCTTGAAAATTAAAATATTACAAGTAAGTTAAATTAAAAATAAAACTAGTTACTTTTATGAAATAAGGTGAAATGCCAACTTGTTGCAACTAGGTAATTTTATTGATGTACGGTGCGGATGGTGCCGTGCGGCACCATCCGCACCGTACGCACGACCTACGCAGCAGCTCTCAAGACCACCACCCATTCAAAGACTCGGTGCAGAAGACCATATGCTGCAACTCAACATCCAATGCTCTTGATGATGGGCGTATGTACCTGAAACATCTAGGAAGTGTGTCATCCCCGTTGTGTGTGTGAAACTAGGAAAAGATATGTAGTCAAACACAACTCTACACCACGCGCGTGCGCATGCATATAGCTAACCCTTAAGTTCCCTAGACAACCTGATGATGGCCAATACAGACCGAAACATGTAGTTGTTTCCATCACAGTCATTAAATACACCTCAGTGATCTAGTTGTGTTTGACTACATACCCTTTCCTAGTACCTGAAACATGTCGAGCTAAGAATACATCAATAAAATTACCTAGTTGCATCAAGTTGACATTTCACTTTATTTCATGAGGAAGATGCACGGTCAAACAACCCTTAAGGTACTTGGTTTTATTTAATTTTTTTGGACCGTGCATAGTGATATATTTGTGCAATAAGAACCAACAGGATGCACTGTTTACTTTCAATTTATTTCAGTAACTAAGCTCTACATGACATATATCAATTGCTCTATATGCACAGTAGTGCCTCCTGATGATGAGAAGTAAACCTGGTCGAAACATGTAGAGGTTAATTATTGAAATAAATTTAAAGTAAATAGTGCATCCTTTTGGATCTTATAACACTAATAGTTAGTTATAATTCTAATTGTAATCTTCATGTTTTATACATACTTTTTAATGTGATTTTTCGTGAATTTGTTACATAATAAACGGAAATATGTCGGAAATATAATATTTCAAGTGTACAACCTATGTTTGTGCTTATTGTTCGTGATTTTATTATAATTGTAAATTAATGCATGATACGAATCTTATTAAAAGAGGCCAGTTTACTTCCTGTCCCTGATGTGGAGGCTCAGCATGTTTAAGACAACCGAACTGTAGTGACTCAGCACGGACTTCGGAAACACGTTGTGATGCTGAACTCTGAACGTCTCGTCTTGTCGCTTGTGCTGTTTTATCCTTGGGAGTGCCCGTTCTGCTCCGTTACAGACACTTGGGTCCAACTCCCGCCTCGCCAGCTGTGTCTTTTCCAAACTGCACCTTTACATAGCCTAGATGCACTTTACGGAATTACTTTCTTCATGACAATGTGAGTGTGACTGTAATGTCCCACTATTATACGTCACTTCGTACCTCCATACAACTTCAAATTGAGCATCATTTTATGAAATATATTTATCTCTCTTCTCCGCGTCTACGAATTTCTTCCATGGCATCAATCATGGAATAACCACAACCATTCACATTCAACAAGCAAGTTGGATGAACAGTAGAGCTTGCAAGAGTACACAAGACGTAATTCTGTTCTCTTGAAATCTATACGTAGCTATCAGTCATGTTTCTTGAGACCTTTTACAGTTTACTGAAAGGACAGTACTTTCAAATAAGCCACTACCAGCCGTTCTTAGCCTCTCCACCGTCATTATAAAAGTACTCCTCCATTTTTGTACTTTACTTTACCCTCCTTGAATTTTACAGTTTTTAGGCGCTTTCGCAAAATTGCGAAAGTCATTATTAGCTTCGTCATGTCTGTCCGCCTGTCCGTCCGTCCGTCATTCAGTCTGTCAGCATGAAGCATCTCGGCTACCACTGGGCATATCTTCACGAAATTTTATATTTGAAGAATTTTTTCGAAAATCTGTCGACAGAATGCAGGTTTTATTAAAATCACACAAGCATAACGGGTACCTTACATGAAGACCAATGTACATTTTTGTCATATCTCACGCATGTCTTCTTAGAATGAAAAATGTTTCAGACAAAAATTATAGAGAAACTCATAACACACATTTTGTGTTCAATAACTTTTTTTTCGAAAAATCCTTCCTTTTTTGAGTTAATGTGGAAATATATTGTAGAGCTGGACAGGCCACCGATGACAAAATGGCGCTTGCACATCGCATTCTGGGTACCTAAGGCTACGAACAAACCCTCAGAATATGTATTACTCATTGCTTTTGCACTGTAAAAATGGTCGCACGAACGCGCCTCGCTGTTACGTTATACGTACATTGCCTGTCTTGTGTTTCATAGACAGAGCTTTTAGTACAGCGTTACCCAAATTGTACGGCCATTTAGGCTGCCGAAGATGCCCATAACCCTGTAGTGGCCCTATTGTAACTTGATGTATCTGCAAGGTGCAGGTTCTTGTCTAACGCTCATAATAATGCATTCAGTAAAATGACCACATCTTAAGGAACACGCAGGGTTGTTACCGTATCAACAACATTGTACAACTGTACTCTTTCTTAAGCCAGTTTCATCCTATCCACATCCTCACAGCGTGTAACTAGCATCGCTTTCTCCATCTCTCTTGAGAGGCTGGTAAACCTTCAGTCGGTAAAATGGCCTCCTTTTATATGTACCTCACGGCGTCATTAACATGTTCACAACTGACCGCTTGAGTGTCCTGAACCACTTAAATACTCTCCACATCCTCCAGCCACATTTCTTTAACTGCTGTCCTTGTAATGTAGATATATAGATCCGGTTTACAATATCCTACTGTATTCTGTCACTAGTCGTACACGGCCTGATCGCGCTGTCTGTCTGGCTTCTTGTATAATGTTTATTTATATCTTAAATCTTGGAATTTAGACCCACAATTTGGAGGAGTGTTTTGGTCAAGCGTATGAACCACTGACTGAGCAGTGACAGTCGCCATCATATTCGTATTCCAGAGCACACAAGGGAAATTCCGAGTATTTGAACTAGAGATGAGCCGTCTGGACATGAATGGAATCTCCACAGTACCGTCATTATAGCAGAGAAACCGAGGAAGGCAGAGAGAGAGAGAGAGATGTGGGCACATTTTCAAAGCTCTGTCGTATTTGACCACCCCCGAGAGAGGAGAGGGAGTAGTTGCAGCACACCAGGGAAATCCTTGTCCTGTTACCAACTGCGAAGCATCACATTCTGTACTTGATTTTCCTCAGTACAAAATAGAGTGTTCAGTAAACAGACCAACTACCAGAAGCCTATTCCTGACTATGACGTCCCATATCGTTCTATAATGTATTTACTTTATCCTTGTGTAAATAAAATACAGTTCAAGACGTCTGTACATATAAGCATACTATTCTGGCCACATTGGATGCTTGGATGCACTCACTCGAGCACTACGGGTCTGGTAAACGAGGGGCTTCGCTTTTGCATTTCGTAGAGTAAACAAAGCTCTCTCGAGACGGCACTCCTCTGTCCGGTCGTTCTTTGCTAAACACAGTCGCCCTCTATCTAAGAGAAAATGTTGACATATTAGGTATGAAGATTAAGAAATCTAATCGCATTTCTTGGTCATAGATATGCAAAGTTGTAAGTGAAAAGTCGTGTTAACTGCAGCATAATGTTGGTGCGATCCCGTTAACAGACAAAACCGCACAACTACGTTCGCGTGCTCAGCATGATTTTTGATAGGTGTCCTATATTTTGAGCGTGAAATAAACGTGTAGACTATAATTTACCAGCCATTTGCCTGTGTATGATCGTACCTCTCACGCAACCAGAACAGCACAGGACTTGTGAGAGTTTCAGAAGAAGTTCCAGTGATATCAGGAGGGCGGAGAGATTATACAGCGGAGAACTGTATTATTTGTAATCTTTATGACGTGTTATTAGGACGATCCAGTCAAAGATAGACGAGCGGAAAATGCAGCGTGAATGAGAAATTGAGAAATTGGGAAATTCGTACGGAAGTTTAGTCGGAAAACCTGAAGGAAGAGACAGATCTAGAGACTCGGTCATAGATGGAAAGATAATGTGGAAGTGAATATTAAGGCACTACCATTTGAACTGGAGCCATATCACACAGATGCGAAACATAAAGCTCGCATTAGTGAAACTTCGGTTTTCATAAAAGGAGAAGATTTGACGTTCTTGATGAGTGACCCAGTAAAATATTTTGTACCCGTTAGTTGGTTGGTTGGTTAGTCAGTTAGTTAGTTAGTTAGTTAATTATTCGGTTGGTCGTTTGGTCTGTCGGTCAGTACGTCAGTAATATCGTCTTACATTTACCGTCCGTCCTTGTTGCATCTGACGTGCTGAATACTGCGCCGAAATATTTCCGCGATTGCTTGACTAATTTGCTTAGAGTACGTCAAAGCGTCGGGTCTGGAAATAATTCATAACTGGGGACGCCGCGATTGTAATGTAATACTACTATCGCATACTTCAAGGGTACTTGTACATGAATACTGAACATATGTGACATGATTTATGGCCTGGAGAGACGAAATATTTGGAGATATGTATTTTCAGTTACACCCTTTTGAGAACCGCAAATCTCCCTCCCCCTACTTTGCTTTGAATTAACTAGGAGATCATAAAACATGTCCGATTCAGAAATGTTTGTCCATACAACTCACAAGCCTCTATAGCATTACGTTTATTTCCGTATTTATTCAATTCACACCTCAAAGTAAACATATTCTGTCTTTTATATTTATGGTTCCGTGCATCGCTGATGTATATTAATAATTGTCCAACGAGATGCAACACAAAGCAGTCTATTTATTATTCTGCAAGTTCACTCTACGTGTTTCGGGTGTCAACCACACCGGTCAACAGGAGTACACAAAACTGAAACTACAGCCTCCGGTACTGGTACTCCCTCCAACGTGGCCAAATTTGGCCACGTTGGAGGGAGTACCAGTACCAGTACCGAAGGCTGTAGTTACAGTTTTGTGTACTCCTGTTGACCGGTGTGGTTGACACCCGAAACGTGTAGAGCGAACTTGCAGAATAATAAATAGACTGCTTGGTGGTGCATCTCGTTGGACAATTATTAATATATATAACTGTCTTCATCAGACCATCTGATTGTTTATGTTCATGGACATAGTGGCTGTTTATATTTAAAATAATTCGAAGCACATAAATAAATTTTATTAGCAAATTTAAGAGGTTTTTGGACGGTAAAATATATGCTGCGTGCAATAAATATTTTGCTTTAAATATGAATACTTCAATTGAAGAAAATCTCTGTGGAAGAGCTTATGTTTCGTTTAGTATTGAAAGTGACAAGCAAGTAGATCTGTTTGCAAGCCAGTGAACCTGCAAGTTATTGGGGAGTTTGAATATTCATTCTGAGAAATTTTGTGGTTCCTCTGAATCCACCACGCCAATTGCAAGAGTATAATCAAATTACACTGCGACAGCTTTCTTTGACATAATTTACAGCAAGCTCTCCATGTTGTACTTCGACGCTGTTGATCTGTGCTGTTGACAGCATCGTTAAATACAACACGAATGAACACACCGTTCTGTACATTTGTCAGCATATCGAGTGAAATGTAAGTCTCGATTTCTGGCTGTGACTGTAGTCACTTGCTCCGAGTGTTTCTGCTTTGATTCACACGGTTGGAGCGGTGGTTGGGTTCTCTTTGGACCCCCAACTCCTAACCCTGAGGGCACAGTGCACGAACAGTTGCCTATCTCCCATGCTATCTCTCTCCTCTCTGCTACGAGGTCCGTGCAAAGCACAAAAAGAATTCACTTCACAAGTAATTCTCCGATATACTTGACGTAACAGGTTTCGTTTCTTCTATACACCGAGACATCACCATCTTATCATCATTCCGCTTTCTTGTCTTCTGTTCTTGTATGTCGATTTCTTACCTTTCTCTTCTGCAGTGTGTTTTGTGGTTTCCACAGACCTACTCCTATCTCCTGCTTTGCTTAATGTCATTAACATGCTACTTGATTTAGCTAGGTTATGGCGTAAAGAAGCATCGTATTTTCTGAAGACAGTACTATAAAATGATATCCATTACATAACTATACAAGTGACATTCAAATAATGACATATTCTAAGTTTCTGGGTTTTCTTGACAGTAAAGTAATTGGTTTTGTTTACCGTATCGGAGATCTGGTATTCGGAATTGAAATATTTAGAAATAAGTTTGTGAATTCCAGGAGAAACGTCGAGTATCTCACATTAATTAATCCATTACTTGTTGATGGAGAACCTTCACTTTTGACGAAACAACCAGAATAAAAATTGTTAATATATGTTTAGAATCCAGATAACAAACCTAGACAACTCAGAATATCCGGTTGGATTTATTTATTAACTGAAATTGCAAGCAGTCTGTTTTGGTCTGGTAATGTTGGTATAGAAATTATTCCTACGCCCAACCGCCGTAATTGAACATGTCTGCAAATGTTGCATGTCTGCAGAGCCTCTGGAATATCAGTATTGTGATAATAATATTGTACTGGTAAGTTTATATGGTTAAATCTCTAATTAATACAGCCATAGCAGTACCTGAATCTTCAACAACACTAATACCCACGCCCGCCATTCGATATTATCTTGGAACCAGTTCAGTCCACTTTCTATTTTCATAACCGAATTTCCTAAGATTTATTTTAATTTGGGCCACCCCTCCCCCGCCCCCTCTAATCCTTTATCTTGTAAGTGCCCATTTTCCAAGATGTTACACTATCAACGTATACACGCGTGAAGAATAAAAAAACCAACTAGATGCCACTTATTATTTTATTGCACTTCTTATAGGCTCAAAATGTTTCCGGCATTACTATGCCCATCATCAGGAGCTTGCGACTATAATGTTGATTACCACATTGGTCGTTTCGTTCTTGGTTTGCTGTATGTTGGAAGTTAGGTGCGGTTAGGCTGGAGTAGTGTCCGGACTGCAGGCTAGCCTGCAGCCCGGGTAAAGGCGAACAGTCCCAGTCAATGAAACACTTCCTAATCGAGATTCATACTTCAAGCTGTGGCAACCACCTGCCTTTGCGACGCATCCTGTAGCTGCTACCATGTGATGTTATTCATGGCGGCGCCCACTGATGTGCGAAAGGTATGCTGCTGAAAGTGATTGAGATTTGTGGCGAGGATCAGCTACCTGCATCAGTCCAAAGGGCACAGCACCCCAGTAGCTGCTAACCACACTGACTCGACTTGGAAATGTACCACAAAGCGTACCAATAACCGTACAAAATGTCACGTTTGGACACATTAGGCCCTTGCATTGTGCTGTAAATATTTCCTGCGTTCTGTGGTCTTATATAAGCGTTTCTCAGAGGAGGGATCGCGGACCGCAAGCGAACCGGTAATATTAACTGACAGAAAATTGCAAGTTGATTTTTTTTTTCGGTATTGGATAAAAGTCAGACGTTTTAAAATATAAAGAGTTCAGTTTATTGCTTAATATTTGACAGAATTACCTGCAGGGAGGGGATATTTATCTTACAAAGTGATATCCTCGCTGACACAGCAGGGTTCTTACTGGGAGGCCAGTATATCCCGTTTGCCATTCACAATATCCGGTGTGACCTACGTGAAATCTGCAGCAATATTTACTTTACGAACGATTAGCATACACAATGTTCTGCACAGTCTTCACACAAGGAAACCGGGCGGCATTAACTTCGGTAAAACTGGAGGCCAAGATTTAGGTCTGTCGTAATCACATTACTCTTGCTGCTGCTGCTGCTGCTGCCGCTGTTTGTTGTTGTTGTTGTTTTTTTTATGCTGCTGCTGCTGCTGCTGCCGTTTGTGTTCTTGTTGCTGTTGTTGCTGTTGTTTCAGTTGATGCTGTTGCTATTGTTGCTGCTGCTGTTGCTGTTTTGTCGCTGCCGCTGCTGTTGTTACTGTTTCTGTTGATTATGATTGTGATGATGATGATGCTGTTGCTGCCGCTGCCGTCATTGCTGTTGTTTCTGTTTATGTTGTTGCTGTTGCTGCTACTATTTCTATGGCTGTTGGTGCTGCTGCTGTTGGTGCTGTTATTGCTGCTATTTCTGTTGCTGCTGCTGCTGCTACTGGTGGTGTTATTGCTGTTAATGCCGCTGCCGCTGTCTTCTTGCTCCTGCTGCTATTTCTGTTGCTGCTGCTGCTGCTACTGGTGGTGTTATTGCTGTTAATGCCGCTGCCGCTGTCTTCTTGCTCCTGCTGCTGTTTCTGTTGTCGTTGGTCAGGAACAGACGGACTGACAACACTTGTTACTGGGAGTCACCTTGATGGAAACAGCCATGTCGTAACTTTGTGCTGAAGCTTCGGAAACTTAAGTATGCAAGTATGTTGAGTTTTGTTCCTAAATGCACTGCCTTGTCGGATACAAAAAGGATCCGTACATGCTGTGGCAAGTTTCTCCACGCCATACGTTAACCCTCGTTTCGCTCTCAAGATCTTATGAACCGTGGCAACCTTGAATGTGACGTACAACTAAACTACGATAAACTTCCACGTACGCTTGACACTGGTGTCACCGACGAGCGATGTGCAATGTTACCGCTGTGTTTCATAACGTTTTATTTTTCCCCTAGCCAAACTGATCGTCCTGTAATTTAATAATAACGCATTTAAAAAGTGCCCGTAAATCAACTTTGCTACCTAATTTCATAGGACAGCTTGAGAAGTTTTAGCAGCTCACCTGGTCAAGAAGTTGCCTCAAAGCTGCATAATCTCGAATATCAGATACTGTCTTAGAATAAACTAAAAAAAGGGTAAAAGTCCCTTGCTCTGTTCAAAATGTGAACACTTTTTTGTAATTGAAGTGTCTAACGCTTAAAATATTATTAATTTACATTTGTAAGTGCCCCCTGTTTGTCTCTGTATATAAGCATGGCTGTAGAACGAACTATTTAGGGTCACGTTTTCAGAAATTGCTTTAGAAAACCGCTATATGGCGTGTAATGAGGAACGGTGTGTTGTGATTTAAAGCTTTGGCCATGATAAAAATAAGGTCGTAGCGTAATATTGTAGGAATGATACGACGTTTCGGGAATTTTTCGTTCCCGACCTCAGGCTTGATAAAAGCAAGAATTATGCCAGACACTGGATTGACTCAATCCAGTGTCTGGCATAATTCTTGTTTTTTCAAGCCTGAGGTTGGTTTCGAAAATACATCCCGAAACGTCTTATTATTCCTACAATATTACGCCACGTTATAATCCTAGATAGCTACAACAACGATGTACTTGTTTTTTCGACTGTAGTTTGTTTAACGACGCTTTTTTTAACTCTGACTCTACAGCGTCAAATAATAAAGCGGGTAGTAAAATATAAAACTAGAGGAGTGTAAAAGGAAGCGGTCATTGCATAATTTCAGCTACTGTTATATTTCTATGGAATGGTTTAGGTTAGAGGCGAGTCAGCATTGACGGCCATATGCGAATTTCCGTGGCAGAACTGAGAGAAAATATGTAGCACTTATCCGGAGAGCGAATGCCGCCCTTCTTGTTTAGAACGTTCTAACAATATTTTATAAAGACGCTTCTAATTGATTTCAACAGTTTTCTGCCATATTCTTGCCTTCTCTCTCTCTCTCTCTCTCCTAATCCTTGCAAGCAATTCCCCCCTCGTACTGGTCACACCTTTGCTTGCTACAAACAATTTCCTTCGTCGAATCGCATGCCAGAAAATAAAGACTCGGTCTGAGAGCAAAGTTATACGCCCTGTTCTTGTTTCATCTGCGGAAATTTCCACGACAGAAGTTCTTCACTGGAAATCCCTCTGGATGATAGATCAGTCACGCTTTTCCGCACCAAAAGGATAAAACAAAGAAGCAGAGGAAATGAAAAGTGTGTTAAAAGTTTCACACTGTATAGAGATCCCTTGTGATAGAAGATATTATTGGCTGTCCTGTATTGTGTAAAGTAAAGCTTCTTACTTTATTATGAATTACAGACCAAATTTCTTTTTTAAGTTTGCTTTTCTATAGATTAGTTACCGCTTGCTTTGCCCTGAGGAATACGTTATATTTTATTATCCACTCCGATAAATATTCCCTTAACCCCGTCTGTGAAATTAATTGCGCTTTTCCTACGCAGCCGACATTATTTCATCCTTCAATCGGGAATCGAGAGGTTTCCAGGCAGATTACGAGGACAGTTCAGTTCAAATACAGTTTTTGCTGCTATAAAATATGTACGTTACTGTACAGTGTGAATAACTCAACATTATTTCTTAACACACGACTTTAAAATTTTACGAAAAACGTGTCACTTTTTAGGAATATCTATTCAGTCAATTGCGCAGCCACCATGCCCAGTCTGTCCTCTCCAGCTCATCAGTATGACAGTGTGTCCCACAGAGTGCAGCTTTCAGAGAACCGTGTGAATATGTGTCTTGAAATTAAAAAAGTTAACAGTGCTAAGTCCGTGTCATATCTGAGGCGATCACTCTTAAGACGTGGTTTCAGCCTACAGCAGTCCATGTGGCAATTTTGGTGGACGGGATTCTTTCAGATTACCTCGTTTCCCACTTTTTAAATAATATCACGCGAATGCTACACTTTTATTCCCGCTAAAGTACAGATAAATTTGTCCATTTACGCGTCGTAAAGGAGTATGTGGAAGTAGAGGTATAGCTCTACTGATTCTTGTCCTTTTCACTAGATGGAAATTAATGGTCAGCCTCAGGCCTCGGCTGCTTTAACCGTCTGAGAAAGAGCCCTTTCGAGAGAGGGATAATTTCACCACTAGAGACGGCGGTTTCAAGGGACGGTTTCACTATAATCCGAGGATAATACATAAGTTAGGAAATTTCCGTAGAACCTAACATTTCTGGTGCTTTAGCCCTCTTACTATATGTCTTATTGCTATTGACGATATTTATTTTTGAAGACAAGCCTAACTAAACTAAACTCCGTGGCCTTAGTCCGCACGCGAACTATACCGGTCGGCGAAGTTAGTGCCAACTTTTGCGGATAGAGGGTGTCACGTGGTCAGCGCAACGGGTCCCCACAGCCGTTAATCTCTGTTTTCTAGACCTAGAGCCTAGCTCCTCAATTGACCTCACGAGGCTGAGTGGACCCCGTTCCAGACCCACTACTACTCAGAAAATCTGGTAGCGCCGGGGATCGAACCCGGGACCTCTGTATCTGTAGCCAGAAACTCTGA
>Ga0131853_10019654_pt1 | contig 12290 bp, 14 predicted proteins | sample TergutLab28metaG_FD_92764 | JGI IMG/M metagenome (GOLD analysis project Ga0131853, IMG submission 92764) | Labiotermes labralis P1 segment gut microbial communities from Petit-Saut dam, French Guiana - Lab288 P1 (version 2) (version 2) | ecosystem: Host-associated > Arthropoda: Insects >...
CTGACAATCCATCAGCACCTACAGTTGTAAGTTGTCCATTTGATGTTGTCCATGTAAATGTATCAACATCACCAAATTCAGAACTTAAACCGGTTCCATCTTCTAAAAATTCGAAGACAATTAATCCTGAGTCAAGATCTTCGTTGATTGTTTCACCTAGGAACTCAATTTCCATTGACGCACCGTCCCATCGTCCAATGAGCGGAGAATCCCCACTGCACGCAGAAAGAACAAATAATGCTGCAAAGAACATTACAACTGTAGTAGCAAATACAGCTGCTTTTTTAATACTTGGAGCTTGTTTTAAATTTTTCAAGCTTTTCCACTTCCTTTAGTAAGATTTTTATACTAAATCATTAGTATCATTATGATTTTGAAGCACGACCAAGGTATTCACCTGTTGCCGTATCAATTTTTACAACTTCACCTATTGTTATAAAAAGAGGTACTTTAATTGTTGCTCCGGTTTCAACTGTTGCCGGCTTTGTAGCACCTTGTGCTGTGTTGCCTGCAAAACCAGGTTCGGTTTCGGTTATTTCAAGTTCAACAAACTGAGGCGGCTCAATGCCAAAAATGCGCCCGTTATGTCCAAGAACTTTTACCATTTCATTTTCTTTTACATATTTTAAGTTGTCACCAATGTCAGATGCGTTTATTTCAAGCTGCTCAAAAGATTCTGTATCCATGAAATAATATAATGTCCCGTCATTATAGAGGTATTGTAAATCTCTACGCTCGATGTGTGCTCGGGGCATTTTTTCTGATGGGCGGAAAGTTTTTTCAACTATATTTCCATTTTCAAGATTTTTTAGGGTTGAGCGTACAAACGCTGCACCTTTCCCGGGTTTGACATGTTGAAAATCGTTTATTATAAAAATACCACCATCTAGTTCAATTGTTATACCGTTTCTAAATTCACCTGCTGAAATCATTATGTTTACCTCCAAAAAATAAGGGTGTCTGAGGGATTTTCCCTCAGTTATTCCGTTTTAAAAATTTTCTATATATTATGCCTCAAACTCTTTGTCACCATGTCTTGGGTTTTTACTTACTATAGCAGCGGCATTTGTTATTGCACTCAAAATGTCAACATCAAATTGATTTTGCATTATAGTTAGTTTTGCAAAAATTTCGCCTTTTCTGGTTACAACATATTTAGGCGGCAAATTGTTTAGTGCCATTGCAAATATGTCCAGTTCGCACATTTGACATGTGCATATGCCCGGCATGGTTTTTAGAACTGGTTTCATTTTGTTGCGCACAAGTTCCTCCATGTAGTTTTTAACTTTAAGTTCCATCATGTTCCTCCTTGATTATGTCATGTATCCGTACTTGTCCACCACTTAATGTTGCCGTAATACGCTGCCAATATGTTCCGCTTCTTAAAGTTAGTCTAAAAGCTGATGATGCTGTACCACGAGGCAAAAATATGAGTCTTGCATGTGATGTTTCATGTAAATGTATCCCGTCTGATAAGTAAACCGTGCGTATTGTGGAAAATGGGCGTTCAGTAATTATTGTATAGCGGTTGTACGCTGGGTCAAAAGCAATTCCTACACGTCGTCCTTCCGTTATTGCTCGTCTTTGTGCATATCGCATATCTGCCTGCAATAAAATTGCAGCACTTCTTAGAGAACTATATTCGCTACTACTGCGATTTCCTATAAGCATACCGCTTATTACTACCAAAATAATGGCTAAAGCGATTGTTACTTCAAGTAATGTTAAACCACTTTGGTTTTTCATTTTATTCCATGTTCCTTATAAAATTTACGAAGCATAAAGCGTTCGATTAGCCGCTTAAATTTTACAAGAATCATATCTTTGTTTGAAATTGGTTTCACTAAAATTGTAGTAATTTTTGCGTTTTTCCCCCCCCAAATGTCGGAAAGAAGCTGGTCTCCAATAATCACTGTAGATTCAGGTTTTGTGTCCATCATAGACATTGCTTTTTTTATCCCACGAGTAAGTGGCTTTATTGCATTTGCAATGCCAAAAAGTTTTAAATTTTCATTAAACCCTGTAAGCCTTTTGTTTGTATTGTTTGTAACTAAGCAAATTTTAAAACCTGCTCGTTCAAGTTTTTTTATTAATGCTACAATTTTTGGTGGAGGTAAAATCTCATCATAACTTATTAATGTATTGTCTATATCAAAAATAATTCCTCGAATATTTTTTCCCCAAAGTTTATCATACGGTATCAAAAAGACCGAGTCATAATAGTAATCCGGAATAAGCACTCAATGCACCTCGCTAATCTGCAATCCTTATAAACTCTACCATTTCAAGGGTATAATAGTCAAGCGAATTTGTCACAAAATCTACTACGCTTCGTATTGTTGCGGAGTTTACTATAGTTGTTATATAAAAACCGTTTTCTCTTTGATATACACTTGTTATACCACTAAAGTTGTTTGCGGAAGTAAGAGTTCCAAAGTCCAGTGTTAGTGTCCATTGTCGTCTTGTTCCTACAAATTCACGATTTAGTTCTTCAAATAAATCTTCTTGGTTGTACTTACTGTTCATAAATTCTAGCATTTGCAAAAATGTCTGCTCGTTAGCAGCTACACCTAAGTCATAAACTCCATAAAACAAACTGTAATGCTCACTAATTTGGCGACTGTTTATTGTAACCGAAAGGACGGTAATTAAAATAGCAAATACAGCCAAAGAAACAATAATTACCATAATATATGCTCCGCCATTTTGGTCTTTCATCTTAACACCCCAATTGCTCTGCCGGAAATATTCCCATATTCGTTCCAAATAGCTACAACAATAATACTTGATTCATATGAAACAAAAAAATTGTTTAGCCCTAAGATATTTAAACTTGTATTTGGAACGTTGTTTGAGTGAAATTCTTTATTTATTCCACCAACAATCCATACACTAAAGTTTTCTGCTAAACCCTCTAGCATTTCGACGGATAAATTTTCAATATCATCACGTATGGTAAGCATTAAGTTTTGCGCATTTAAGTGTGCAATGTACGTTTCTCTTGCGTAGTTCATATTTCTTGCGCTTTGTCCAATTAGTAAAATTGAAGATGAAAACAAAATAATAAATATTAAGAAAGCAATAACAACTTCTACATATGAAAACCCATTACAATTTTTCATGAGAAGGTACTTGTTTGAATCGTAAATTCGTATACATATAAACCACTATCCTGTTGATTTATGCGCCCAAAATGGACACTATCAAATATTTCTAAAAGCCTGTCTCTGTGCAAATCAATAAGTAAAATGTCTGCTGCTTCACTTGCTAGAAGCAAATGACCATTGCTGTAATTTATTCTGCGAAAGTTTACTCCGTCAGGAGCAGTTTGCAAAATTTTCATGAGCCACTCACGGTCAAATGGTAATAAAAAAGAATCTTCTAAAAACGCTTTCATAGCAAACTCACGAAGCCAGGCTTCCATAAGTTCACTATGGATTTCAAAAGGTTCATCACTAATGTATGAAAGTCGCTCTCTAATTTTTTCAGATTGTATAGCAGCCATTTGCTCTAAGTTTTGAGCTATATGTATCAAACCTGCCAAAAGTAAAAAAATAGCAACCTGAACGGTTGCTAAAATTACAAGAAGTTTTTTACACTTCCTTTTAGCTATTACCTTTGGAGGCAGCAAGTTCATTTATTTTTTTCTCCAGTTTAGTTTAATAACTTGGTAGGCTCTTGCAATGCCAAGGGCATCTTCCGGAATATTTTCTGTAACAGTCGAACCAGCGGCAACAAATGCGCCTGTACCAATTTCAACCGGTGCGACAAGATTAGAATTGCTTCCAATAAATGCTTTGTCACCAATAGTAGTGCGGTGCTTTTTAGCTCCGTCATAGTTTACAGTAATTACCCCGCATCCAATATTAACATCATTGCCAACGTCCGCATCGCCAACATATGCAAGGTGAGCCATTTTTGTATTGTCTCCAATGTTTGCTTTTTTAACTTCAACAAAGTTTCCAATGCGGCATGACTTGCCAATTACAGCTTCGGGTCTAAGATATGCAAAAGGCCCAACGTCTGTTTTTGCACCAACTCTTGCACCATCAAGTACACTGTATTTCACGTGGGCAAAAGCACCAATAAATGAATCCTTTATTTGTGAGTTTGCACCAATTATTGCGTTTGCCATTATGGTGCTGTCACCTTCAATTATTACATTTGGGTAAATTGTTGCACCGGCTTCAATTTCAACAGTTGAATCAATAAAAACTGATTTTGGGTCAATAAATCTAACTCCGCTGCTCATATGTTTTTCATTTATTCTTGTTTGTAAAACAGCAATTGCTTCTGCAATCTCTTTTTCTGTATTTACATGTGTGCTTGCAGGTGCTTCATATATTCGTTTTTCTTCCTGTTTAATTAGTTCTTTAATTTCGTCAGAAGTAATAAGGGGCATATTTGCACCAAGAGTAAGCAGCTTGTTTTTTTCTTCCTGTTCGCTGTCATGAGTGCTAATGTTAATGTTTTTGAAAATATTTTTAATTTCAGCTTCAATAGATTTATTGTTGTCAATTATAACAACAGAAATATCTGTAAGCCCTGCGTGGGTGACAGCTTCCACTACATATTGAAACATTGGCTTGCCTAATATTTTTCTCATATATATTTCTTTTTTAACTGCAAAAATTTTAACTTTCAAAGTATACCTCCATAAAAATTTCTCTATACAAGCATAATATACAGGACTTTAAAAAAGGTCAATAAAAAAGTTTGCTTCGCAAACTTTTCACAACCAGTCGTGAACACCGAAACCAAAGGTTTCGGCAGGAAAATGCGGAGCAGTTTCCTGGCACATAAAAAAGTTTGTAAAGGAAACTTTTCTATTTTATAATTATGTATAGCGAACGTTACTTGAGAATGGTGAAGTCGAGTGCGAAGAGCTGAACCGATTATCAAGTTCGTTCGCTATAACATAGAAAAAGTACATTTTTGGGGAGAAGTTTTTATGAGGTTTGCAGTTATTGTTTTTCCGGGTTCAAACTGTGATACAGACATTTATCATGCAATAAAAGATGTACTACATGAAGAAGCGGAGTTTGTACGTCATGATGATGCGTCACTTGAAGGTTATGATGCGGTAATTTTGCCTGGTGGATTTTCTTATGGTGATTATTTAAGGTGTGGCGCAATGGCTGCTCTTTCAAATATTGCACAGGAAATAAAAAGATTTGCTTCCCTTGGAAAGCCTGTTTTGGGAGTCTGCAATGGTTTTCAAATTTTAACAGAGCTTGGTCTTTTGCCAGGGGCACTAAAACGAAACGAAAATAAAAATTTTATTTGTAAAACAATTGCCGTAAAAGTTTTAAACAAAAACATGTTTACAAGCTTGTATGAAGATGCTGAAACAATTAACTTACCAATTGCCCACGGGGAAGGTATGTATACTGCTGATGAAGAAACAATAAAATATTTACATGAAAAAAACTTAATAGTCTTTAAATATGTAGAAAACCCAAACGGCAGCACAAATGAAATTGCAGGAATAATAAACGAGCAGGGCAATGTACTTGGAATGATGCCACACCCCGAGCGAGCTGTAGAAAGTTTGCTTGGAAATGATGACGGTTTACGTTTGTTTAAATCGGTAATAAATACTTGGAAAGAAAATCAGATAAATCAAATCAAAAATAAAAGCAATGATATAAAAGCCCTTGATTTAGGCGAAGGTTGTGCTTTAGTTGTAAAAACCTCATCACTAAGGCAGCCAATAAGCCCTCAAAAAGAAGCAGCCGCAGGAGTAGGAGAAATTGTACGGGATACATACTCCTTGGGGGCAAGACCTATCGCACTTTTAAACTCGCTAAAATTTGGAGAACTTGATGAACTGGGAAACAAGCATATTTTCAAAGATGTAGTGCGTGGCATTGCGTCATATGGAAATTGTATTGGAGTACCAACAGTTGGAGGAGAAATAGGTTTCCATCAAACGGGCGAAACAATTATAAATGCAATGTGCTTAGGTTTAGTTAAACACGATGGCTTTGATAAAATGACCGAGGACAAATTAATTTATATAAACACCGGAAGAGGTGAGTTTCTTAACAAAACAAAAAATAGTAAAGAAGTTTATGAGTCAGACCCATTTATGGAAAAACTTTTGATGGAAACAAGCTTGGAATCTATTAAGTACCCTGCACGCTTTGTGAAACCGGCACATGAAAAAATTCAAATAGATTTTAGTACGTCGGTTTTGGATAATAACGTTGAAACTTTAATTGAAGCCCCGGACTATAGTAAAACTTTAATATACCTTCTTTCTCAATCATCAATAGCCAGCAAGCATTTTGCATACAGTCAATTTGACCAGATGGTTAATACAAATACGATAGTCCCACCGGGGTCAGACGCAGCAGTGTTGCGCATAAGAGGCATAAAAAAAGCTATTGCTTTAACAACAGATTGTAATAATAACTATGTCAAACTTGACTCACAACTAGGCGGAAAAATTGCTGTAGCAGAAGCTGTAAGAAATATTACAGCAACCGGAGGAAAAGCAGTTGCAGTTGCCTGTATAACGTCAGATGAGCTCTTTAGTAGAGGTGTAAAAGAAGCTTGCTACAGTCTAAATATCCAAATCATAGATGAAGAAGAGTCAATCGGTACCCCTTTTGTTGGAGTTATTGGAGTTGTTGATGACTACTCAAAAATTACTACTCAGTTTTTTAAACATGTCGGAGATTTAATTTATATATTAGGCGAAACAACTGCGGATTATGGTGGAAGTGAAATCCAAAAAATGCAGCATGGCAAAATTTCGGGCTTGCCTCCAAATATTGATTTGGACAAAGAAAAACAAGCAAATAATATTGTATATACCGCAATAGAGAAAGGCTTAGTAAACTCTGCTCACGATGTTTCCGACGGTGGGATTGGGGTTGCACTAATTGAAAAATTAATTAAAAATAAATCCTTTGGGGCAGAAATAAATATTGAAGCTAGTGACGCAACAGCATTTCTTTTTTCAGAAACTCAATCACGTTACATTGTAAGTGTGCCGCCCAAAAATCAAAACGAATTTGAGGCTTTAAGCGGCATAAAAAAATCCGGAGTAGTAACCGGAAACGGAGAGCTTAAAATAATTGTAAATAGTGCCGAAGTAATAAATTCCCCTGTAGATGTTTTAATAAATGCATGGGAAAATGCAATAGAATACCAATTATAAAAGCGGCTATGCGAACTGTATAATTTCAGAAGAAGTCTAGTATCGCTTATCGGAGGAATAGTATGAAAATCTATGACATTACAGCCGCAATTTCAGAAAATCTGCCCATTTTTGGTGGCGGAAAGCGTCCTGAAATTAAGGATTTGTTAGAATTAGAAAAAGGGGATGCTTGTAATTTTTCAGCAGTAACACTTACAACGCATACCGGCACTCACATTGACACACCTTTGCATTTTATAAAGGGCGGTGACGGAAACGATACAATTTCACTTGACCATTTTTACGGAAAAGCAAAAGTTTTTACAATTAAAACAGACAAACATATAACTGCCGATGATTTAAAGCCGCTTGATATTGAAGAAGGCGATATTGTTTTAATAAACACTGGTCAATCAAAGTACATGTCTGCTGGTGAGTTTAAAGAAGATTTTATTGCTTTCACAAAAGAAGCTGCTGAGTATTTAGTTTCTAAAAAAATAAAAACTATTGGAATTGATTATCTTTCAATTGACCCGTACAACGAGCCTGGTTATCCCGCACACATGACTTTACTTGGTAATAATATAGCAGCTATTGAGGGTGTTGTGCTTACAGATGTACCTGATGGAGAGTATATACTTTCTGCTTTGCCGCTTAAATTTCCGAAGGGAAATGGAAGCCCTGTACGAGCGGTTTTGATTAAAATGTGTTGAGGATTTGTATGATTTTATAAAAATTTCCTCCCCCTCCTCCCCCAAAATCTGGTGAATCATACAATTGCATATTATATGTATACATGATATACTTTTCGCAAATTTAAAGGGAATTAACCCCTTTGAAATTAATAGATATAGAGTTGATTTGTGGAGTTGGTGTGTTTTATTATCAGAGAGGGGCATATTTATGCTTAAAAAAAGAACATTAGCAGTATTGTTTTCATTAGTTATGGTGCTTGTTTTAACGGCATCTGCGTTTGGTGACGCAAGAGTTGTTGAAAGTGAATTGGATTTTGAAAAAACAACATTTATTGCTTATGAGACTGATGAGTACTATGTTAAGGTAACTGTATACAACCATTTTGACTCGAATATGCTGGCTGCTGCCAACGAACACATTAATAATGCAAGGTTGGCAAGACTTAATTGTTGTAGTAATCCAAGACTTACTTTTGTAGGGCAAGCCACTTTCCACACAATAAGAACTTCTCCCGCTCCAAGAGAGTGTGTTTACACAAGGTCTGTAATGTCATTCTTTTGCTTTAATTGCAGTGGCTCCTATTCTACCGAGTCATTTAGAAGTGGATGTGGTATTAACCCAAGTTGCTAACTTATAACCCACCGTCAAGCAAAACCACTTGACCAGTAATATAACCAGATTTATTTGAAGCCAAAAACACAGCCAAATCACCAACTTCATAAGGATAACCAAAACGCCCAAGTGGAATTTCTTCTGCAAAGGCGTTTTTTTCGTCCTCTGTTAAATGTTCATTCATGCGTGTTTCAATTGCCCCACAAGCAATAGCATTTACACGAATATTTGAAGGTGCAAGTTCCTTCGCCAATGCTTTTGAAAAACCGTTTATTGCTGCTTTTGCAGCAGAATAAACAACCTCACAAGAAGCTCCGGAAACTCCCCAAATAGAAGAAATATTAATAATATTACCTGACTTTTTTTTGACCATTTTTGGCACAACCAAATGAGATAAATTAAACATTGGCTTCAAGTTAGCATTAATATTTTCCTCAAGTTCTGCCGGCTTCATTTTATGAAAAAGCCCATAATAAGAAACTCCGGCATTATTCACCAAAATATCAACTTCACCAAAGCTATTTTCAATTTCATTAATAAAATTCACACAAGCATTATAGTTACACAAGTCAACACATTTTCCCATTATTTTTTCAGGCGAAAATTCGTTTTTTAGCTCTGACAATGTGTTTTCAAGTTGCTTATTGTCAACTCTACCATTTAAAATAATAAAATCGCCTTCCTGCAAAAAAGCTCTTGCAATCCCTAAGCCAATCCCACGTGAGGAGCCGCTTACAAGCACAACTCTATTCATACAAAAACCCCAAATCTATATTATTTCTATTAAAAAAGCCACAGGTGAAAAACCTGTGGCAAATTATTTAACTAAAACTTACGTTTGCGAGCTGCTTCCGACTTCTTTTTGCGCTTTACACTTGGTTTATCATAGTGTTCACGTTTTCTTATTTCACCCATGATTCCTGCTTTAGCGCAATTACGCTTAAAACGCCGAAGCGCGCTGTCCAGGGTCTCATTATCTTTTATTACTACCTCTGACATTGGACTTCCCTCCCTCCGGCACCGTGCGCATAATCGTCTGACCATCATACACCAGTTACACTTGATAAGTCAAGAAGAATAATTTAGCATTAATCCAAATATCTTTCAGTCGCTTCTGCATGTTCAGCATAAGTTCGTGAAAAATGATGCTCTCCGGTTGTTTCATCCATTAGTACAAAAAATAAATAATCTGTATCTGCCGGCCAAAGTGCGGCTCTAATCGCTGCTTCACTAGGGCTGGAAATTGGTCCTGGTGGAAGCCCTGCATGTAAATAGGTATTAAAAGGAGAAGGAGTTTGAGTGTCTGCAAATGAAAGCCGCCTTCGTGGAACATCAAGGACGTAAATAACTGTAGAGCACATTTCAAGGCGCATGTTCATAGCAAGACGGCTGTGAATAACCTGTGAAACTACAGCCATTTCACTAGGCACTCTAACTTCACGTTCAATAATTGATGCAATGATAATTATATCATCAACACTCATGCCAAGTTCTTCGGCTTGCACATACATGGAGTCGTCAAAAACTCGGTCAAATTGCCTAAGCATTATATTTATTATTTCACCGGGAGTGGGATTTAATGAAACATGGTATGTTTCAGGAAAAAGATACCCTTCTAGTCGGTTTTCACGCTCAGGCACATCAATTAAAAATGGAAACCTAAAATGCCCGTTTTCTGCAACATAAAAAAATTCTTCCGCTGTAAAAAACTCACGGTATTCAAAATACATTGCCATATCTCGCATATTCCAACCTTCAATAACACGAACAACTTCGTGCGGTGCGAGTTCTTGCGGTCTGGTACGTAAAACACGGCGAATATCACTGTTTGTCATGTTACGGTTTAGATTAAATGTTCCGGCTTCGAACTCACTGGTTCTTCCAAGTAAAAAAAGTTCCGCTTGAAAAAGAAGGCTGTTGTTTATTACTCCCATCTCCTCAAGGCGGCGGGCAACCTCTGACGCAGAGGTGTCTTCATCTAAAATAAATTCGACTTCATAATCCGGCCCAACTGCTACCATATCATTTGCAGTGTTTTCGCCAAACTCAAACCCTACAAATGCAAAATGGTAAACGGCATATCCAACTACAACCACAATCGCAAGGTTAAAAGACATGCCTAAAATATATTGCAAAACATTTATGACCTTATCAAAATTCATGAATAAATCTCCTTTCTTCCTTACTCATTTAAACTCTCCCATTCATCATATAGGGTTGAAAGTTTTTCTTCAAGAGAAAGTTTTTCATTGTAGATTTCTTGGGATTTAGCAGCACTTCTTCCTATTTCATCATCGGCAAGTTTTGTATCGCAAATCAAAATACTTTCTTCTGTTTTTGCTATTTCTAATTCAAGTTTTTCAATTCGTGCTTTCTTTTTTCTTTCTAGTGAATCTTGTTCTTTTTTTCTTAAATAATCTTCTTTTGTTTGCGGTGCTGATACAGTCAAAGTTGGTGTGTTTGTTTCATTTTTCATAGCTTCCAGTGCTGCTTTTTTTTCTACATAGTAGTCATAATTTCCGTCATATGTTTTTACACCAGTTGGGGACAGTTCAAGGATTTTTGTTGCAGTATTGTTAATAAAATATCTATCGTGGGAGACATAAATTACAGTACCATTAAATTCTCTTAACGCTTCCTCTAAAATTTCCTTTGAAAACAAATCCAAATGGTTTGTAGGCTCGTCCAGTACTAAAAAGTTTGCCCCCGCAAGCATGATTTTAGACAGTTGAACACGCCCACGTTCCCCACCGGAAAGTGCAGAAATGGGTTTAAAAACGTCATCGCCTATAAACATAAAAGCGGCAAGTGTTGTTCTAATTTCTGTTTGCGTAAGCCGTGGGTATGTGTCGGCAATTTCCCCAAAAATCGTCTTCTTTTCAGATTCTGCGTCAAAAGCGTGAGACTGGTCATAGTATCCAAGTCTTACATTAACCCCTTCACGGGTTCGCCCTTCATTTGGAGCAATTGCACCGACAAGGATTTTTAGTAGTGTCGTTTTTCCAATCCCATTTGGACCAATAAGAGCAGTTCTATCACCTTTTTTTATTTCAAAGCTTAATTTGTTAAAGAGCATCTTTTCTCCAAAACTCATTGTCAAGTCTTCTGCAAAAAGTACGTCATGACCGGAGTTTAGTTTTGGTGTAAGTCGTAAACGCATTGTGGTAAGTTCCCCTTCTGGTTTATCAACTCGTTCGATTTTGTCCAAAAGTTTTTGACGGCTTTTAGAGCGGATTATTGCTGCCTCTGTGCTAAAGGAGCGTAAAGTTTTAACAACTTCTTCATGGTGTTTAATTACTTTTTGCTGCTCGGCATATGCTTTTTCTGCAATTGCTTTATCAACTAGCTTTTTTTCTGCAAAGTAGCTGTAGTTTCCATTGTAAACAATTGACTTTTTACGTTCAATTTCAATTGTTTTTGTCACAACTTTGTCCATAAAGTATCTGTCATGAGAAATAATTAAAACGGCAGCATTTATTCCTTTTATATAGTCTTCGAGCCATTCAACACTTTTTATATCTAAGTGGTTTGTTGGTTCGTCTAAAAGAAGCAAGTCAGTTTTTTCAAGCAAAAGCTTGCCAAGCATAGCCCGTGTTCTTTCTCCGCCGGAAAGCAAATTAAATGGTTGAAGCCATTGTTTTTCTGTAAAACCAAGTCCTCGCAGTACGCCTTTTAGGCGGCTTTCTGTTTCATAGCCACCGTTTTCTTTAAATTGAAAGCTTAAATCGTCATATTTTTTTAGTGCGTCTTCAAGCTCTGGACCTTTTGCTTCTGCCATTTTTGCTTCAAGGGAGCGGAGATTTATTTCCATTTTTTTTAGAGGGTCAAAAACAGA
>Ga0131853_10019655_pt1 | contig 12290 bp, 4 predicted proteins | sample TergutLab28metaG_FD_92764 | JGI IMG/M metagenome (GOLD analysis project Ga0131853, IMG submission 92764) | Labiotermes labralis P1 segment gut microbial communities from Petit-Saut dam, French Guiana - Lab288 P1 (version 2) (version 2) | ecosystem: Host-associated > Arthropoda: Insects >...
CGGACTTCGTAAATTTGTGTATTTTGTTCTCTGTTTGCACTGTATTTTTCAGTTGCTTTATGTGGATGTTACGGACCATTTAGTTGCAGTTACATGTGTGATTGAAGCAGGCAACTCGCACGACGATAAGGGTATGCCTATGTGTTTAATTTTGAGTACTGAGAACCTGCACCGGTGTAACTCAATCAGTACAACAAAACATGTTCTCTTCTTCAGAGCGTCGAAGCAGGTCACTAGGGCCCACCCGGCCTTCTCTGGAATAGGTACGGCAGGCTGGTGGTAAATCGGCCGGAGCATGAAGCTGCCCAAACACCGTCCAGTGTGAAAGTTAAGAATTCGCGTCGCTATACCTCCTCACGCTTCATATCCCTTCATGACATACACAGGGGCAATTTTATCTTTATACTTATTGTTATTTCAACACGTCCTCAATTACCAAGATTACGAAAAGCATAATTACATCTACTACAACTAGGATTATGCAGTTTACAACGGACAATTGGTGGAACGTAATTACATAATTATATGTAGTGTGTGTTTAATTTAATCATTTCTTTGTTTCCTGACGATAATAACTTAGAGCAGACTCACACTTCTAAGTCCGTCTAGTGCATCATTACGTCTTTGCTTATCATTATTTAACATTGGAGCATGTACGTAGTGTGTCATGACACTTAAAGCCCTGCTGGCATTTCTGTACTACGAAATATGTCAGAGGTACATTCCGTTACGTTTATAAGGTAACACATTATCGGCATGTTTTTGATTTTGTGACAAATATCTTCCAAAAATTTGCCGATGAAGAAAGACTTTTAAAAAAATAAGCGTAGTCGTGTCCTGTAATTGCAATAGGTTTTACTAAGTGTAATTCCGGAGGCAGTGTGTATTCATATTACTCTCTTCCGTGTTATTATGTCATGACTTTTTGACTAACACGAAAGCCTCCTTAAAGATGACCGCACCAGGTTCTTCAAATCTTTGGTACACGCCTACCAGGCTGCAGGGCACAGCGTCCTAGAAGACCGCAAGCTTGACGTCTCGCGAGGTTTTGTTTATTAACTCAGGTCTTTCTCTCAAATTATGTTAAGGTTCAAGGCAGAATATGTTTCGCTGAAACCAGCCTAAAAGCTAGTTATTTTAAAGATGGTTTGCGACTTTCACATGTTCAGTACTCGTCATGCGTAGAAGACTGTCACGGTTACAAGTCTTCAGTGCAGGTGATTATGACATATGTAAAACCTAGACAAACGGTTGTGAGGAATATTGAATAACAGTTTGTCTCTCATGACACATGCAAGGTAGCTTTCATTGTCCCTAACCAAGCTGTAGCACTCTGGATTTAAGTGATATATCTCAGCGTACGTCGGATGTGCAGTGTTAAAGACGTGGGATTTGCACTGTAGAATAGCAGAATGAAAATAATAATAAGTAATTCGTCCGAAGAAATTTGAAAGTGTGACGAATTGCTAGATCACTTCTCGAGAGGGTAGGCATATGGAGGGACATAGGTGAACTCATATAAAACTTGGACAGCAAGTGGCTTCCTGGCCAAAAGTAGGACATGCTTACTTACCAAACTTTATTTCTGTCATACGTCGTGGTACGCAGTGTTCGAAACGTATTAAGAGCAAACAGTCTTTTACGTGCTCTCATCAACTTGCGTTTATTGAAAGATGCGTCACGTCGCTTTATTTCTGTGTCATCATCTTTATCGTAGAATAATATTATGTGATATAAAAAATAACATCGTTTCAGCCCACGACACTCATGACAATGCAGAAATAAGGCGTTAGAAATTGTCTCTCAGGACAATGCATTTGATTAAATTTGGTAAAATTTGGTATTTTGAAATAAGTTTGGAACTACCATTTATGCTTCGATACGTGGCTATGAATGCTTTATGTGGAAAGATATTTAAAAAGTTGATAAGTGATAATCTTTATAAACATAGTAAAGGGGGAAAATGAATAAAAATACCAGGTGGAAAAATCTGCTCGAGATTAATTTACGCGTTTGTAATATAAGAACCTCGAATCAGACACTAGATTTACATGACCGTTGATGACATATAGCTTTGTAAAATTGTTTTACTTAGACATCACCTTGGTCCCTCTAGCCAATGAAGGCCTTTATCCGCTTACACAATAGTAAATATTGTCGTCCGGAAGCCATGAACGAAATTAATTCAGAATTTTCTAAAGAAGTATATACAACTCATCTAGATATAAGACATCCTTTTGCAGACAAATTAAGTACATTGACTTTCACGGCCTGGCATGTCAGGAACGTGTCAAGTGATTAATGTCACCCGGAGAGTGCTTCAACCGTTAAATTGTGCCACCTTACCAAAATATGCGTTTTTTTCTTCCAATTTGGCAGTAACTTTTTGTCCTAGCATATCATCTGCGTTTCATAATCCGTGCAACGGAACAGCTTTATTGAAATATATAATGAATTATACTTACTGTCTAGACATCATCTATTGCTATAATTCACTGCAAGCCAGGGTACAAAAATCAAGGCTATGTTTTTTAGGAAGTATACATCAACTATCCCATGTGCTACATGCATTTAATAAGACGTCGACACTTTTTGTGGAAACATCCGAGCTACGTGCGCTTTTACAGAACATAAATAATGATAATCGTTCTGGAGGCTGACCTTCATGCAGCTTTGTAGTCATGGTCATATGAAATCAGGCCATGAAAGAGAGAGAGAGAGAGAGAGAAACAGGTTACTAGACACTCAGCTTTCTGCAGGTCAGAAGACATATAGTGTACCAAAGGTATGAACAGCTGAATGTAAGCAGGGTCTCCCCTTGAAGTCCATATTCCTTTGTAGCGTCAATGTGCCTGTATTAGAGTCAGTAATGCTGTAGCAGAAATATCCAATAAAATAAGGGGCTTCTATAAAATGTCTGTTCTTAAGCGGCTGTACAACCGGCGGCTGGACCAACCAATTGCCGTTATTTAATTCTGCTGTTATTATTAGAGACGCGCAATTTAAGTCTGTGTTGCGTCACGCGAAACCAGCCAGCAGCAACATCGGTGGACATTACCAGAAGCTGTAATTGCAGTGATATGCTCCTGATGAGGGGCGAAAACATCGCCCGAAACTTGTAGAGCTGATTAAAGTAAATAAATAAAAATAGTTGCGTCTTGTTGGTTGTAAATTGTAATTGTTTTTTATATATTCAGAGTACGTCAGGGATAAAAATAACTTTGCTCGTATGCGTAAGATTCTGAGACCGAATGGTGAATGCAAACGAACACACACTAAGGTAATATTGGCGCCGTGTTTTTTGTGTCGCTAATTACCTTATATATCGATCGCAGGTCAAACACAGGGATCGTGGTTTCAAATTCGGCTCAGTGTATTCTGACGTGGACTGTGTATGTAGCGTGTATAGGAGATCCAAGAAATGCATACAGCATTTACGTCAAAAAATTATGGAGGAAAGCGATCACTTTGGAATTATAGATGTAGATAAGCTCTGTTCCATGTTAGTTTTTTTACCTATAGACGCAATTGTTATGTAATTTTAAGCAACAGTTCCTTTAACATTCAGTTGAGACTACCTGCCTAGCAATTCTGCGCGTAAAATAAAATGGTTTTAATCCGTTGAAGCACAACAATAGCGTACAATCATTAGCACCTTAGTGTGGCTACCTGTTTCGGTGTTTTCTAGACCATCTTCAGGCCAACATTTTCCGGTAGAAGGTACAGTCCGTGCGCACTATACATAATGGGACCCCATTCTGTTTCCAGTGTGTGCATAAAACAATTTTAAAAGTTTTGTAAGTTTAAAATACTGTTGAAAAAAGTTAGCCATCTATTTACACATACTTACATGCATAAACATTGAGTCTAACTACGTGTATTTATATACCAAGTAAAAGATTACTTCGAACCTGAACGTCCACTTGACTGCGGATTTTACAACTCGTTGCTTGTATATCGATATACCATATAACTGACATATTTTTATAATGAAAGTCCTTCATAACTGATAGTAAACACCTACACAATGTTTTAGACACACTACATCCTGTTCAACAGCATTTTAAACTTAAAAAAAATTTATAACTGTTTTATGCACACATTGTAAACAGTATGGGATCCCATAATGTACTTGTATAGTGCGCGCGGAATGTAACTTCTACTGAAAAATGTTGGCTTGAAGATGGTCTAGAAAAGACCGAAACACGTAGCCATACTAGGGTGCTGATGATTGTATTCCACTGTTGTGTTTTGAGGGAATAAAACCATTTTATGTTGAGTATTAAAAACACAACGGCGTTTCTTCTATTAAAATTCTGCACCTATTTTAAATGACCAGTTGCCACACAGCCACAGTCAGTATAAGTACATGGGCTGTTCTGTGGCATTCGAGGGAAATCTGTGGTCTACATATATTTAAGAGTTTTCTTATTTATACATGGAGTCATGTCTCAGAAGAATGGAATCTACACTAGCATCGCTGTAGTATCACCAAATCTTGGTTACACCAAATGTTTGCAGGACGGCATTTATAGTGACCGCTTACTGTGTAGTAAGCACTCTCGACTGAATGTTGAACCGTAAATGTAAAACTTTCGGTCCTGCAGAACAGGAAGTACTAAAGGCAAAGCCAATGAAACTTGAGTATTTATTAGCGAGCAAGATCTTTTGGCTATAACGCTCTCTTCTGCATGCATTCAGTTCAGATCTCAACAGAGCTTCCTGTAATCATGACCTACATATTCTATGTTTTCTGTCAGTTTGTTCAGGCGACTATTGCCACAACATTCATGACGACCCTATGGTACAGAGCACTTTGTGAAAATTTTGTTAAATAACTCGAAGACTTCACATAGTAAGCACAGTAAAGTGAAACCTTCTGCACTGACAGTAGAGGCGCCAGGAAAGTACGTAGACCCTTGTGTAATTTTAGAGTTGCCAGATTATAATCATAAATAATAAGAGTTCTTATAATCACAGCAGTTCGGTTCCTTTACTCTGATAGCGATCTGAGTTATATAAGAAGCCGACGAGTTGCTGTTGTTGCTAGGTTAATTAAGGATAGTGTTGGCGGTGAGATGGAGCTGGGTTGCTGCACCGGTAGAAGTTCGGCCGTGACCAGATCGTGTTTACGTCTGAAGTCATTTGCATTGCTGTTTGGACTTTTCTTGTCGTAGTAATGACCCCAGTGTTGGGTGTCTGTTTCATATGAAATTGTCTCTTCCGCGTTATGATTTTATATGTACATACTGGTGAAAGAGCCCGTTCTTTGTCTCGGTTCGTAAAGTACGCACACAAAAATCGTTACATACGGCATTGTTGTGGATATAAGCTGTCTGTCCTCTCAACCTGATGGACGTCATCCCGTTTTCCTTCCGATGATCAAAAACTAGTTGTGCGTGATTTCAGGCTTCCGCCGCGAAATAGATGAGAACTTCGGTCTTTTGGGTAATTTCTTACCGACGATGGGACCGATAAGTTGTCCCGAAACGTCGGTAAGAAATTACCACTACTCGCTGCGTAACAACCCAGAAGAACACAGTTCTAAAAATAGTTATATCACCGTCTAACACAACTATATATTTTGTGTACTATAAGCAAGTTACATGTTGCAGTATTTCCGGACAATTCTGAAGTTTGTGTGAAAAACCTTAAAAACAAAGTAAGAGTCTAAACGCACATATGTACGTATTTTTTTTTTTGAGATCTTAGAGTACCTTGTTCGTTAACCCTTATCCTGCTAACGTGGAGAGTATGGTGACATCCTAGTAATGCCAGCATGTGGCGGATCGGATTTAATTAGGCGTTTAAAGAGTTAAAGTATCGTGCATGTAGTGTACAAAAATATATAGTTGTGGTAGGCCGCGACTTACGGAATTACATCTTCTTCGACCAATATTCTGTTATATACAGACGTGGTACCACACAGTGAGCACTTTGAGAATCAAACACTTGCCAGCAACGAATGGTTTGTGAATATACATTGTGTTGTGCTTTAATGTGAATCTTCGTTTTTCTTAATTTACTTCGCTTTGGACACTCGCCAAATTTCTTCTAAACCTTTAGTAACCTTATCATTTCTCGTAAATACAGGAGGAAATATCTTGCCATAATCCTAAATATCTACACTAAATATTTTCACCACGAGTCGAAATACATGTGTTAAATCCGGAAAGAGCACACGTGCATAGAAAATAGATCATTGGTACTAGAATCTTATAGGGCCTACGAATAATTAGCCCCTATAAAATTAATCGTGTTGGTGAATATCAGATTCCATAATTTTCATTATACGAGTAACTTCATACACACCTATTGTAGTCTATAGTAGTATCGAGGTGCTGGACTTGTTGCTTATTAATTCAGATCTGTTTATCAAGAATGTAGTCCACGAATCTGTGCAAAAATCTTAGAATGATAAATTAGAATATTTTCGTGGTACATTGATATGGACGTTGTACGGCAGTGTGGACCTAGCTCTGAAGATATGTGCCTATGTGAACTGGGGATGTAAGTGTTACTGTTACTTGTTTTTATGCCGGAAATACGGCTTAGGGCGTGACAGTTCTATCGTTAAAGAGAGTTGTTCTGGGCGATCCAAAGAGTAATTTTCACTGTAATTACAGGTACTACAGACACGTACTTCGCAACAAGGTTTAGATTGCATCTTGTGGTAGGCCACGAGAGGTGAAACTGCTTCGTAATACATGTTATAAAGGACACTGCGTTGTTGTTGCTGTTTCAGTTTTACTTCTCTTTCGAAAATAAATTAATTTCCGCTACCATTAATTATAATTTTATGTTTTGTATTTGAATTAGACGAACAAAGAAACAGCCAGTTCTATTCGATGGAAAATTTACGAAAAAAATTAATATAATCAGTTCATGAATTCCAATTAACGAAGTTCATATTCGCACGCAAGATATTTGTATATTTCGCATTTTTATGAATATGAGAACGTGTATTGGTATTATAAAGTTTACGTTATTGGACACTAGGTAGGCTGCTAACTCCATGGATCGGAGTACGTCACGGGAAGGTAATGGGTTCTACACTAGTCATGAAATAACTGCATTTTATGGAATCCGAAATTTCTTTACCGATTTCACAAGGCCCCATTACTTGCTTCTTATGAACTAGATGAATCCAATCCACATAATCCGATTCTGTTCACTTAAAATGCATTTTAGTATTATCCTCCCGTCTTCGCCTATGTGATTCAAGCGGGCATGAATTCCCATTAAAAATATAAGTATTTCTGCTCTCCACTACTCGTGCTGCATGTTCCATTATCTCATCCTGGATATTGTCACCATAATATCTTGCTAACAGTACACGTACAGAAAGTGGCTCTCTTCACTGTGCAGTTTCGTTCAGCTGTCTCTTATTTTCCCCCTTTTAGAACCCATGTACTGTTCATGTGTATATTTAGTTTACGTACCTACGTACCTTCTGCTGAAATCGACTCAGTCGGCATTTGTTGAATTTAAACATTAGGCTTGAAGGCATCAGAAATAAGAAAAGCATGTAAACGACATCACCCCCTATCTCTATATTCACACTTGCTTAATGTAAGTTAACTTTTTGATACTCGGTTATATTCCTATAGTGTGTAGCAATACTTAAAGCAGAGTTCATTACACAAATGTAAATTAAAATCTTATGATTGTTCACTCGCATTTAATTGACTAATAATCTGTTAATAGACCGATTTTATTAAATTTGAATTCTGGATAGAAATTATACCTTTGGGCCTCACATATATTATTATTATTATTATTATTATTATTATTATTATTATTATTATTAAATACTGTCATTTATGCCATCGGTATTCGCCACACTTCGATTTCGAATAAATATTTAATTATTTAAAAGTGAAGGAATTATCCTAAACTGTGTCCTTGATTGAAGGGTCTTCAACGTATTCACTGAAGGCCACACGTCCATTATGAGGACTTGCTTGCCTTATCACTACGTCCGTCGTTTGGAAACGAAGAATAAGAGGGGACTATCTTTCATTCGGCTGTTATTTGACTGTAGGAAAGGAAAAGAATAAATTATTCATCGTAATTATAGATATCGTGACCTCTCACAGCGTTCTTTAATGTTTTGAAGTAACCTGACACAAAAGTAAAATTTTAAAGAGCATCCCCTAAGAGGGTAAATGAAAATATAACGAAGTGTTTTGTGACGACCAATACTCTTAATCTGCATCATGCCTGTCAGTAATTTTACGAATGGAGTAAAATATGTGACTATGTTTTATTTTGTTCCAGGTCCTAGAGCAACGAGAGCACAGGAATAAGTAATTAATAATAGGTGCAGGTTCTTTGACCTCTTACTATGGTTTGAAAGGTTCTGAAGTCCATTTACGCAACCACCACAACTTAGAGAGTAAATTGTAAGGGGAAAACTAAAAAACAGAGAAATCATTCGCCATATTATTAATATAGGAAGTTCTAGAATTTATTTATCCTACACTGATGCTTTATGCCCCAAATGATACGACCTTTGTTTATCACCCATTGAAATGTTATATTGCGATGAGCACAATGTGGCGTCATATGCAGATTTACTGGAAGCATTCAATACACGTACTCATCACTTTTTGAATGGAATTTTACTGTGGTAATCGCACTCTTGGATGTTGAAATTATTACATACCTTAAGGGCAGCTTATTGGCTGCACATTGAAAGCTAACAAGTAATGAAACACATAAACATGTATCTTGTATATAACGAGAGTCTCAAATTGCATTGGTACTCAGACTTTTGTGAATTGCTAATCTGATTTCCGGATTAGGTACATTTCTTTGATAAGGACTTAATGCATTGAATTCCATCTCGTTTTGGTTCTTGTAATAACATGTTTTAGCGAATAAAAATTCTATAACTTCAGTGTTATTCTTCGTAAGTTTCCAAATCAGAAGGTCACTTGTGTCAGTATAATGATAGGAATCGATTCTGATTCAATTATTAGTATCCTGCGAATGTTACGGAATCTTTTGTGCTTGGCAAAGACGACCGTGAGCTTTTGAGAGTGCAAACACATACGACAGCTGGTCGCATCGGTATATTAGGACCAGTTTCAGAAAGTATCGTCTGTGTTGAGAGAGCGAACTAAGGAAACTTAAGAGTAGCTTCTTGACTTAGACTGGCGCTAACCACTTTACCTCTGTACGGCACAAGACCAGTGTACTAGCACACATAGCAAGCGGAGCAGGAGGATGAAAACACTCTGTCATGTTAACGGAATTCTCACCTTTAAGATGGAAATCTGCCACTGGCCACTGAATTCCTCGCCTTTTACAGAGTCCGAAGGTTCATAACAACCACAAATGCACCATATTCGAATCCAAATAAGCCCCCATTTTCAAAATTTATTCCGTGAACATCAGTTTTAATATTATACTCCAGTCTGTGCCTAGTTTTCCCAAGTGGTCTTTCTCGTTTTTCAACTACGTGAAAAATTATTTATGTGAGATTTTAAAGCTCTCATAGTGGAATTGAAGAAGGTTCAAGTTCCTTGATTATGGCGCTGCGTTAATTAAGTTACGGGCTTCAGAAAGGGCTTGCTGAATCTTCGTCAGGATTCAGACAGTCTAGGAGTATTCGAACTGCTTAGACACCGAAGATGGCAGCAGCAATCTCTCTCGAACTGTAGGTAGAATTTTAAAGTCGTAACGACGTCGATTTGCAGAAGTCGTTACGCTAGTAAAATTATACAGGCAATTCTCTTTCTATTGCATGCTACGTGCTACAGCCTGTCTCACCTCCTAGAACTGTTGGCCGTAGTAGTATCTGGTAAGGTATAAGTTATTTAAATTATTTATTCATGGCAATGAAACGCACTGATTTGATTCGGACGTGAAGAAATAAATTTCGGTAAAGACGCTTATGTATTGTTCGTTTGTGCACGAAGTGGTCAAGTTGGTGATTCTAAAGATTACTCTCTTCCATATCTGATGTTGTGTAGTCTAGTAGATATTTACAAGAGTTTCAGAAGGACTTTCTGCCTTCATCTTCAGGATGGAAGAATTATTTCGTACGTTGAATATGTAGGCAGTAGCTTCTCCTCAAACATGTGTAAATTTCTGTCAGACTACCTGCTGTGACTTCCCTTTAAAAATTGTTTTTCTCTTCCTTTATTTAATGACAGTGTTTCGACCACTGCGATTACATTACAACTAATGAAATACCTGAACAGTATTTACAGTTGAAAAAAGATCGCTCTGGCAGGAGGCGGTTGTGACGTATCTTCAAATTTGGCCGGACACGTGGCAGGTACCATGAACATCCACTCTCAGAATAGCTGGTGTCTTAGCCGTAATTCCAGCTGCGTGTGTCTCGAATACAGTGTGTACGGTCTCCTGATATACTTCTGCTATGAAATACGACTACCGTAAATTTAAGAGTGTAATCTACAAGTAAATATCTTTAATCGCACGTGGACTGCGATCAGCTCTCCACTGAGTTATATCCGTGGTGCTGCTTGATGTAAGTTTTTGTTTATTGGCTGGAAGTTGATGGAAGAAAAAGATGCTGTTTGTGTTCTGATTGATCCTTGTTTCATGTACCGACGGTTTCAGTTGTCTAGGTCTTGTATTATCGAATATTAAGATTTGTATAGAATAATAGATTGAGATGGATATATTTAAACTATTGACCTGTTTAGTAGTCTGTCAGGAAAGTTTCTGAAGATGCTGAGGAAAAGACGACAAGTCGTTCAGGACAACAAGCGCCCGCTTCGAGTTTCAATTCCGCGATCCCCAGCATAAGAAGCAGTAATCCTAATTATCCGACCTTAAGAGTCAATGTTTTTTTTTTGTGTGACGTCTCGACAGTGTCCAATAAAACGCTCTCTCGGAAGACACTTTATTGTATTTTGTAGGGCACAAACGTACGCATACTGAAAGCAGCTGCCCAGGCGTAAATGAAGGTAAATGTAAAGTTGCTCAGCACGCCATAAAGACGTATGCGATAGTGGCTGAACTAGCCGACACATTCATAGACTCGGACACTTTATGAGGGTGAATTATCAGCTTCATTGCTGGAATGCTTTATTTCCGGAGAAAGAGTTCATAGTGTCATTTGCAAGGGACAGTGTGAGTCTCAGCCCCGGTCTGGAAGTGATAGTGGGGAGAAAACCCACCGTAGCCGTCGGAAATGGAGAACAGTTCCTCTTGTAGGTAACCTAGTCACTACGCAGATCAGGAAAACGCCACTTAAACCGGAAATCCTTCAAGCGGAAAATTCCCGCACATTAGAAATATTCTGTAAGGAGAGATACTGAGAAACGGGTTGGTGTGTGCGGTAATTTGCACAAACAAAGACCATGGTGGGGAGACTGGGAGGAGATGGTGGATGCAAGTGATATGGCAACCGATTTCTGCTGGAAAATGCTTGGTTCACGGATATGATCCCAGGAAGTTTGTGGGAATGTGTACATAAGTTTCCTCCAATATTTGGCGCTGAATGTGTCGGAAAACGGATATCGGAGAGTTGGATCATCGGTGACTCTCAGTATACAATTTTCAGATTGCAAAATTAGTCTTTTTACTGTTGAATGCACTTGCTTATCAACTACACGTTATATTCGCTCTGTATAAGATAATTCTGCAGCTGACATGATTGCAATTTAATAAGGGCACTAAGAGCAATTTTTAGTTTATGTAAAGACTTTGACAATAACTAAGCCTAAAGAAATAATATGGTACAGAAAAAAGCAAGTTTTGGTTGCTAGTTCTCTGATATTTACCTGGCCTCCGCCATATGGTGGAGGCGGTCGTGGAGGTCCCTGAGGTCCTGTTGGAGGAGGCCCGTAAGTTGGTGTTGGTGAAGGCCTGATTGGGCCAGGCGATGGTCTAGGATATGTGGCAGGAGGTCCGTATGTTGGTGTTGGTGCGGGATACGAGGGTGGAGGTCCTGAGGGACCGGGTACAGGTGAAGGGAAGGGAACGGGAGGCTTGTTGTACTGGTAGCCCCGATCCGGAGGAAGATACGCGCTGGTTGGTCCACCCTGGGGCTCCGCAGTCACTACACCCACCGTAGCCAGTACTCCCAACATCAGCACGACCCTCTGCACAAGAGACAAAACGCCAGGTCATCCTCACAGAACGGCAAACCGCAAGCAAATAGGCATGTGTTTTGTATTTAAGTAGCGTTTCATGCTGTGGAACAAACAATAGCCCAAGGAGATGGGGGGGGGGGGGGGGTGGGCAGGGTCTCCCAAACCCCTTTAGCCCCCCCCGAGACGGCCCTTTGTAATACCCCTGAAAAAAACAAC
>Ga0131853_10019656_pt1 | contig 12290 bp, 5 predicted proteins | sample TergutLab28metaG_FD_92764 | JGI IMG/M metagenome (GOLD analysis project Ga0131853, IMG submission 92764) | Labiotermes labralis P1 segment gut microbial communities from Petit-Saut dam, French Guiana - Lab288 P1 (version 2) (version 2) | ecosystem: Host-associated > Arthropoda: Insects >...
CAAAGACTCGAGTCTTCTGGGATGTGAGGCATGATGATTTCACAGCAATAACCCCAAAGACTCGAGCCTTCTGGGATGAGACTTGATGATCTCACAGCGGTAAGTCCAAAGACTCGAGTCTTCTGAGATGTGAGGCTTGATGATCTCACAGCGGTAACCACAAAGACTCGAGTCTTCTGGGTTGTGAGACTTGATGATCTCAAAGCGGTAACTCCAAAGACTCGAGTGTTCTGGGATGGGAATGTAATGCTTTATCGCTGGGTAAACAGTTCCAGACGTATGTAAGGATCGCAATGCCCTCGAAATGTTGGGAACTATTTACACAGTGACACAGAGTAACATTCCAGAAGACCCCAAACTTGGCTTCTGGCATGTTAAGGGGTACCGTTGGACGGGATAAAATTGTGACGTAGAGGAGTGTAGGAGAACCCCAAAAAAAAACTTTACCTGCACCTGGCACCCTAGAAATGTCCTTACTTTTTTTGTTGTAAATTGTTTATAAGATATTACCCATTAAAATACAAATTATATAAAAGAACTGACATGCGCTCTTCCAAACAGCCTGAAGAGTCCTGAAATAAATGTGTTGAAGCGCCACTAGAAATTCTGAATTTTTTCATTCATCATCAGCAGCATTTGCATGTCACTCTAGATTTGAGGTCCAAAATTTTTTAAGGGCTTGACGATTTGTATTGTTGTATTCTGGATTATGATGCCGTGTACTCTTGTGTGTGATAATCTCTCCTTCGAGTGAAACTGTTTCTCCATCTTCAGGAAGGAAATAACTTCTTCGCCGCTTAACTCACTTCCACCATTAAGGCGGAAGAAATATGTTTCTGCGAAATTGTGACTTAAACATTTACGATAACAAATCGGAGAACAAAGGTTTGGATTTCTTCAAGATTTTGTAAATAGAATACCCAACTTGCAAGCACTCACATTTACAAAAGATAAAATATGATTCCAGTTCACTCATAAAAATATCGTCGTACATTAGTTCCTAGTGTGGGCCGGATACATCAGTCGGTATAGCGACTGAGCTACGGGCTGGACGGTCCGGGTTCGAATCCCGTTGAGGACGAGATTTCCCGCCCGTCCAGACCGGCCCTGGGGCCCACATAGCTTCCTGTACAATGAGTACAGGGTCTTTTCCTGGGGTAAAGTGCGTCCGGGGCGTGTTGCTGACCACTCACCCCCTTCTAGTGCCGCGGTCATGGAAGAGTAGAGCTATACCTCTACCCACCCTCTGGGCCACACCGGGCCTGTAACGGGACCACTTTAACTTTACCTTACATTAAATTACATAGGTTTTTTTTGACGTTACTATCTCTGTATTTGATTTAAAGGTATTTGCATAAATTTTACTTATACAACATTATCGTCTTTTGAACCAGCAGGATTGTTTTCATCCTAAACCAACTCATGGACTTTAGTTTGTTCTGATTAGGAATAGATTCCAGAAACCTAATGTTTCCTTCTGTCGGAGAGTACGTGTATTATAAAAACAGTGTATTTTGGAGACACGTGACATATTCTGCGCTAAAAGTGACTGTAATGCGTAAAAGCGCAACTCAAAATTTAAGCCTTTCATTGCCTCCAGTCATCACAGTTGCACGCTATATACGTCCGAAAAATCTGCTTAGCACTCACATTTACTGCAATCGAATTGGAGGCACCCTCATGCCCCTGTTCTAACTTTGTTTCTCCAGTACTGACTTTCAGTAAAGGGCTTGGGGAATGGATTAGCGTGCATGTTGATTGCTTGATTGAAATGTTGTGATGTCCCTAAGGAGAGAGAAAGACAGAGAGAGTAAGGGCGTGATGATTGTGGAGGTCTCACCCCTAGTGAGCATCAACCACCAGACACAAGACCTCTTTCAGCCTCGCCTCATCTGGTAGTCTAATATGACAACCCAAGAGGGAGGACCGCTGGGGTTGACTACCCGTTCAAGCACTGATTAACTCCACACCCAACAGTTTAATTTACGTTTTCAATTTAGTCGAGATTGGATTTAGTGCTACTCCTCCGCCAGGAACAGCCGGTACGGAGACAGCCTAAGAGCCTATTGCCCGCGGGGGCAGGTTTCTGAAGAATCCACTAGTAAGTAAAGAGAACGTCATAATCTCATTTTTCACATATCGTGTGTAGCCAAAATGACACATAAATACTTAGTTGCACCAATAATAAACAGGTAGTTGTATATATCACAGTTAAATAATTTCACCATCCCACATTTACAGTCAGAACTCGAAAGTTTACAGGTTAAGTGGTTACTATGTGCACCATTTGCTTTAACATTGATAAATTCTTTATTTTACCCACAGGGCGTATTCGTCTTTCATATAGTTTTCTCAATCAAAAGCGATTATTTACAGACCAAAAATATAATGTTTTTCTTTATAAGGAAGACGCACAATTTGACGTAGGAGCTGAAAATTTAAATATAATGTAACTTAGTTTAATCTTCAGAGTAATATTATATATAGGTTTCAATGGCGTTCTCCGAGACTTGGCATAAACAAATGACCTCGAATCACACAGTACTATATAGCGGCTAAAAATATATTGATTTGAAGCTTTTCGCCCTATCTATACACACTACGTTAAGTATGTAAGTCTTTACACAAATATCATGCATCGTGAACTAGTTCTGATAATTGTAGAAAATTGCCGCAACATGTAGCGGAGTTCAGAAATTATCCTAATGCATCAACACAAATAGATATTTATTAAGACTGAGCTAATATACTTTGGCCCTTTTCTTCATATAAAATTAATGTAAAAATATTTAATTCCACATGTGCAAAAATATTATCGGTTGTATTCCTTTTTAATACAGAAGGCCATAACAAAAATATTTATCTTTGAAGTCATACACTTTCCTTTTCTGTGGTGAGACCTTCATGACAAAAAATTATAACACTTCTTTTGACTTTAATGTCAAGTACAAAGCAGAAAGCACAAGTAAAATCGTCCCGCGGCACGCATTAAGACTCTTTTAACGAACTTGGCGTTTAGAAGCGTGCGTGGTCAGCTTCAAGCCTCCGCCTCCCTGAACCCAGAGAAGAGCCCTGGCGCTCTTTGAATAGCATGCTGAGTGTGCCCCGGTGGGGGGGGAAGGTCAAGTACACGTAATAGGTGACAGAAGCGCTGTCTACCCCTAACCGTGTTCACGACGTCAACAGCGCTACGGCCACTAAACGGACTCTTATGCTGTAGATGTCGTCAAAATAAGCTGTTCTGTTACTTTGGTTATTCGTTATTCCGTTAATTTCGCAAGCAGGATCCAAGTCTAAGTCACTTAGCAACCAAGAGTCAGTCAGTCTGCTTTTCTCAGTTCCGAGCTCTGACTAGGGTTCATGACCGGCTTTCAGTCTACCTTATGACGGTTGTTGTCTTGGTCTTTCTGTTGCGTTGCCTTCGAAACGAAGACGGAACTTCCCCCCCGGCAGACTTCTCAAACATTGTCAACTGCTCCTTAAGTCCAAATCCAAGTTACACCACAACTGACATTCTGCCCATTTAGTACTCCCCCCCCCCACTCGGGGCTCATGACCAGAACTTACTAAATAGTGTGTCAAATATTGCAGCCATTGTCGCCTTGGAGCGCCCTCTCTTACGACAGCACGTGTCTGTCGTTTATCCAGTGTCTTAGCGTTTGCCCAACCACACGTATTTACATGAAGAATAAACACATGATGTACTCTGCACTTGACGATTATTACAGTTTTATACAAAACTTAATTTCCTACATCACACAGCAAATCCAGACCAGTCCGTGTGGGATTTGAGGTTTACAAAGCGGCAATGGAGCAAGTTTCTATCGATTCGATTACTTCGGCTTTCGACATCAATGTTCCCTATTCGTTCACTTATCAACGACGATGTACGAACTTGCTAAATAACAGTGACCTTAAAACGGTTAGAGCAGTAAATCAGAGACATCGTTGTTCGTGGCTTTTATAGCAGCCATTAGGTTAAGGTGTTTATGGAAATAGCCGCTGTTTGCTGTGAGAATCGTGAGACTACATAATTATATTTTGTGGCAAAATGCATATTTTCGTGATATTGCAACACGTGATATAGGCCTATATACATTTACCAGTCAGCTCTAAACATTGAAGGAGTACCAACTGTGCCACAGCATCATTCTGACCAACATAAAGATCAGAAACTCTCAATTCATCCCACATTTCATGCGAATTTAACAGGCAAATTTGAGGGGCAATTTTTTATGTAACGATGATTCATCGACTTTGTAATTTACTTAGCAAAGTTTAATAATTACATGTGAATGTCAAATTTGAAAATATGTAGAAAGACAAAAACAACTTCAGAAATAAATTCTTTGGTCACTGAATTTCTTCAGTTTTTGGGCCTTGTAATTATGCATTTGAGCCTAGAGTTTATTCATTTTATGTTATTATGCCCGTGGGGCGTGAGGAGCTCTTATGATGTCTATAATCAGCCAAAGAGGAACAACTTTGAATTCCAAATCAATTCGTATGTAGCTGAAAAAAAAAAGACTCTAAAATCATTTAAAGCCCTACCCTGGGTAAGTTTTAAACATTCAAGGAAACCGCATTTTAAACAATGCTCTGAGTACTGCAATAAGCAGAATGGCATAAGCTAGACTAATAATGTAGCGTGAGAATTATAGACGAACAGAAATACCTGCAGATTGCTAGCTAGAGACGTTATTGGAAGTTAATTAGCCCGAAAATAAAATTAATGAAGCCACTTCAGACCTGTCACCTTTGTTTCGAAAGTAACACAGCCAGGGTCAGCTTCCGCTTTACATTACTTTGACGTTTATATTTTGTGTGATATTTTATTGCTTTGAAATTCAAATGGGTAGTTCTGAAGCCAAACCTCTGAGCAAATACAGTTGTTTAAATAGAAAATGTTTTAGTATTGTTTAATATTCTATACTGTTATGAAAACAGGCAGGTTTTACTCAGCACAGCATTTTAATATTTGCTGTGTAAAACAAACAAACAAATAAACAATACACCCGTGAAGTGAGGCAAAAAGTCAATACAGTCATTCAGAAGTACGTATGTACTGATCTTGGTTACGAGTGTAGGAGTCTGAAGTGTTCTGCATAACGTAGAGTAGAGTATAATAACAACTGGTCTAATTTTATTTGCTCGAAAACGGATTAAAGATTGAGATCTTCTGTGGTATGACGTCGTGTCGATGGGTAAATAGTTACAGATGTTTTAGAGAAGCCTGCCGTCTGCTTCTTCAGTGTTATATTATAGTTAGTTTCTGAAGTTATGGTCTCCTGAAACACAATAGAGACTAGAAGAGACACATACTTAAGAGAAAGAGAATGAAACAAAGACTGACATACACATGCAACATGTATTGCCTTCGTTAACAGAAATGTTCACATGGAATTACGTAAAACAAGACAGGCAATGTACGTATAAACGTAACATTGAGATGCAGTGAAAAAGTAATAAGTATTGCATGTTTTGAGTGCGTACTTATAGCCTTAGGTATCCAGCATGCAATGCGCATGCGCCGTGTTGTCATCAGTGGCCTGTCCTGTTCTACAGTATTTTCCCACATTATCTGTCAAACGGTATGATTTTCGAAAAAAAAAAAAGTTTTACTGAGAATAAAAAGGCCTTTGATTTTTTCTACAAAGTTTCTTCTGAAACATTTCTCATTTTCAAAAGAACTGAGTGAGATATGATAAATGGACATAGGTCTTCATGTAAAGTGCCCCTTATTATTGCCAGAGTTCAACGAAATTTTGATATATATATATTCCAAAAATAGTGAGACATTAAATTTTAAACTCATGGCTCCGTGCATCGTAATTCACTGTTAATAAAAATCCAACCGGATGCAACAGTATGCATCTGGTTGGATTTTTATGAGGCATTAAATTTCATGAAAATTCGTCTAGTGGAAGTTCAGTTGATCCATGTGGCAGGAGGGACGGAAGAACATACAGGCATGACGAAGATAATAATTACTTTTCGCAATTTTGCGAACGCGCTTAAAAGTTGGTTTATTTCTATATGATTTGCGCTCTGATTGAAATATCCCATACATAATATCGTCATGTACAACTTCCTAAAATTTTAATTGACAAGAACAAAACTTTGAAGCCATTGGTTTCTATATTTACCATACACCTTGACTTTAAGAAAGTCTGCATTTTTCCATAAACTGTACTTATGTCTTCCTAATGGTTCGCACGCTGAACACCGACGATTTCCATAAAAACATGAATACATTGTATTTTATAATTGACAAGAGTTTTGTTCTCTGTGAGGTAGGAAATATATTTCTCTAAATAACTCAGGTAAACGTCACGTCGAAAAGACGAACAGATTGACTGGCATTTGCAGATTGACGTAGAACTCCACACATATTACTATACATTTACACATTTTTCTTGGTCGCTGGTTCGATCCCAGATGGTGTCATTGGAATTTTTCATTGACATAAAGTCCTTCCGATTGCACTATGGCCATGAGGTCGACTCAGCCTCTAACAGAATTGAGTACCAGGAGCATTTCCTGGGGGTAAAGGCGGCCGGTACATAAGGCTGACAACCTTACCACCATCCTGTGTCGTTACTAAATCTGGGAACTTCAACTTCCCGGAACCCTGTGGGCCACTCCAGGCCTGTAACGAGACTGCTGTACCTTCACCTTTACATTTTTTCACGTAAAATACGATTTTAGTCTACGTATTTCCAAATATTATGCTGGTGATACTATATGTCCTATAGCTGCATTACGGGCCTGACGTAGTTTATTGGAATACATTTGTTTTGTGTTTTCAGAATATTATTAATAAGTTCACCATTTCTCTTCCTAAACAGGTCAGGTACTTAATCGGACAGTGTCGAAATAATCAGTTCCAATAACTATACAAGTACACATGTACAGTGCAATGGTTACACATCCTTCACCTACAGTCCCTTTCTTTCGCAGTTAAAAGAGACATTTGTCCCTGCAAGAGTCATGAAGCCACAAGGGAGGGTGAAGCTATAGCTACACGCTTTCTTAACCATCTCACTGGGCGTACGTAAGTGGTCAGTTTCACGTCCCGGCTGATTTACGTCAGTGAAAGAGAACCGGTACCCGTCGAACAGGTTCCTGAATGGGTCCCAGAGACAAAAGCGACGTTTCGGAGAAGAGAAAAACTTCTTTCATATGCCAGGATTCTAGCGCCGAACCATCCAACCCGTGGTCTCAACACTATACGGACTACGTAATCCTGGTTCCTTTTTTGAGTTTGTTTAATGACGTTTTCTCAAGGACATATGTTCAAATACGTCGAAATGGGTTTTAAAAAAGGCGAATGATATGCAAGAAAGTGGTACTGGTCTGTTGTAACTTGTGCTGAAAGAAACCGAGAGATTATCAGACTAGGCTGTCAGCGTCCGAAGCAAGAGTTGAGCTTGAGACATTCGGCATATTTCTAAATATATATTAGTTGAGTGAAACTCTACAAAAGACGGCGTCTGCTTAAGACGGGGGGTTTTCGCAGTTCGCTGTCTTTATGTGTAGCTCTAAACAGAACATTTATATAAAAGCTTGACCTTAATGCACTATTTTATCTTCAATATCAAAAAAAAAAAATTCTTCCAAGCCTTCTAAACCAAATATCCTTTTAAATGTCAAAACAGTGACACTTTTAATTGTTTTCCAACTGTTGACTATTATTTCTTGAAATATATTCTATTAATATTCTAAAAAATTCCAATTCGTCTGTTGTGTTAAATAAATAATCTGTATCATTAAAAAATTTAATGAATTATTTCACAATGTCGTCTTACCTATACAAAAATATAACAATTCAAACTACTTCCCACCTACGTAGACATGGAATTAAATATGTCCTTCAGTTTTAACTTCAAGTGTATAAAGAGAAGGGCCCGTGGTGGCACAGTGGTTAAGGTGCTGTGCTACAAATCGGAAGGTCGCTGGTTTGATCCCAGCCGGTGTCGTTGGAAATTTTCATTGACATAAAATACTTCCGATCGCACTATGGCCCTGGGGTCGACTCAGCCTCTAACAGAAATGAGTACCAGGAGCGTTTCCTGGGGGTAAAGGAGGCCGGTGCGTAAGGCTGACAACTTTACCACCATCCTGTGCCGTTGTCATGAAATCTGGGAACCTTAACTTTCTGGAAACCTCTGGGCCACACCAGGCTTGTAACGGGACTGCTTTACCTTTACCTTGCTTTGTATAAAGAGAAACAATAACACTAAAATAAAATAACGCCCTCTTCTTCCCTTAGAGGCAACCATTTAAATACTTACAAAATCCCAATCACCTAACCTCTCCACACTCACGTCTTCACCTAGCTGCCTCATAAAATTTAATTTCTACTACCATCTACACTGGGACACAAATTTATCCGGAAGTATCCGTATTATTACTGGGACCAGATCTTTCACTTCGCTCAGCCCCTCCTTGTTTCTTCCATACATGAAGCAGATCATGATATCTGTTAGACTCGACAGTGGTTTACATTAAGTTCGGCAACAATTTAAATGCGTCTGTAAATCTATACCTAAGATACAGTGTTCTATAACTTTTGTTTGACTACTGTACAACTTCAAACCCGCAGATTACTGCAGTGAATGATAATGTGACAGAAAATGATCACGTGCCTATGAAATTAACAGTATTGTTGTGAGTAAAATTGAAGGTTTTAGAGGACACAATATGATGGTCCCGTAACTGCCCAGTTTACATTCAATAAGCTACCTTCAAAAGTTTAGGGATGAAAATAATTTTTGGGAATTTTTTGCTGCTTTCAAATATAAAATATCTATGCAAACATTAAACAAATATTTGTGCAAATTACGTGTTCAGTAAAGCATCTGAATAGACAAGGTACTTAAAATGTACTTAAAACACAGAAGCATCTTTAAGTATTTCTGCATTTTAAGAGTTGTAAAGTGATGAATCACAGAATTATAAGATTGGAGTGGAATACGGCATGCATGGGGAAGAGATAATTTCGGTAATCTGGAATCAAACTAATACTGAACTTATTTTTGTTAAGCCAATAATTGTTAATCTGCATTTCGTTCAGATCTGATTTAATTTTATTAAATTAGCACTTCAAAGAACAAAGAATCAAACAGTTTCCGATAAACTCTTCCTCTTGTCTATTAGTTTAGTGAAGCAAACCCATTACATGCCGGAACAAGCCCAGAAGTTTCCAAGAGGCCGAGTACTCCAGCTTCCCAGACAATCGGCACATGAAGGTGGTAAGGTTGCCAGCCTTGCGCAACGGCCGCCTTTACGCTCCAGGAAATATTCCTGGTAATTATTTCTCTCACAGGCCGAGTGCTGTAGGAAGGATTAAGTCAGTGACACCATCGGGAATTCAACCTAAGACCTTCCGGTTTTTAACACAGTGTGTCAACCAACTGTGCCACCGCGTGCCCGCTACTAGTTTAGTTTATCACATAAAAAGGTCCATTCTTATTTTGGGAACTAAAATTACAGAACGAATTCCAGGCTGTAAGAGCAAATGCCAAGTTGCAACACAGGTAAAGAATCTCACTGTTGTAGCCACAGTGAGGGTGACATGACATTTCCAAATTAAAGCTGTGAGAATTGTCTTACATTATATGGCTCTGTTACCGATCTAACTTATGGGAAGTGCTTTTCTTTTTTTTTAACATGTTTGTTCAACAAATTATACCCGCAAATCAGTCTGTATATTTATGTCTAATCAACCATACATATGCCACCTAAGTCTGACACACAAGCTTCGTTATTTCGTGGACGCGAGGTCAGGTAGTTTTAAAACGGAAACAATTAAATGCGTGTCTAATTATATAATTATAAACATTGGCTGCTAAATGTTAGGATCTTCATCGCAAAATCCTCCCTTACGTAAGCATATACGAAAAATATTTATTTCCGACGTCAACAAAGGAATTCTATGATGAGGGCAGATTGAATGCTAAACCGATTGCTGAACCTTAATTCAAAGGGTTTTATAAATAAATCAAAACTAATTTGAAGACCGGTTAGGATAGGAAACAATGTTATGGACATTTAGGACTTTTACAGAATTAATTCAGTTATGTATTAAAATTGTGTGACGAAACTATGCAACTAGCCTCCCAAAGATTTTATTCTAGCCAATGCATTAATTGGTTTCCTACGTCCTCTAAATTAAGAAAGACATTTTAATGAGTTCACATGATTAATGAATTGCATGCTATGCATTATATTTAGGCTTCTCCAACGGAGATCGGTTAAAAGTCACTCCAAAGCATTGCAGTATCATTTTTTTTCGTCTAATAGACCTACTTCTTGACGAATCCATTTTATAACCTCCATACATCAAGTCTGTGGAACTTTTTATGCGTATTGATTACTGATTAGTTGTAAAGAACATGGTTGCATGCTTAATGAAAGCTGTCTATAATCGACTACACTGTAACAAGCGAGCAGCACGTCCAATGATGTAGCCAATGGTTATGTTCGCTTCCTGTGCGTTTCTGTATACCATTCTCAGTCTTCACTTATAAAATGTACATCACAAGAAGTTACAGTAAATACACTGTACATCGCACTTTTTCACACATAATTCCTTACACTTCAAAATTTGTATAAGAAACAAAATATATTTTGGTAACAGCTCGTTGTTTATTCTTTTTACCAGAGCAGAGTTCGCAGGGAGAGATGCCAGTATGAAGGGGTAAGGGGTTGAAGGAGGGAGATAGGAGTACTTCGACCACAGGTTCACCACTCCTGAACACTGTAACCGTTTCAGATGAAGATGGCGTTTCGTGACGTCACATGACCACAATCCAGCAGCTATCGGAGGTACACGATTCCATATCCGCGAGTCACTCTACAGACCAGCGACATGTAGCTATCCGACACAGCACACACACACACACCTTCTGATTTGTGTTCAAGCCTGCATGTCCCCAGTGCAACTGAAGCCCAGACGCCTAGCGCCACTCGTCTATATAGAAAAGAGCTATAGAAGGTCTCCTTTTACTGTAGTAATGGGTTATATCTCCACATTTTTGTGTGCGTCAAGTACAAAAGGAGTCGGGGATAAAGGCATGAGAGAACGCAGATCTCTCGCGCTCTCTTGCTCTGTATATACATATATATATCTCTCTTCCTTCCGACGGCTTTGGTTGTCCCTTCAGCTTCATTCTTGCTCTCCTTCAATGCTATCTTCTCAATATAATCACAGCAGCATTGAAAGTTGCCCGAATACAGAACATCTAGTGACTGAATACCTCTTTTCACCCACCCCTGCCCCTCACTCGCTCCCTCACCCTTCCAATCTGTCTATAAACCGCCCGCTAGCCTAAAGTCAGAGAAGTACAATAAATATGCTTACATACAGTCTACCTTCATAAACACTTCTCACTGACCGTGAACAAAAGTGGGGAAGAAAAATCCATTCGTCTCAAATAAAGAAGGGGTGGAGTATACCAGGGAAATTGGGTGCGAAAAGGGTGGAGGGGTGTTAAAATGATCAAAATCCCAATACCATTACACCCGTATGTCGCCTGCAGGACGCCAAGCTCCTCTCAGTATATGACTGACGCAGAAAAGGGATAAATGCAAGGACACATGCGCAGTAGAGATCAAGCGTTCTGCCACAAGATTGGTTCTACAGAATGTGGAAAGCTACTGAGGTTGAAAACAGAGAGAGTAGCACGTACATCACTTTAATTATGCCAACAAAATAAACAATTTCTAATTAGCGCATACATTACATGAGTTTCTCCTGCATGTTTCAGTACTTATGTACCATCTTCAGTGGAAAAATATGTCAATTTCTGTACAACCAAATGCCACAAGAAGCTGTTTTCTATGGGTTGTATTTTTTGTAGCAGTGTCTTTATAAACAGAGATATGATGTAACAGGTACAGGTGTATGGCTCTTATAAACCTTTGTAGTTACTCCGTAGTTAAAAATACGAAAGAGGTACCACTGTGCTGTACAGATTTTAGTGGTAATTCTATGATTAAAATATTCCTTATCATTAAATAAATACGTATTCACTGGCTAATAATAATAATGTTTTCGTGGACGCTTCTGTAGGTGTGGTAATACAGGGTCATCGAAAAAGATGGACGGGATATGAAACCGCTATAACTTAAAAAGTGCTAGACGGATTTACACGTTTGGCGTTTTTAAGTAGGGTTATTTTTATGCAAGACGGAGCTCCTCCCCATTTCAGTTGCTTTGTGACTGACGTTTTAAATGAGAGATTCCCTGATGCCTGGATTGGAAGGGGTGGACCAATACCCTGGCC
>Ga0131853_10019657_pt1 | contig 12289 bp, 9 predicted proteins | sample TergutLab28metaG_FD_92764 | JGI IMG/M metagenome (GOLD analysis project Ga0131853, IMG submission 92764) | Labiotermes labralis P1 segment gut microbial communities from Petit-Saut dam, French Guiana - Lab288 P1 (version 2) (version 2) | ecosystem: Host-associated > Arthropoda: Insects >...
TGAGTGGACCCCGTTCCAGACCCACTACTACTCAGAAAATCTGGTAGCGCCGGGGATCGAACCCGGGACCTCTGTATCTGTAGCCAGAAACTCTGACCACTAGACCACAGAGGCGGTCAAGGTATCTCAATAGTAAACAATTACTGATATCAGTAGTGTGAATGTCAATGTGTACAGCTGCTACGGTGAAAGTGCATTTCACAAATCAATTTGTATTCTCTTCCTAACACATCAGGAATTGCTACAATTTCCTCTACAATACTGTGTATCGTATCTAGTTTCAGAGCATGATGAATTAACCGGCACTTTACTTTGGTGCAGGTGTAATCCAGTTATGCTTCTAAGAAATCACTTTCAGTTTCAAACATCTTTCATTTAAAAGACTCGATTTAGTTGAAGTTCACAAATATACTGTTCAAATACAACTACGATGGGGTGCTGATAAGTCCTCAGCCCGACCTACTTCCCGATGTCGTAGGACGGAATCGATAGTGTCGTTGAAAAGAGGGGTCTGTTCGTGTGCCGAATTGCAAGTCTTTTCTTGTTACAGAGGCTGAAAGGAAGCATGTCGGGCGACGCGCGCGATTTTAACAACATGGAGACGCGAGCTGTTATCAATTCCCCCCCCCCCTGCAAAGCAAGGCGCCGAAGGAAATTCACACCAATCTGGCAGAAACATTAGGGGAAAATGCACCATCGTATGTCACCGTCAAAAACTGGGTGGCCCAATTTAAACGTGGTGATTTTTCCACATGTAATGCTCCTCGTCCTGGGCGACCCAAAACAGTGACCACTCCGGAAATTATTGGTCAAATTCACGAGCTAATCTTCGAAGACCGCTAGATTTCGGACAAATCAGTTGCTGAGCAACTGGGCATCTCACGTGACCGGGTTGGGTCCATCATTCATGAAGGTTTGGACATGCGGAAGCTCTCCGCGAAGTGGGTCCCGAAATGCCTGAACGCGGATCAAAAACGTCAACGTGGCCAGTCGTCTGAGCAACTTTTGGAATTTTTTTCGGCGTGATCCAAATGATTTCCTGTCGCGATTGGTGACCATGGACGAAACTTGGTTGTATCACTATGACCCGGAGACAAAGCAACAATCAATGGAGTGGCGGCATAGCGGCTCACCCCGCCCCAAAAAAATTCCGAGTGCAAAAATCCGGTGGAAAAGTTCTCGCCTCGATTTTTTTTTTGGGATCAAGACGGCATCCTCCTCATTGATTATCTTCCAAAGGACCAAACTATCAACGCGGAGTATTACTCATCTCTGCTGGTGCAATTGAAGGACATTTTGAAGGAAACACGCTGCGGGAAGGTCACCAAGGGGGTCTTGTTCTAGCACGACAATGCCCCGGCTCACCGGGCACTGCAACCCAGAAGAAACTGGCCTACCTGGGCTTCCTATGTCTTGATCACCCACCCTATTCTCCGGATCTGGCCCCGTCGGACTACCGTCTGTTCTCTGGACTGAAAAAAAAACAGTTGAATGGTCGCGATTTTTCGTCCGACGCGGAGGTCATTGCTGCCGCGGAGACCTGGTTGGACGGACAACCTTCTGAATTTTGTTTGAGTGGCTTGCAAAAGTTAGAGCAACGGGCCAAGAAGTGCATTGAGCTTCGTGGGGAGTATGTTGAATAAATCGCGAGTTTGGTCGCTGGAGCTTGTTTCCTTCCTGGTCGGGCTAAGGACTTATCAGCACCCCCTCGTAAGGTCCTGGGATAATTATACATTTCAACTGTCATGTATGAAGTTAAATTACAGGAACACTGCAACATACAAAATAAGAATAGGTTATGTAAAAAGCCTCAAGAATAACTTAATCTCTTAAACAAACACAACCACTGTTAATATGCCACATCTTTAAACAAGACTGCGGTGTACAGGCTCCTCTGAATTACAAGTGTTAATACGAACTATGTCACATACATGATGCAGTGAGAAATGCAGCCTAATAAACCATTACCACATCTGTTTCTTCGACACACAACCATACTTATACGTTTAAAATCATTCAAGACTTGGAAATCATTACATATTAATATTTTTTACTCCATAGATGGTAAATAAGATTTAATTGCTTTTTGGTTAAAAAACTTTGTTATTTTGCCTTGCTTATCTGCAACCTCGTATGTAGTTGGGTTTATCACTCGCATGACCTTCCAAGGTCCATCATATGTTCTGACGAATTTATTTGTAATGCCGTCTGCAGCGTCTGATAGAACATGACTTCTATATTCATTTCTGCTAATTTGTTTTTTCATACCTTACTAGCAAACCGAGTACCATTGTCGCTCAAAATGCATTTAAGACCCGTCAAATTTACCACATAATCATTTACGATTTTTAAAGGCAAGCCTTAGTTGTTGCAGCTTTCAATGGGTACAACTTAACAAATTTCGAAAAACACGTCGAAACACACAAATATATAGCGAAAACCGAAGCGTCCAAAAGGTAACGGCCCATACAAATCAACGGCACAAATGTCACCTGGTTTTGTAGGCAAATGACTTGGGTTCTGTACCGCACAGCTCCTATTTGTATATATAACCTGCTGGCAAGTATCACATAGAGAAATGAACTTCCTGACTTTCCGTCCCAGGCCTTTTACGTGAAAAATGTTGGCAATCTGAGCTATACATTTTTCAGTGCCAAGATGTCCAAGCGATGTATGCACGTATCTTATCACAGAGATTTCAAGATTAGTGGGAAGGACAGGTCTCCAGTAAGAGTATTTGTGACTATCCTTGCTATATAGTATGTCGTTTTGCACCATGACATTCTTGCTAGCATCCTTTTGTTTCTGCTCCACAATTTGAATTATTTCTTGGATTCTTTTGTCTCGAGCTTGGAACGTGGCATCAGGCACTACATTTGGAGCTATCATAAACTTTTCTTCGCCTATGTCCGGTTGAACATGAGGACAACCATACAAGTTGTTTGCATTTATGTGGTAAATATTGACAATTTCTTGCTCCCTTTTACCTATGATAGAGGTATGTGCAGAGTAACTTTCCTTTTCAGACATTTCTAATGATGCGTCTGTCCCCTTTGGTGGAACTACCTCTGTGGCGTCTCCCCCACACAAGCCCAATGTACACGCCTTTACATTGACTAGCGAAAGTTTACCTGACCGTATATTTCTGACTGCGCATTCCCGTGACGCGAATTGTTAGTCTTTCTTTCCGGACTGTACGAGTCAGCATTTGGATTCAGCTGACTACGTCGCCGCCTGGAGGTTAGGTGCGGTTAGGCTGGAGTAGTGTCCGCCCGGCACTACTCCAGCCTAACAGCACCTAACATCCAACCTACAGCAAACCAAGAACGAAATGACCAATGTGGTAATCAACATTATAGTCGCGAGCTCCTGATGATGGGCATAGTAGTGCCCGAAACATGTTGAACCTATAAGAAGTACAATAAAATAACAAGTGGCATCTAGTTGGTTTTTATTCTGCAGTTATCTTCTCATCTTCTTGGTTGCCTAGCCCGAGATTCGAACTACGAAGGCCGAGGCTATGACTGCAAGCAGCGAAGCATCTTCAAGTACCAGACTCACCAACGACGTAGGCCTGATTCCGAAATATATTACTAGATTTCTGAGACTAACGGCAAATGTGGAGTTGGTTATGATGAAATTAATTTACGATACTGACATCTGAGAATTCTACTAGTAGTATTAAACGTTGAGTGATAGTGTTAGCAGTCCTAGACAAGACATTTGTGTTGTAAATGGCGGAAGCAGAGAATAGAAAATATATAAAAATATTTTCAAAGGACTATCGGTTATGTAAATATGTTTATGTTAAATAAGCTCGTTAAAAGAGTGCCTCACGTTAGGGCCTTACCTACCCTAACTCCCACCCACTCCATACCTGAAATATTGACAAAGATATCGTATTCCTCGATGGATAGTAGGAGGATGCGGTAGCGAACTCGGTAGGTGGGCGAGTTTTCACGGTTCCAGCTGGGGACAAATTCATATCGTGGGTGCATGTGTGTAGACGGACTAAGGCAGTGCTGGCTCACCTGATCTGTGTTGAAACGTGGAAAATTCTCGGCTTTGTAACTGAGTGTTCTGGATCAGTGGCATGAATCAGTGCGTTTTCCAAATCTTAAGTTTGCGTATCATTTGCCGGAGCACTCGAACAAGGTGTATGATGCGGCAAGCAGGTTTCTTCGAAACGTCGGTACCCATCTACCTGACTACTGTGTAATGTCCCAGAACAGCGTAACCTTAAAAGAAGAAAATTTCGAAGACAGTTTTGTTAAGAATGGGACATTACAATGTCATTCCTTTTCCTTCTTTGTGCGTATGTATGCAGGTCACCCAACCACTGGGGGTTGTACTTACGTCATGGAAAAGTGGAGTAAGGAAATGAATCCGCATCTGTCCCAACTGGAGTGAATAAAATCACTCAGGTTTGGCAGGGAAATTAAGTTATGGATCATACCTTCGTTACGCGAAGATCAGATCCTGCTTCATAGATTTTTCAAAAATGTGTTTTTTTATTATAAAATATAGCATGTGGTTGTCATTAGGCTCTTTGACTTTATCTAAAAAAAAAAATGAACGTCAATATTGAAGGCATGCCAGGAAAATTTCTGACCGCAGCATGATGGCCGTTGCAACAGTTAATTCATGCTTGCGGTGCTTGAACATCATGACCATTGATACGTGTAAAATTGAATGTTTTGCCCCAAATTATAGCGCGTCTTTTTCATGTTCTTTTTATATTTTCGATTGTAGTGAAAGTAAGTTAGAAGGTAGGATGAAATTTGCACGGGGTGTTTCATTTCACCTGAATTACAATGTCTTGAAATTAAAAGGAAATATGGTGTTGCATTATTTTTGGTGAGCACTAAAATTGCCTGTAGCTGTGGTTACGTGTAGTTAACTTATCTTGAGTCAGACATAACCACAGCTATGAACATCTCTTACTGTCCGTATACAAAAAAGCAGTACTGTTCTTATTAACATGGCCATCACCGTCGCTGACTGCCAACGGATTGGAAGACTTGGATTCGGATGACGAAGGAAAAGTTGCGATTATTCTCTTCGCTACTGAATCCAGAATTTTTGTGTAATTTGAAAAGTAAGAGAAGAGACACTGTCCCAGCGGATCAAAGTGGCCGCAACTTGGAGCTACGGTACACCAGCTTCTGATGTCGAAGCCTAGAATATGAGGAACTTTAACCTCGCGCCGTCCGAGCTGGTCAACAGCATGATATAGGAAGAACTTTACTTTACGTTTTTTGAAATGTGCATTGTGATATACCGACGTAATAAGAATCAACAAAAAATTGTGCATTTTGTTGTTTCTTATTACGTAGAAGAGATGTACGTTTACTTTTGCGTTTATCCTTACCTACAACTATCCTTATTAACCATGAAAACCGTACGGTATTGTTTTTACTTCCTTGTTTTTAATTTCTTTGCAGGTTTTGTAAAGATACGTTATGTGTTCTCGATACTAGGTTTCGTACTGATGGCTATTGTGTATGGATTGAAGGTGAACTTGAGTGTGGCCATCGTGGGCATGAGGAACCAAACTGCTGAGAAATCTGGCCCAGTAAATATAACTCAGTCCGACTGCCCTGCCGAAATCCGTGATAACACAACAACACAGGTGAGTTTCCATGATGGTATACACGTATCGCACTAACTTCTTCTGAGAAACACAACAAACTTTTTCTCAGGATACTGAAAGAAATTTCTTGGAAATGTTTGTTCAGTGCAACCCAGCTTCCGTTAAATTCTGACTGTATTTAAAGAAGATGCGTTAAACAGTTGCCTTTACCTCGCAAGAACATGTCATGCATAAACACTTAGTTCATACGACACTGAAGTTTTGGTGGTTAAACTGAGAACATTAAAGGTAAATTTGTCCATGTGGACATCATGAGAACTTATGGGAAAGTGCATATTTAAACGTGGCTCTACACGGAATAAGTTGTCAGTTTTACAACCAGCTTTAATAGAAGGGGGCACGCAGATGGTTGAGGCACTGCGCTATAAGCCGGAAAGTCGCGGGTTCGATTCCCTTTGGTGTCATTGGAATTTTTCATTGACATAATCCTTCTGGCTGTCGTATGGTCCTGGGGTCGACTCAGACTCTAACGGGAATGAGTAAGGTAAAAAGGTAAAGTGATCCCGTTGCAGGCCCGGTGTGGCCCAGAGGGTGGGTAGAGGTATAGCTCTACTCTTCCATGACCGCGGCACTAGAAGGGGGTGAGTGGTCAGCGGCACGCCCCGGCCGCACTTTACCCCCGGGAAAGACCAGGTACCCATTTTACAGAAGGCTGGGTGGGAACGGAAATGAGTGCCAGGAATATTTCCGGTGCATAGGGTTGACAACGTTAATACCTTCATGTTCCAATTATCTGGGAGTCTCAGTCTCCTGGAAACCTCAGGGCCTGTATAGTAATTGCTGTATGTTTACATTTAATAGGTGTCTGCCAGGCCCAAGAGCCATCTTAGAGCTTTGGTCTTCATGGCTGTCTGTATACAAAGTTTAATTTACATAAATTCTTAAGAAAAATTACTGTAATCATGAAGTAATCACCACTAAAATTACAGCTGAATACAATCCCTGAGACAACGATCTTAGAGGAGTTGTTCTGGAATTCCATCTGAGCAGATCCTGAGAAAGCAATTGTAACCTGAAGAAAAATCCAGAACTTTGTAATAGCCTTGACTATATTTTATTCAAAAGCAAGTGTTGCAATTTCTGGCCTTGTCAAGAATTTCTCTCTTTGATTTCAGGATGGTCCTTTTGAGTGGGGACAAGAAGTAACAGGTGTCATCTTAAGTTCCTACTTCTTCGGGTACTTGGTGAGCCAGGTACCTGGGGGAAGAGCAGCAGAAGTTTTCAGTGCAAAATGGATTCTGTTTGCTTCAGTGGTTTTAAATATTGTGCCTACAATTTTCACTCCTCCAGCTGCTATGTTGCACTGGTCACTTCTGGTTGTGCTGAGAATAATTGAAGGAGTGGGTGGTGTAAGTGATGTTTGGCAAAATTCCTGTGTTCAGCCATTCCTCCTTCTGTAAATAATATCAAATTATATGTGTCTGTGTGATACTGTGCATGGTTTCTATTGAATCTGGACACAACCAGTTCTGTGATACATGTATTTTATGCAGATCTGGCCTGAATTAAGTAATTCAATTTCAGTTATGAATTTTATTGACTTTGTATTTTGACTCTGGGACAATGCATTGATGTGCCCTATTTTATTATACAATTCAACACACTTATATTTTATTTTCATTACAAATTTAGCAGTAATTATAACCAACAATAGGAAAGCTTACAAACAGCATACCATTCTTACATAAGAAATTCTCTGAATATGCCAACTCATTGTGTTTTATGAAAGTGTACTTACTGTACTATGATGCAAATTACGCTCATTCAATAGAGGGGTTGCTTTTAAACAAAAAACGAATACTGAAATTTACAACACATTACTGCCTGTGACTCAGAATTATTTAAAAATATGTAAGTGTGAACTTTACAGCATTCTAAAAAACACATTTACCATGCTCAGTATCCTTCTGTGCTGTGAAAATATTTATATTCTGCAGACATTTGCTGTTTAAAAAGCCAGATTTGTATTAATAATTATAAGAACAAAAAATTAATTGTGCTTTCAATATAAACAACTTGGTTTCAGGGATTTTCATTTCCTGCATTGCATGTAATGATTTCCAAATGGGCACCAGTTGAAGAACGTAGTCTGATATCTTCAATCATTTATGCAGGTGAGAGAAGTTCAATCTTTGGGCTCATCATTGGTGAATTCATATAAGGTATTTGAAAAATTATGGTTCATCTACCAGAATGCAAATTTCTCAACATTTCTTTAGTTATTTAGCATTGTTAAGGTAATATTCGTACATGCAGACAGACACATTTCTTTAGTACTCTCCTATGTGCCAGAATTCTTACTGAAGCTGCTTGTCTTAGCCATCATTGATTATCAAAGGAGTCAAAGCTTATGACTTTATCCTAGAGAAGAGGTCATCGTGGAAGTTCAAGTGTTATAGGATATTACGTCATGTTGACCAGAAAGGGCAGTCGAAGACTGCTAGATCCCCTAGCATTGGTAATTTTTTACCAGACAATGCAGCGTAACATTCCAGAAGACTTGAATCTTCAGGAGCACTGTTCTGAGAACCTCAAATGTTGCAGGAAGGCATGTTTTACTGAAAGTTTGGTAACTGCCTTATGAGACTTCAAAAGTGCCATAATCCAGAAAACTCACAGTCTGAATTTTCTTTTTTTGTTTGCTATATTTTAACAGGCACTGCAGTTGGTACTGTGTTGTCCCTGCTCTTTACTGGACTAATAGTTCAGTATATGAGTTGGGAAGCAGTATTCTACATTATGGGAAGTTTGTCCAGTGTTTGGTGTTTGTTGTGGTGGCTGATGATAACTGACAGCCCACGAACAAACCCCTACATTTCAGATGAAGAACGAGATTACATAGCCAGTTCTCTTGGTGAAGGTGATGAAGAAGTAACAAAAAAGGTTTGTACATTATTCTGCTTTCAAGCTTATCAGCCATGAAGTGTGGTCACTGAGTCTTGACAGGTCATCGTCATACCATGGGACAAATATCAATAGTTATTTGGGCTGCTTTTTAGAATATTTATTTTTTACAATTTTAAAAGAGCCATTTATTAATTCAATTCATTATAGTGGCATTGACTGTGTCAAAATAGTGGAATAATCTAATACAATATGTAACTACATAACTGGACCTAGGATTGTACTTTGACTATTTGTTGTATTATTAGTACTTCTTGATACATTGAATTTCATTCTTGCATTCATTTAAAATTACACACATATTATTCAGTTAATATGAAATATTTCCAATGAACATGGTGTCAGGGTCTCAGAAATATCTTCCTACTTTAAATGAATGGGGAACTTCATTTGTTTCCCTATTTTATAAAGTAACTAATTTAATAGGGATCAAATTCAGACATGGAGATAGAATATTACCATGTGGATAGACTGAAAGATGAATTTCTTTTATACTGTATAGTACATACATCAAGTTAGAAGAACTCAGAAATTTTTTAAGATGCTGGAAGAGACAGTTTTTATCATTTGGCAGTTTTGTTAGTGTTGTTCCTAGCTGAAATTAACACATTTCTGTCTATAGTGTGGTCTACAGGCAGAAATGCAGTCATTATTTGTACAGAATTTTGTAATGTTTGGTAGCCAGGTGAAAAGTGTCTTGGGTCATGAAGCACTCACGTTCATTTAGGTGCCGAGGTTAAGAAGGTATGCGACTATACCCATACTCCCCCATATGCCTTTTAATGTGCATAGTTACAGTTTTACCAAAACTGACCTGTATTATGTTGAGTTTCACAACATTATAATGTAGTCATTTTGTGTATCTAAGAGAATCGAGGACTCTTCTAGACTAATAAGTTGGCATAGGGGTGTTTCTGATAAAATTTGGAAGTGACTGTAATCTAAAAATTTGCAGCAGAAGGATTAAGTTGTGTCTGTAGAAGAAAATATTAATAGTAGTACTGGGGCCAAATATCCCAAGTGGCAGTGGTATGCATATTTTGTGATGTAAAGTTAAAAACTCAGGAAATGGTGGAACTAATTGCAGAATTCTCATGCATCATGAATTACAGAAACTATCAGTGCCATGGAAGCATGTGTGGACCTCACTTCCCTTCTATGCCATCCTCCTCTCTCACCTGTTCAGCAATTTTGGATGGTACACACTTCTAATAGAGACACCCATTTACTATGATCAAGTCCTCAAACTTACAATGAACAAGGTACAGTATAATTACACTTTCTTTATATTAAAGTTGTGGGCATAATTATTAATGTAAATAGCACGATGATCATGTATATTTTTTTCTTGATAAATATTAAAAATTGTGGATTTCTTCCTCAGATACTCCCTGACTTACATTAGGGTGCCATGCCACAAAACTTCATGTAACTTCAGTGTTCCAAATTTCAGAATTCAAACTCCTATCCACCACAAGTGTCTGTGTATGCGTGCGTGTGCATGTGCATGCACACGTGCATTTATTTTGTCCTATAGGTGTCGATTGACATATTAAGGAAAATGTAATTGTGTTAAAAACCTTAACAATCAGTGTTGGAACAATGAATAAGTGAATGGGAAAAGTAATTTTATGTCATGCAATCATCCAGTTAGGACCTGTATTAATTCTTAAAAATTATCCCCAGTAGTGGACGTTCATGTACCACATATACTATAACATTTATGCAGCTTGAATTTTTTTACGGGAAAGTACATGTACGTTCAGATATACATGTCAGGGTTTAAGTAATGTAGAGGGTGCCTCAGTGGAATCACATGTTTTACGTTCTTATAAATGTGATAATGTCTTTGTGTACATGTGCTCAAAACCATAAATGTATAAATGTGTTCCTTGTTGTGAAGGGAGTTTGGGGTTAAATGTGTGCATGAAACTCTGTAGTGTTTGAGAGTGTATGCATAAGTATTAACATACATATTCATTATTGCATATACAAATATAAGTTGAAATAATATACATTACAGATAACCATCTACTCATCTTTCCCGTTCTTCACGCTGTGGATTTACTCCTTGTTACTAAGTGCATATCAAAGTAAACTGATTAAAAGCAAGACTATTACTGTTACAACAGCCAGAAAAATTTCTACATTTTTTGGTAAGTTCTCATGCAGTATGTGTTATAATTTTCACATTAATTTATGACACAACTCATCAACCATAGTTTTTAAATATGTGTCCAGATATTGCCTAAATGGCACAAAGTGCACTTACAGTTCTCCTGTGTGAAGTCCAGTTGTGAGAAGTTTCATCAGGCTTCAGTGTTTGTGCTTAGCTTCAGTTTGCCAAGATACAAGCTAGTCTTGCAAATCATTTGTGACATTCTCTTGTTAACTTCATTTCATTCATTCACATTACATATTGTATAATAATTGTGTTAGAATTTCCCTTGTCACTTGATGTGTTTTTAATGATGCAGCGTGGCCTCAATGTAGAGCATTCTTTTACGAAGTTCTTCTTTTGAAACTCATTTTACAAATTATATGATTTTTGCAGCATGATAAATTACCAAAATAAGAAGTTTTGCACATTTTATGCTTTTACAACAGTGTCAGAATTCTAATACGACCTCTTACCCTGGCACAACAAGGACCTAATAAAATAAAAGCCTTTATATGTCCATTTTTAAAAGTGACATAGGTCTTGTACATTTTACATTACATATTTTGTACGATATTTTAACACTCTCGAAACAGTAAAAGTAAGGGGGGGACCATTAGATATCTATTGTATCTTCCCGTATATGTTCTTGTGTTGACATGCCCAAGGATGGCCTAAATATGGGCTGAAACATAGCATATGTGAGAGGGCAATTTAGTTGATAAAATAACTTTGTGTTGTGCTAGACTAACAAATGTGGTTTGCCTACCAGTCAACAAAACAGGATGACTTCCATAAAGATTTCATTTCACATTATCTAATTACATGTTGCTTTTATGAATTAAATTTAAGGTGTTTACACAGGACACTGTTCTTCCTTTACTTTACTAATCTATCTTCTAGTAATTTGTAAAAGAATATGAGAACTATTAAATGTGTTTCAGCATCTGCAGTACCAGCCATATGCCTTGTGACTGTAAGTTTGTTACAGTGTCAGGAGGGCTTAATCTTTGCACTGATGGGTATTGCCACAACGCTAATGGGTGGCATGTTTTCTGGATTTCTTAGCAATCATATTGACATTGCTCCTCAGTTTGCAGGTAATAAATCTGTAGGTGTTCTGGAACTGTATATAACTGCAATTCATTGCCTTATTGAGAGGTGGAATGGTTGGCTGCTTGCAGACTTTATTTACTTTACATAACATAGAGAAAATACATATTAATAGGGCACTGTATTCTGTTAATATGGAAGAACATTTTTTTCTTTTAGAGATAATAAATTTTCATGTTAACATGGGATAAATTCATCCATCCCTTGGAGCACAACATACCAGTGAGTATTATTGTCACTTACCATAATTGTTTCTTATCATTACGTAATTACAATATATATTGACACTATTGCGCCGAAACTAAGCTCGGCTAGCTTTGCATTGAGACTTGTCAAGACCCTCTTGTCACTGGAGTCCTTGAGAATGGTATACTTCTCATACTTCCATTCCTTATTGACCTACGGAATAATATTCTGGGGGAACTCCCATCATAGCAATACAATTTTCAGACTCCAAAAAA
>Ga0131853_10019658_pt1 | contig 12289 bp, 10 predicted proteins | sample TergutLab28metaG_FD_92764 | JGI IMG/M metagenome (GOLD analysis project Ga0131853, IMG submission 92764) | Labiotermes labralis P1 segment gut microbial communities from Petit-Saut dam, French Guiana - Lab288 P1 (version 2) (version 2) | ecosystem: Host-associated > Arthropoda: Insects >...
CCCGTTGCGCTGACCACGTGACACCCCTCTATCCGCAAAAGTTGGCGCTAACTTCGCCGACCGGCGGCGGCCGCTCTGTCGGTATAGTTCGCGTGCGGACTAAGGCCACGGAGTTTTAGTTTTCTTGGGCAGAATTTAATCAAAACAATATGTTTTGAAGCACAAATATGAATATAGAATATGGATCAACACTGACACTATCGGACCATATCGATAAATAAGGCTTCACGTAAGATCCACTGGATGTTTACAATTCTTGGCGTTTTTTGTTGTAACACTATATAAAAAAGCAAAACACTTATTGCCTTACAAGTGTTCGTAACGTACTGTCAACCACGTCCACAAATTAACTACACCTCAAACGATCACATTGAATATACAGAAAACGTTCAGCAACCAGCATCCTACTTTATTTATTTATTTATTTGCAGTTTACAGGACTTTTATCAAAAGGATCGAAATATGTTAGAAATTTTGGGTAAACAAATATTTGTAGTGTATTTTGAAGGCTTGGGAATTAATTAATTTATAAAATAAATGTGTTTAACCAAATAAATAAGGAGCCTGTGTACACTAATGTCAGGCATGTAACTATGTCATCGCGGTGTGGCAGCTATTCATATTCTGACACAAACATAATTACTTTTACACACGTCATAAAGGTGTATGGGGAAGTAGATGTATAGCTCCATTCATTATTCATGTCGGTAATAGGTAGAGGTGAGTGATCAGCTTCACGCCCCGACCTATTGATTCTCACGTAAACAGCCCTAAGTACCCATTGAACAGAGACTGGGTTAGCATTAGAACCAGTCCAGAAAAGGTAACGAACAGAAAACTGCCTTGCCCTACCGTGAATGAATCACATTTCCCCAGACGATCAGTGCGTAGCTGCCGGCCTGTCTCCTTCACTCTCTGAGGCGCAACTTCCGACTCTCGGGACGCGGATATTTGTATATTGTGATTTTGGTCTGTTTGTCCACATTAGTACCTTGGAATTAACTGAATAGACCAGACATCCTCCTTCCAGATACTTCTCTGTTCACGGATCGTCGAGGTTCGAAAGGGTGTTATAGTGTACCCTGGGCAATCAGGACCCCAGTAATCCATCCCAAGGCGGTCCGGACAGTTATGGACCAACTATAGTCCAATATTTTCCATTAAAATTGTTGTTATTAGTATTAATATTGATTATTTTGATGTGTTTTGTGTGTGTTGTGTTGTAATTATTTTGTTGTGTTTTCTGTTGTAATTATTTATTTTGTCCTAGCTTTGTAACTGGCCTTGCGCTCTTAAGCTAGCATTTCAATAAATTAGATTATTATTATTATTATTATTACTATTATGTACTGTTAAGTACAGTACTTCCGCTTTAAGAAGTTTTATTTTAACAATGAGTGATATTATTTTCGCCATGTTAAATGCACCATACAATTTCGCCTCGGTGATCCGACATCCCCGGTAATCCGAACCACAACTCTCGCTATACGGTCCGAATGACGAAGGGACAACTATATCCCAATTCGAATGTCTGTTCAGATGAAAGTTGTCATAACATTCCTCAGTACTTCTACAGGGATGCTACTTGAACCGTGCCTTTCTGCGCCATGCAAGTCATTGCTGTTCAAGTGGTAGTATACGCACCGCAGTGGTATGCTGACGATCGACAAGTGGTGGGGGAAGAAAATTAGAAAATATTATTTTCAATAATTGAATTATATAAAAATCAACTGCAATATTAAAAAGGTTGTACGTACGTCGTAAAGTAAAGAAAAGCACTCAAAAATTGTTCGTCAAGAAGCCATTTCATTTTTCGAATATAAAAAAATTTCATCTCTGAGATCTAATAGTGTTAAGTTACGAAAGTAGCAACTGCGAAATTTGAATTTTCTAAAGCACAATATTCCTGAAAACCAGTATCATGAAAGTAGGATATAATATTTGCAGGCACTTATGGTACATGAATATTTTGTATTGTGACAGACGTACGTGAATGTTTTGTGTTGTGACAGCGGTACATGTGAATGTTTTGTGTTGTGACAGCGGTACGTGAACGTGTTTTGTGTTGTGACAGCGGTACGTGTATATGTTTTGTGTTGTGGCAGCGTAGGTGTATATGTTTTGTGTTGTGAAAGCGGTACGTGTACACGTTTTGTATTGTGACAGCGGAACATGTATATGTTTTGTGTTGTGACAGGGGTAAATATACATGTTTGTGTTGTGACAGCGGAACGTGAACATGATTTGCGTTTTGACAGCGGTACGTGTACATGTTTAGTGTTGTGCCAGCGGTACGTGTACATGTTTTGTGTTGTGACAGCAGTACGTCTACATGTTTTGTGCGTGACAGCGGTATGTGTATATGTTTTGTGTTGTGACAGCGGTACGTGTATATGTTTTGTGTTATGGCAGCGGTACGTGTACATGTTTTGTGTTGTGACAGCGGTAGGTGTACACGTTTTGCGTTGGGAAAGCGGAACGTGTACATGTTTTGTGTTGTGACAGTGGTACGTGTACATGTTTTGTGTTGTGACAGTGGTACGTGTACATGTTTTGTGATCTGACAGCGGTACGTGTATATGTTTTGTGTTGTGACAGCGGTAGGTGTACACGTTTTGTATTGTGACAGCGGTACGTGTACATGTTTTGTGATCTGACAGCGGTACGTGTATATGTTTTGTGTTCTGACAGCGGTAGGTGTACACGTTTTGTATTTGACAGCGGTACGTGTATATGTTTTGTGTTCTGACAGCGGTAGGTGTACACGTTTTGTATTGTGACAGCGGAACGTGTATATGTTTTGTGTTGTGACAGCGGAATGTGTAAATGTTTCGTGTTGTAACAGATGTACGTGTACATGTTTTGTGTTGTGGCAGCGGTACGTGTACATGTTTTGTGTTTTGACAGCGGTACGTGTACACATTTTGCATTATGACGGCGGGACGTGTACATGTTTTGTGTTGTGGCAGCGGTAGGTCTATATATTATGTATTGTGACAGCGGTACGTGTGCACGTTTTGTATTGTGACGGCGGAACGTGTACATGTTTTGTGTTGCGACAGCGGTACGTGTACATGTTTTGTATTGTGACAGCGGAATGTGTACATGTTTGTTGTTGTGGCAGCGGTACGTGTAAATATTTTGTATTGCGACAGCGGTACGTGTACACGTTTCCTTTTGTGACAGCGGAACGTGTACAAGTTTTGTGCTGTGACAGCGGTACGTGTACATGTTTTGTGTTCTGACAGCAGTAAGTGTACATGTTTTGTGTAGAGACAGCGGTACGTGTACATGTTTGGTGTTGTGGCAGTGGTACGTGTACATGTTTCGTGTTATGACAGCGGAACGTGTACATGTTTTGTGCTGTGACAGCGCTACGTGTACATGTTTTGTGTTGTGGCAGCGGTACGTGTACATGTTTTGTGTTGTGACAGGGTACGTGTACACGTTTTGTATTGTGACAGCAAAACATGTAGATGTTTTGTGTTGTGGCAGCGGTAGGTGTACATGTTTTGTGTTGTGACAGCGGTACGTGTACATGATTGTATTGTGACAGTGGAACGTGTACATGTTTTGTCTTTGAAAGCGGGACGTGTACACGTTTTGTATTGTGACAGCGGAACGTGTACATGTTTTGTGTTGTGACAGCGGTACGTGTACATGATTGTATTGTGACAGCGGAACGTGTACACATTTTGTCTTGCGACAGCGGTACGTGTACATGTTTTTTTTCTGACAGCGGTAAGTATAAATGTTTTGTGTTGTGACAGCGGTACGTGTAAATGTTGTGTGTTGTGGCAGCGGTAAGAGTACATATTTTGTGTTGTGACAGCGGAACGTGTACATATTTTGTATTGTGACAGCGGTACATGTATATGTTTTGTGTTGTGGCAGCGGTACCTGTACATGTTTTGTATTGTGACAGCGGGACGTGTTCATGTTTTGTATTGTGACAGCGGAAAGTGTATATTTTTGTGATGTGACGGCGGTAAGGGTAAGTGTTTTGCATTCTGACGGCGGTAGGTTTACACGTTTTATATTGTGACAACGGTAAGTTTATATGTTTCGTGTTCTGACAGAGGAAAGTGTATATGTTTTATGTTGTGACAGCGGCAAGTTTACATGTTTTTCTGTGATGACAGTGGAAAGTGCACATGTTTTGTTTTATGACAGCGGTACGTGTACATGTTTTCCGTTGTTGCAGCGGTACGTGTGTATGTTTGGTGTTCTGACAGCGGTACGTTTACACGTTTCGCATTGTGACAGTGGAACGTGTACATGTTTTGTGTTGTGACAGCGGTACGTGTACATATTTTGTATTGTACAGCGGAACGTGTACATATTTTGTGTTGTGGCAGCGGTACGTGTAAATGTTTTGTATTGTGATAGCGGTACGTGTACACGTTTTGTATTGTGACAGCGGAACGTGTACATGTTTAGTGTTGTGACAGCGGTACGTGTACATGTTTTGTGTTCTGACAGCGTTAAGTGTACATATTTTATATTGTGCCAACTGTACGTGTACGTATTTGGTTTTGTGGCTGCGGTACGTGTACATGTTTTATGTTGTGACAGCGGAACCTGTACATGTTTTATGTTGTGACAGCGCTACGTGTACATGTTTCGTGTTGTGGCAGCGGTACGTGTACACATTTTGTATTGTGACGGCGGAACTTATGCATGTTTAGTGTTGTGGCAGCGTTACGTGTACATGTTTTGTATTGTGACAGCGGTACTAGTACACGTTTTGTATTGTGACAGCGGAACATTTACATGTTTTGCGTTCTAACAGCGGTACGTATACATGTTTTGTATTGTGACAGCAGAACGTGTACATGTTTTGTGTCGTGGAAGCGGTACGTGTAAATGTTTTGTATTGTGACAGCGGTACGTGTACATGTTTTGTCTTGTGACAGCGGTATATGTACATGTTTTGTTTTCTGACAGCGGTAAGTATACATGTTTTGTGTTGTGACAGCGGTACGTGTAAATGTTGTGTGTTGTGGCAGCGGTACGTGTACATGTTTTGTGTTGTGACAGCGGAACATATATATATTTTGCGTTTTGACAGCGGAACATGTACATGTTTTGTGTTGTGGCAGTGGTAATTGTACATGTTTTGTATTGTGACAGCGGGACGTGTTTACGTTTTGTATTGTGACAGCGGAAAGTGTATATATTTTGTGTTGTGGCAGCGGTAGGGTAAGTCTTTTGTATTCTGACAGCGGTACGTTTACAAGTTTTATATTGTGATAGCGGTATGTTCACATGTTTTGTGTTCTGACAGAGGAAAGTGTACATGTTGTGTGTTGTGAGAGCGGTAAGTGTATATGTTTTTCTGTCATGACAGCGGAAAGTGCACATGTTTTATGTTATGACAGCGGTACGTGTACATGTTTTGCGTTGTGGCAGCGGTACGTGTATATGTTTGGTGTTCTGACAGCGGTACGTTTACATGTTTTTTGTTGAGACAGCGGTATGTGTACATGTTGTGTGTTGTGGTATCGGTACGTGTATATGTTTTGTATTGTGACAGCGGTACGTGTACACGTTTTGTGTTGTGACAGCGGAACGTGTATATATTTTCAGTTGTGACAGTGGTACGTGTCTATTTTTCGTGTTCTGAAAGCAGTACCTGTACATGATTTGTGTCCTGACAGCTTTACGTATATATGTTTTGTGTTCTGACAGGTGAACGTGTCAATGTTTTGTTTTGTGACAGCGGAACGTGTACATATTTTGTGTTGTGGCAGCGGTACTTGTACATATTTTGTGTTGTGACAGCGTTACGTGTACATATTTTGTATTGTGACAGCGGAACGTGCACATGTGTTTTGTTGTGGCAGCGGTACTTGTACATGGTTTGTATTGTGACAGCAGTACGTGTACACATTTTGTATTTTAACAGCGGAACGTGTACATGTTTTGTGTTGTGACAGCGGTACGTGTACATATTTTCTATTGTGACAGCGGAACGTGTACATATTTTGTGTTGTGGTAGCGGTACGTGTACATGTTTTGTATTGCGACAGAGGTACGTGTAAACCTTTTGTATTATGACGACGGAACGTGTACATATTTTGTGTTTTGACAGAGGTATGTGTACATGTTTCGTGTTTTGACAGCCGTACTTGTACATGCTTTGTGTTTTGAGAGCGGTACGTGTACATGTTTTGTTTTGTGACAGCGGAACGTGTACTTGTTTTGTGTTTTGACAACGGTACGTGTATATATTTTGTGTTGTGACAGCGGTACGTGCACATGTTTTGTGTTGTGACAGCGGTACGTGCACATGTTTTGTGTTGTGACAGCCTTACGTTTACACATTTTGTATTGTGACACCGGAACGTGTACATATTTTGTGTTGTGGCAGCGGTACGTTTAAATGTTTTGTATTGTGGCTGTAATGCGTGTGCACTTTTCGAATTGTGACAGCGGTACGTGCACGTGTTTTGTGTTGTGAGAGCGTTACGTGTACACGTTTTGTATTGTGACAGCGGAACGTGAACATGTTTTGTGTTGAGGCAGCGGTACGTGTACATGTTTTGTATTGTGACAGCGTTACTTGTACCCTTTTTGTATTGTGACAGCGGTACGTGTACATTTTTTGTGTTCTGACAGCGGTACGTGTACATGTTCTTTTTGTGACAGCGGTACGTGTATATGTTTTGTGTTGTGATAGCGGTACGTGTATATGTTGTGTGTTGTGACAGCTGTACGTGTACATGTTTTGTGTTGTGACAATGATATGTGTGCATGTTTTGAATTGTGACAGTGGTAAATGTACATATTTTAAATTGTGACAGTGGTATCTGTGCATGTTTTTTATGGTGACAGGGGTAACTGTACATGTTTTGTGTTGTGACAGCGAAACGTGTACATGTTTTGTGCTGTGACAGCGGTACGCGTATATGTTGTGTGTTGTGAGAGCGGTACGTGTACATATTTTGTGTTGTGACAGTGGTACGCGTATATGTTTTGAATTGTGTCAGTGGTACCTGTACATGTTTTGAAATTTGACAGTGGTACGTGTACATGTTTCGAATTGTGACAGTGGCACGTGTACATATTTTGTGTTGTGACAGTGATGTGTGTAGTTCTTTTATTGTGGCAGTGATACGTGTACATATTTTGAATTGTGACAGTGGTACGTGTACATGTATTGTATTTGGCAGTGGTACGCGTATATGTTGTGCGTTGTGACGATGATACTTGTGCATATTTTGAATTGTGACAGCGGTACGTGTACATGTTTTGAATTGTGCCAGCGATACTTGTATATGTTTTGTGTTGTGACAGTTATACTCAAGAAGAATGGTGTGAAAATTATTGATATAAACTCTAAGATTAATTAGCTTTTATATACATCGGCAAAATGGACACGAACTCATCCCGCATGTACTGCGATATGTGATGGGCTGCGAGCTTCTTCTGTAAGGTATTCATGCACAGGTCTTCACAGTTGGATGCCCGGTGGCTGTGCGGTCCAAGGCGTAGGTTTGGAGCTACTTGACAGTTGGGAACTCGGTTTCGAATCTTGCAGAGTACATGGATTTTCGTGCCTTTGTTTATTGTTATGTGTTGTGCCACTAGCGGCCTCTGCAACGAACTTATCACTCTTTTAGAGGAGTTCTACCAGATGTGTGTGTCTAACTTTGTTTCATCTAGAAATCTACAAAATGCGCCGGCTTAGGTCCGATATGAGCAGTTAATCCACAGAAAAAAAAATGGTTACATGATTGACAACAACATAACTGAACTCTGCTGCCTTCAAGCCGTGTTTGGAAGCTGCTGGATATCGCACAGTACCCAGTGTTTTGTATTTTTTACCGTCGATGAGACATGTACCTCAAGAGAAAAAATTAGGTAAATCAGCCCTACAGATATGGGCATAGTGGAAACCAGGCAAATCAGCTGTGCTTAGGACTGGACTGAAAATTGCAACATAACTGTGTAACCAATTACATGATGGAAACGGGCAAACTGGACTTAACATGGCAGTATAACTGTGTAACCAATTACATAATGACAATAGGCAAACCGAACTTAACATGGTAACATAACAACGCAACCGGTTACATAAATGAAATCAGAAAACTCAGCTCTACTTAAAGACCAAAATTAACATGGCTGCCCACACAATCATAAATATTGTTTGTTTTAAGCGCGACAGCCTCCCAGTGGGCCGGGACCTCCTCATTCACTAGGTTTCTAGATCACACACAACGACACACCACAGTGTGCAGGACTCCTCTGGACAAAAGATCAGCTCGTCGCAGGGAACTCTACCTGGCAACACACAACACTTACAACAGACATACATCCATGTCCCCGGTAAGATTCGAAACCACAATCTCAACATGCGAACGGCCGCAGACCCACACCTTAGACCGCGCGGCCACTGGGACCCGCACAATCAGACATATAATCATTCAAATTATAAAGAATGAAATAAATTTGACAACTCTAACAAAAAAACAAGAAAAGTAAATGTCATAATTAATAAAAAGGAATGAGCATTCATCACGGTTGTGATAAACTTAAATCAACTCATAACGTTAGCAAGGAAGTGTACTGTTCGCTATGACTGGTGGAGTTTCATTGTCATACACCACACCTTATCACGAACGTAATATATATCCTAAACTCATTACGTATATGCACAGAGACAACATACGCATTGTCTTTAAAAAGAACATTTTTGGATTTTTATTACGTCATATCAGTTAACCAAGAGTGAGATTTTAAAGAGAAACGACAAATCCATCAGACATAATTCCGAAATATCTCCATTACCGTTATTGAAGCGCACTTACATTTACAAGTTCCGGTATTATCTGAGCTAACCAAATACAAGTGCTTCCATAATTTGACACAAGAATATAGCGTGACTCATGTTTAGCAACGAGGCATGCCAAACAATGCGTCACTCCGCTAGAAGTTTGAATTCAAACGTCCCATAGCAGACCGCCATTCCCCCATATCGCCTAACCTCTACAACACATACCAAAACGTTAAATGATTCGACATTTATAGAGATGACACGTCATTAATTTAAATGAATTTCCATATTGAAAATTTGATTTTGAAACGGACATAGTTACTCTACATTCCTGTGTATAATTAAGAAAAGTATTATTTTAGAGCTCTTACTTTTGGCTTCTGCTTTCATTCATTTGACTTCAACTCACTTCCTTCTAGTATTTCCTTAATTTCTCTCTGCCTAGGTCTGAATATGAATCTAATAGCAGAACCTCTTAAGAACCAGGCATGGCACAATAGAACATGCTTCACATTCCTTTCCCTTCACCACATTTGAATGTTTTGAATAGAACTGCTTTAAACCCACACAAGTTGGTTGCCAGGAGACACGCTGAATGAATGTTGATTGTCGTGGATCTATTGCTGCCTGCAAGACTGTAGACTAAAACATAGACCTACGTTTTTCATATCAATTTTGCTTCAAACTGCGGAGTCTTTCCACGCATTTACGGAGTTTTAAATGACGTGAAAATAGTGGTTCTGAGGAAATGCTACGTAGGAAATGTTCGTGAATTTGATGTAGAATGTTGATCGTGGAGGGAGAGATTAAATGACAATTCGAGAGGAAAAATTATAAATTGTTCGTTTAGAATTGCAGCTTTTTTTTATCTTTCCTAAAATTCATGTTAATCTTCTAATAACCGGCGTGAGATTATAAACCTCAAAAAATTATGTCAAACAGGTATTGAGAGAAGTGCCGGAGAAAGAGATAAACTCTGGTCTTCCAAACTGGGGGTTGGACGTATGGTTCCAACCTTCATCTTTGAAAAATTCAACTGTCTCGGAAAAGAGGAAGCCATGACCCGAAAACGTGCAGAAGCGCCACAGAAGAAAAAAAATAAGTTAACAAAATAGATGTTTAGTTCTGTTCTGCGTCGGCTTGTTTCGTTATTAGGCCTTGGTTGTCCTTATGTTGTCAATCGTGTGCCAATATCAGTTCAGTACACCAGTGACGCTAACGTAACGAACTTAAAATTAAGTGAATTTAAAATTTTCCAACAAGATGCGACTTATTCAGTTTATTACTTTTCTGTAGGCAGCTCTACATGTTTCGGGTGTTGACACCCATCATCAGGAGCTCGTACAACTGTAATTACAGCTTCTGGTATTTATTAACCGGATCTACTACCATCCGCTCTCGTTGTTGAGTTCCAACCGAACAACGAGAGCGGATGGTAGTAGATCCAGTTAATCAATACCAGAAGCTATATTTACAGTTGTACGAGCTCCTGATGATGGGTGTCAACACCCGAAACGTTTAGAGCTGCCTACAGAAATGCAATAAATTGAATAAGTCGCATCTTGTTGGAAAATTATTAAATTCGATTCACGAAGCACGGACCCATGTGTAAAAAATTACAATGAAGTGTTCTGTTGTGGTTGCAGCATTAGTGTACTGAGCTGTGGTCAACTGTGAACTAACACTCAACTCAAATTTTAAATTTAAATTAAACATAATCGATACATTTGATAATAATTACTCCTTCAATAAATAAATAAATAAATAAATATATATATATATATACATGAGTGTGTGTAATAAATCTGATAATATATAAAATATGCAGAATTTGTAATACGATGTATAATAATAAACAGGGACAAATCTAATCCTTGGTAATTTCCCACGTAAACACATAAACGTCATCCTGATTACTGTCATCCTGATGACTGTCATCTTATGACCGAAATGTAGTAGCACAAAACAGCCACAACAAGGTATTTACCAGTCACCATCAACACAAATATTTATTCTGTTTTATCGAAAGACTTAGACGGCTACATGTTTCGACCAACAATTGGTAATCTTAAAGTCATAAAACACATAAAAATGAAATTACAGTTGCATGTAGCAGTGTAACTTGACAAATAAAATATAATAAATACTGGTGCTGCTAGTAACTGGTAAATACTTTGTAATATATAAAATATAATGAGATATCCAAAGTAAAAATTGCACTCCCTGATCAGCTAAAAATATCTACCAATATAAGAATATAACGAGACAGGCAATATAGGTATACTATAACAGTTAGGTGTGTTCGTGCAACTATTGTTGCAGTGGAAAAGCAATAAGTGCTGAAAATTCTAAGTATGGGTGTTTTTGGCCTTAGGTATCCAGCATGCAATGTGTATGCGCCATATTTTCATTTTTGGTCCGCGCGGCTCTAAAGTATTGTTCCACATTATCTCATAAACGGCACGAATTCAGGAAAAAAAAAGTTATCAAACATAAAATATGTGTTTTGATTTTCTCTACAATTTTTCTCTCAAACATTTTTCATTCTAAGAAGAAGTGAGAGAGATATAACCAAAAATGTACATTGGTGTTCTGTTCGTGACAAGTGCCCGTTATTCTTGTCAGATTTTAATGAAATTTGAATTTTCTGTACAGATTTTCGAAGAACACTAGAATATCAGATTTTATGGAAATGTGTCAAGTGGGAGTCGATTTGTACAAGGCGGACAGAGGGACAGACGAGCAGACAGACATGCCGAAGCTAATAGTCTCTTTTCTCAGTTTTGTGAAAGGCACTAAAAAGAAATACCTGAATTGCTGTGCAGATGTTGAACAAAATAAAGTTTCAATTGTAATACATTTTTACGTACTTTAATGGCCTGAAGATGACCATGTGGGGTTCGAAACACGCAGCCGTGTAACTCGTCTGACGGAACATACTAAATAGTTGTGTTGACGGTGATCCCATGTAGTGGGTCCCTGTCACCACGGCATGGCGCGTCCTCAGGTTGCGGATAGAGGAACGGCCTCCGATAAGGAGATTAGCCGCGAATAAATTGAATAAGCAGTCGCGGACAGCCGACGAGGGGTGGTCCTCCAGCTTGGGGGTTGGGCGAAGTGCTAACAACCCTTCCCTGTAAAACACTTATGTTAAGAAACATTCACAGTTGGGATGTTTGCTCTGGAGACAAAACAATCCGGAGGTAAACTACTCCCCCACTCGGATCTCCAGGGGGGGGGGATTGTTTCCAGGGGAAGCATCGCGCAGCAGGCAAAGAGGGATGAAAATAGGGACTTGGAATGTTAGGAGTCTGTATAGGGCGGGGTCACTTAGGATGGATCTCCAGGAGGTAGGATGTGGGTATATGGACTGGATTGAGCGGACCCAGGATAGAGACAGGTGGCGGACGCTTGTGAGTGCGGTAATGAACCTTCGGGTTCCGTGAAATGTGGGGAATTTCTTGACTAGCTGCAAACCAGTTAGCTGCTCAAGAAGGACTCTGCACC
>Ga0131853_10019660_pt1 | contig 12288 bp, 10 predicted proteins | sample TergutLab28metaG_FD_92764 | JGI IMG/M metagenome (GOLD analysis project Ga0131853, IMG submission 92764) | Labiotermes labralis P1 segment gut microbial communities from Petit-Saut dam, French Guiana - Lab288 P1 (version 2) (version 2) | ecosystem: Host-associated > Arthropoda: Insects >...
CACACACACACACACACACACACACACACACACACACACACACACACACACTCACACACACACACACACACACACACACACACACACACACCCTACAAACAATCACTGATCATCACACAGCAGCAGTCCTTAAGTCAATCACAACTGTGTGACGGTATTCAGTGTAGACTGACTGCAGGAACAGGAGGAAGTGCTAAATGTGAAATACTGGCCATACAGTTGGGAAAGGAGCTAACAGACCGAGTGACAAAACAGAAAAACAGACAATAAAATAGGGCATAAAAATAAGCTGTAAATATTCACTTAGAGAGAAGAGGACACACTGTGTATCAACAGTGGGCAGTCATTGATTGATGACTGTTTTGATGACTCAGAAGTAAACCGTCGACACACAAAAACTGTGATGAAACTGTAGGACCTGCTGACAGCTGTGTTGATATTTGTGTAAAAGTACATTGTGAGCCGATGATAATTTTAAATGATAATATATCATTATTATGTGTGAGGCTAACAGCTGAGTTAAAAAAATATACAAAGAAAGTCAGTTCATATTTTGGTTTCCTCTGTAGATGTATTGTAGAGCTATGGGGAAAGTCTGAGTAACTTACAGAACAAATCAGTGCCTACACCCTTTATATAAATACATACATTTATGTTTGATTTGAGGTTTCTTAAGGGGAATAAAATATTAAAATACATACAGAACTCCAGGAATTGTTTCTGGATGAGTAGGAATAAATGTTCAATAACGATGGTGTATATACATAATTCACATACACAGAAAATTGTTTATGTTTATTCTGAAATATGCAGCACTGAAAATATATGTTAGTATATATATGTTTGTATATATATATATATATAAAATTAATACAAATTGTGGCTTACAAGGAAGGCAATATATTTATAATGTACCATTCAGACCAGTTAATACAAGCATTGTTGCCGAGGAATGTACTAAGCATTACATATTCTGTGTGTTTGTTTGTAGCCTTAGTTATCCAGCATGCAATGCACATGCGCCATACTGTCATCTGTGACCTGTCTGACTGCACAATATTTTGCCACATTATCTCATAAACAGCACAATTTTTGAAAAGTTAAAAGAACACAAAATGTGTGTATTAATTTTCTCTGAAATGTTTGCAACATTTTTCATTCTAAGAAGAAATCAGTGAGATATGATCATATATGCATATTTGTCTTCGTGTAAAGTACCCCTAATTCATTAAATTTTAATGAAACTTGAATTTTCTCAACACATTAAAAAACAAACAAATCTCACATTTCGTGAAAATTCGTCCAGTGGGACCCAAGCTGTTTCATGTGGAAGCATGGACAGACAGACATGACAAAGCAAATAGTCAGTTATCACAATTTTGCAAAAGCCCCTAGAAAAAGAACATGTGCTATTCTTGTATTCACGTACTTTATATTATAAATGTAAAATAATGTGATTTACATGGACACAATTAAGGAGTTCATTCCAAATAAAAACCTGAATATATTAAGAAAATTCAAGTGTATAACATAGAAAAAGTGATGTAGATTGTAGTAACAATATTTGTGTTTGTGCACTGACTGTGTGTGTGAACAGACAGGACAAGTTAAGTGATAAAATTAATTGGAGAAGTAGAAGAAATTCCTGTGTTGTCAATTTAAAATAAGCGGTTTTTGTTGCATAAATTTACTCTGTATTCAACAATAAATCACTTTTATAAGATGTATAAATGTAGAGGATATTATATTGATGAACTGTTGTTTGTTATTGCTTACTCTGTGATAAACCTGTTACGTATATTGTTTCACGCTACCAGCAGTATAAAGTAGCAGATGTGGACAGAACAGAATGTGCTGAAGTTGTTGTGTGTGATGTTGAGCAATGTACAGTGGAAATGTTATGGATGTTGTCTATATGGCATGAACAACAGGAAGGCATGTGTACTGGATATAGATATGGAACAGCCTTCTGTGATGTCATGCAAAGTACTGTGTAGTTACGCAGACAGCATCCATAGTGTTCGATATTTACCTATGCTATCTGTATTTTGTATTTGTGTCTTTAATAACAGTCATGTACCAAATCTGTGACACAACATACTTACTCCATGGGCATTTCTTCTTGAGAAGCTAAACGGTTTTCAGCTAGTCAAGAAATTCCCCACATTTTATAGAACTAAAATGTTCATTACCACATTCATAAGCCTTCATGACACAACAGCAAACATAAATGAAAACTAAACTGTGTATCACAAATATGCAACAGAACTACTCTGTGTCCTGATTAAAAAAGTTTCAGAAGCCCTGATTTAATTGGTGGCTTCTCACTCAAAGCAAAAGAGAGTCTGTCACAAAACACACTGTGCTGTCAAGCTTCTTGGGTACGCCACTGACTAGCATACCCTGTTGCCACTGATGTTGGTCAGTATAGGGGGAATTTTACCTGGACTGCCAGAAGAGATGATGTGTGGCCCAGATGTCTACTATCTGAGGGTCATGACCCATATCCCATTCAAAAGAGGAAGCAGTTCACCGTGAGGCATGAGACAGAATGGTAGCAAGCATGTGGCCGGCCAGCTGCAGAAATGTTATAAAAACATAGAAATAAAATAACATATGTTTGCTTTTGGAAATCTATATCCACAAATTCGACTCCTCTGTTTTAATTCCACACAAATTTGAAGCACGTGACCATTCTGTCACCAGTTCATGCCTAGAATATTGTGGAAGGATATGGGAAAATTGTTCTCTTCTTTTTGGTGTTTCAAACACATAGAAAGTACAGTTACCATGTAGCTGGCAAAAGGACATACACACACATTTAGTCCACATAAATTTCTGCCCATAAAGCACAAGTATTCTTGCATAATTCTAAACATAATATTTTAGGCATGTAAAAAAATTATTTAGGAACAAAACAGGTTTCTCATTTATATGTGAGTCCATTTGGTAACAGGCAACTCCCATCAGACGAAATTTTGTCAAATTCCAAATTTGTGATTTTTACTTAAATTTTACAAAGCATTTCATTTCAGTTACAATCAAAATTTAAGATCAATGTATACAGGGCACCAAGTGTCAAGGGGTCTTTGTGCCACCCTGAATTTATGAACTCTTGCCACGATTGTCTTTATGACTGAGACAGCCAAAGAAATAGTGAATCATCACACATCAATGACTGCAAATGATCAATTGCACATCGTTTGCTGAGATACAAAAAAATCTTGTATGTGTTAAAATAGTGAGTGTTTTTCTGCAAAATATTCAGTAAATTAACACTGAGGCAGAATAACACAAACACACCAGAACGGATATCTTAGGTGAATATTTCCAAACATGCTATACACTGACTTTTCTACAATCTGTATCTGTGAATCAACAAAGGAACTGACACCAAGCAGCTGACTCCTCCTGAAGGTGACATTTGCCAATCTGATACAAAATTTCATGCTCTTTATGAAGGAAAATTTCATCACTGTGTTTACAAAATTACAACACGTTGATACACTCATAATTAAGACCAATGCTTCAACACAAAAGCAGAATATTCCAAACTATATTTCCAATGCTACAGTGTGGTAACATATTATTATACCTGGCAGTTCACACTGTACAACATACACAAACATCTACATTGATCAAACTAATCAGCCACACCCAGTAGTCATTCTTAGCAAGCTAACAGTCTCTCAGCTGTCATACACCTCCCCTTCTTTTAACAGAAACCTTAAGATTAGTCAGTCCCTACACCAAGCCAGATAAAACCTATTTATACTCTCATGCTCAATTTCTTAAAGATCCATTTGAACCCTTCAGCACTCCCCTCAGTGCACACTACTTCACAAGTGTATTTTAGGTTCATATAAATTTAAAACTCGTCCATCCTAGAGGGTAGTTGGAATTTAATTCAGACCAACACTGAAGAGTTAATCTTAACCTCCTGCCTATATCTAGGCATTCCAAGTAATTAAGCTTTTCCAAAGATAATTGTTCTTGAATTACTCGCTACTCCAACATGTGCCACATGCTTAACCCACTATAACCTTTATGTAATCAATCTAATGTTTAGTAAAGCGTACAATTGACAATACACATTATGCTGTTTTTTTCCAATGCAAGTTTACATTAAAAAGCATCGCACATTTTCAGTGGAACCAAAATAAAAAGTTTCATAGCCCCTTTGTAGCTATGGCTCCTGGTTTGTGAAACAGACCGCTTGGCCACAGCAGAACTGTGATTCACCAGTACACGTTCTGCCAAACACAAGTAATTGTGCGCACACAGAAAATGTTGCAAACTGCAAATAAACTTCACACTTATTCAGTTCAGTAACACATCTTGAAAGCACTAAACAGATATGTGCTCCAGTCACTGTCACACCTAACATAGTAACTCTTCGTAATGTAGACACATACTGATGTTGCCATCTGGTGAATACTTTCCACTGTCACATGTAACATGGTAGCTGTCCATAATGTAGACACATACTGATGTTGCCATCTGGTGAATACTCTCCACTGTCACATGTAACATGGTAGCTGTTCATAATGTAGACACATACTGATGTTGCTATCTGGTGAATACTCTCCACTGTCACACGTAACATAGTAACTGTTCATAATGTAGACACATACTGATGTTGTCATCTGGTGAATACTCTCCACTGTCACACGTAACATGGTAACTGTTCGTAATGTAGACACATACTGATGTTGCCATCTGGTGAATACTCTCCACTGTCACACGTAACACAGTAGCTGTTCGTACCGCAGACGTGCCGATGTTGTTATCTGGAGACTCCTCTCTGGTGCCTGGACCAGACTGTACTGGATGTTGATGACGTACAGCTGCCTACATCTACAGGCTAACAAAGCGGTTCTTAATCACTGCCAGTGTGGCAGTGCATCTCTCCCTTGCTACAGAACAAACTGCCACAGTAGAGTCGGTCACAGAACCCAGTGCCACATGATTGAGGCTGTGAACACAATGACACAGTTTATGATACCTTCTATTTTAGAACAGCAGCTAAAGTTGTTCAGTCAGTATAGTGATTGTGCTACGAACCAGACAGTCTGGGGTTGGAATCCCAGTAGGTGAAAAAGTTTTTTTTTTTTTTTCTGAAATGTCCAGACAATTTCTGGGACCCACCATTGTTCTGTCCTGAGAACAAAGCGGCCTAGGCATGGAGTTAACCCCTAGCCTCAAACTACTACCTAGATTAAGAACTAGTGGAGCTTTACCTCTACTTCACCTATACACCTTCATGTTGTGCACAGGAAAACTTAAGTTTTACCTTAAATGTTAGAAGTTACAGAGTTAATGAGATGGTATGACAATCATGAACCGCGAGTGTTTGAGTTTTTTGTGAGGCGGCAGTCATTTCATGGTAATGTCTGAACAGACTCCATACCTCTCAAATACCACTGTTGGATATTACTAACCTGCTCAGTCAGTGCGTTCTCAGTGCGAATGTAATGACCAGCTCAAAGGCAGGTGTATGGTACTGTACAAATGTTCGCTGTACCTATGGGATACCATTGTATATTACGTAGTTTTTGTAATCTAATCAGATAGCATTAGTGGCCTATATTGGTATGATTGGATTACAAAAACTGTGTAATACACAGTGCATAACCCAACTGTGCACACCAACCCTCATATACACGAATGATCCCCTCAGTACTCCCTCACACCTGGAACAAGTGCAGACACAACTGCAGTTTAGGCTTTGATCCGCTGGTAAAACTATACAACATTTTAAAATTTTAGGTAAAAAATTTATATGATTGTCACTTAATCCAAATAAATAATTTTAAGCAGATGCAAAGTCAATGTAAACCAATGGGATCCCATAGGTACAGCAAAAATTTGTACCTTAATTGATACTAATCTCCTGTAAGCCTAATGATGGCCAAGTAAGACCAAAACATGTAGCTTGTTTAACTAAACATTAGCCAACAATATATGTTGTGTAAAGATGGTGGACTTAATGAAAAAACTTTAATGATTATGACTTAACTGTTGCTGACACTGTTATCGGAAACATGGATAAAGATAAAAATGATCCTAGAGATAACGTGAATACTTCCTGTTATTTGATGAACAAATTTAATAGCACATTTCCAAGAATTAGTTGTAACAGTGCCACAACTTATGAAATTGATAAGATTATCAAATCCCTAAAGAATAAAATCTCAGTGGTTATTATGAAATTCTCCCCAAAAAATCCTAATATTAAGTGCCCCTCTTATCGTTTCCCCCTTAGCCTAGATTTGTAAAAAATTCCTTTCCTTACATGTATTCTCTGAAAGACTGAAATATGCTACAATCAAAACTGTCTATATGAAAGAAGACACAATTTATAAGCCAATCTCTCTTTCAACGTCCTTTTCTAAGATTTTCAAAAAACTAGTGTATTCAAGATTATATAAACATTTATGCACTAATAAAATACTGCTCAATAAACAATATGGATTTAGAATTAATAGTTTCACTGAGACTGCATCTTATCATTATCATCATATATCTCTCATGGAGTTGAGCCACTTGTTGACCCGTTCTGGTCTCACGTAACCAGAAGTCTATTCAAAGATCTATCATGATTCCTTCTGCCAGTTGTGGAGTAGTATTTCATTAACATGGGTAATCTATTTCGAGGCATTCTATTTAGATGTTCTATCCAGCTTCTCTTTTATTCCAGTAATTTGTCCAAAATTGGTGTTATTTTTTATATTGATATTTTATTTACATTGCATGAATCCACAATAACAATAAATAGGATATAGAACATGTTAAGAGTAAAATGTTGTATAAATGTTTGGAATCAAACAAACTGATGCCAAGTCAAGAACATGAATGATGTTTAATGCAGACAGGACAAAACCACTGTGTAACAACAAAGCACAAAAGATATGGCTGTAGTTAACAAGCAGAGAAACAAGTCAAGTACAGACAGCAAATTTATGCATATGAATAACATTAGCATAACGATTTTATTTTATTTTTTTTTGTGAGTCTTAGTGACAAACATGGATTATTAGGACTATGTATTACGTATATTTGTCTTATGAAAAGCGTTTAATGGCACATTACCAACTTGTAATAGATTTATATTGAAAATATTCTTCTATGAAGTAAAAAGAATATATATGTAGAAATCTTTTTAAGTAATTTCAAATGTAATGTACTCCCCTTTGGTATACAGTAAAATTAGATATGGGCTGGTAAAAATTATTAAATTGTCTTGTACTTTTAGTGTGATTCTCTGGATTCAAAATAAACAAATTTTTATTTTTAACTACAAAAGGCATAATTAATAGGATATATTGAGATACAAAAGGTAAAATTTCCAACCTTCTAAACAGATTCCCCCATGAAAACCAATTTTTATAACCCATCATAATTCTAACCATTATTTTTTGTATTCTAAATATTTTCATAGCATGGGATGAGTTGCCCCTAAAAGCTAAACCATAACTTATAATTTCATTAAAATAATAATAGTAAACAGTTTTTAAATTATTGAGAGACATAAATGGTTTAATACTCCTCATTATGTAACAGGCTGAACTCAGTTTTGGGATAATATATTCAATATGGCAAATCCAGTTTATTGCATCGTGTATATATATGCCCAGAAACTTAATTTCAGGTAGAGTTGTTATTAAATTATCATTACAAACAACGTGTATATCAAGTGTTTTGTTTTGTCACCGTTTATGGGAAGTTGATTTATTTTAAACCATTTATTTACACAATTAAAAGCTGTAACCACATTAGTTTGAAAATCTTTTGAATTAGGACTTTTTACTATTATACATGTACCATCAGCGAACAATATAGGTACAGTTTGCAATTGCAATTGTTTATTTGTTTTGTAATTTGTCCAAGTGTATCCTGCTGTTCTTCTCATGTATTTTACTTCTGCTACTGTTTTTCTTCAGGCGTCACTTGCTTCAACAATCAAAGTTTCGCTGCCATATAACAAGACTGGAAGGGCTAGTGTATTGTATAGTTTTATTCTTGTTTTCTGAAGGGATTTTGTGGTCTAAACACGTTATTTAAAATACCTATGAAACACCTAAACATGCCGGTCCAGAGGCTAAAGGTAGCAATCCTACCACTGGACTTACCCTTCTCTAGATCCGTAACCCATTCAGGGGAAATTTTAAACACTGGCAAGGCTCATGGAAAGAAGACAGACAGATTTTCTTTAAAAACTGCATGTTATATTGTATTTAATGAAATATGAAAAACTATAAATAATAGACTTTCAGTAGGAGGAATATTCTGTGACCACAACAAAGCCTTTGATTGTGTTAACCTTGGAATTCCAGTAAATAAACTAGAGTTTAGCGGAATTAGTGGGAAATTTCTAACTTTGATACAATCTTATTTCATAAGAAGATACCAAGAAGAACTTACTGAAAAAATTAATGCATATGATAGTGTTTCTTGGATGGAAAACGTTACAAATGGGGTTCTGCAGGGTTTGATCTTGTGTTCATTACTTCTTCTTATTTATATTAATGATGTACCCAAAATAACAGATAATGATGCTAACTGAAGTTGTGCTCTTTGGAGATGATACTGTCATTAGAGTAACTACCTGTAATCAAGAGGAAGGTCAAGTAATATAACCAAAACACTCTCTAATATAATCTCATGGTTTAAAGCCAATTTCCTATAACTCAACTGTAATAAAACAGACTGTTTAGAATTTAGAACTAAAAATTCTAATATTCCACATACAAATTTTCTGGGTTTAGTGATTGATCACACATGAAACTGGGATAATCATATTGATCAATTAATTTCCAGATTGAGCTCTGCATGCTGTGCAATAAGAGCTGAAAAACTATGTTTTCAAGGAAAGCTCTAAGAATGCTGTAATTTTCTTATGTGCATTTTGTCATATCCTACAGCATAATTGTTGGGGGCAACACCATTAATGGTATTAAAATATTCAGAATGCAAAAAATAAATATTAAGAATTATGACTAATTTGAAGAAATTGGATTCATGTAGAGAAATGTTCAAAATAATGGAAATTTTACCTTTCTATTCTCAGTACATATTTTCTCTTTTATTGTTTGTGGTGAACAACAAACATTTATTAACAAAGAATATAGAAGGCCATAACCACGACATTAGATCTGCCAATAATTTTCATCTACCCTTTACTAGTTTAACCAAACAGCAAAAAGGAGTATCTTCCTACACGTATAATGTGTGTAGCGAATGAAATGCAAGTTTTTAAATTGGCCTTATAGAGGTTTCTTCTTTCTAATTCATTTTATTCTATTGATAAATATTTTAATTCTAATAAATAATAAAAATTTCAGTTTTGTGTATTTGAATGTCATAATTAATATTTTTATGTAATTATTGTATAGTAATTGTTTTCTGTAATTTAACAGATACATTGTGTCATCACATTATGACTATTTGCACATCCTTAGGTTGTAACTTTAAATGGATAAACGGAAAATTAATGAATAGAAACGGAAAAAAAGGAAGAAATTCAGCTGCAGTTAATCAAGATAGGGTGCTGAGGAATATATTTGATCCAGGAGGGATGAAGTTACAGTGTGCTGGAGGATATTGCACACTGAGGAGATTAATGATCTGTACTCCTTTCAAAATGTTATTCAGGTGAACATATCAAGAAGAACAAGGTTTGTTGGCATGTGGCATGGATGAGGTAGGGGCATATTCTGTTTTCTGGTGGGGAATGAACCACTTGAAAGTCCTAGGTATTGATGAGAGAATAAAATTAAATTGATCTGCAAGAAATGCCTCGAGTTGGACTAGGATGATCTTTCTTTGAATGGAGACTTACGTCAGGCTCTTGTGAAAACCAAAGTGAATCACTAGGTTGCATGAAATGTGTTGAATTGCTTGACTAACAGACGTTCTATTCGTTTCTCAGGAAAAATTCTGCTTTTTGGAGTTAGTGATTATTTTGTCTAAGCTCACAAATCGTTTTACGTGTTTAACATGCATCGGAGGTGGTTAACAGTTAGCTTAGATTTTAAACGGTGCCGGTCTTGGGAGCTTGAATCGCTTTCCGCCAGATTGCGAACTAATTCCTTTGCCGGGCAGTTGTGCTATCTGTTGAACATTTAGGGAACCAATTTGTATTTTAGTGACATCTTTCGGTAAAACCTGTAGCTTAAGCTTTTGTTTCCACGAAGAGGTTTTGTACGTATCAGTTTTCGCAAGGGTGAATATAGTCATGTTGAATAATGTGTGAACTCATTAAAAATAGTGGAATTGAATTGCGCCGCGTGTGAAGCTGTGAACCGTTTTCAGTATTTGAATCATATTGTTATCAGCTTGAATCAATGGGGGTGATAACTCCAGCCCAGAATCGTGGAAGTTGCGAGAAGTGAATTGTGATTTGAGTTTGTTCGTGTCAAATTCACACAGTCTCACGGATCTTTGAACTGTTTATCTTAGAAGCGGAGAGTGCAGTAGCTGTAATGGGTGAGTAGCCACGTACGTATTACGCAATTGCCTTTCCTTTTCTAAGAATGTAGTTCAACTTCACTTGAGAGTTCCGGTTAATAACCATTCTGTGCTCGCCCATTCAGCACGGTGTAAGTTATAGCTTTGTCATATACAGAATAAACCAAATTTGCGATATGTAGCAGGTGTCTGGGGATGTGACAATTCGACTGCTAACATTGTTCACGGCTCAGCTGCGAAATTTTTTACGTCTGTTGCGGTGACGTGTTGTAAACTATTTGTTCATCCCATTAAGTGATGTGTGTAAGACTATTTGTTCATCCCATTAAGTGATGTGTGTAATCGCTTATTATATGCAGATATTTTGTTTTCCCTTATCGTGTTAAAATGGCAGTACCGGAACTACTGTAAGAAATAATATAATCTTGTGTGACAAATGCGGGGGCTGTGTTGATGTTATGTGTATTCTCTATAGTAATGGAGAAGGTTATGTGCAGTAGGTTAAGCCACCGATGCATAGTAACAAGCCAGTGTATGCCTACTAACAGCTTATAAACTTCAGAACAGTTTGGCTTAAGGGACGGTATATACATTGAATATGCAACATTTAAGGTAACAGACAGTACATTAACAGCTGTTAACCAAGGATTGCATGTTGGAGGTGCAATCTGTGATGCAGAAAAAACTTTTGACTGTGCAATTCAGTCGTCAGCATTCCGTGGCCCTTGTGCCCTGTGCTTTGGTTGCATGCGGTCCTCGGTCACAGGACTTCAACCGAGAAATTTTGATTTATGAACACAAAAATGGAAGGTGCAAAAAATAAGGTAATGTAAAACTTCTTTACTCTTAGCAGCGTGTATAAATTGCAAAATAAGGAAGGCCCTTTACATTCTTTACATGTGAAAAGCATTGTGTCTGCTATAGCTGAAGATGTGTGTCCTGAGAGGAAAGTAAGTTTTGAAGACAGCCTCTCCACCTACATGTGTACAAGACACATGCAAGAACTGGCAGCAAATTTATTTGAACAACTTAAATTGCAGATGAAGTCATTTGCCATTTACAATGCATGAAAGCAATGACATCACAGGTACTGCACAGTCAATATTTGTGTGTGACATTGATTCTGTCTTTCATGTTCACAAAGCATTTACTAGTTTATGGATATTGAAAGGCATGGCTACTAGCAAAGTTTTTTTCATAAGAGTAAAACTTTGTTCCTTTGAAATTAGACTGGAAGTATTTGGCAGTTGATAGTGGCAGATATATGTGTGGCTTTGAGATTGTGTAGTAGGACGAATCTGTGAGGAAGTTATGCACATCCCTGATATGGCATTTTAGTGTGATTTTTTTTCAAGTGTGCCGTGCTGCACATTCTTTCATTTGAGATGAAGGAAGTTGTGGGTACCATGATTTTGAAAGTGGACTACGTTCAACACGGTGGTTTCAATCATGATCAGTTCAACATTTTCTGGAAGTCTGATCAGAATATTGTGATATTATTTAATTCTTAGCAACAAGATGGTGGAGCAGAAGTGCAGGTTAAGTGGATTATTGTATTTGCAATTGGAATAGGTGTTTTCATGATATGAAGGAGCAAAACTGTCGCATTTATCTGATCAGAAACTGGTAATGGCTCTTGTGTTTATGTCGACAAAGGAGCTCATCATAAATTTTAGGCTTATGGTTCCATGCATTGTAATTCAGTGTTAATAAAAATCCAACCAGATGCAACAGTATGCAGATATTTATTTACTGCAAAGTCACTCTACATGTTTCGGGTGTCACAGCACCCATCATCAGGAGTACTAAAAACTGTAA
>Ga0131853_10019661_pt1 | contig 12288 bp, 10 predicted proteins | sample TergutLab28metaG_FD_92764 | JGI IMG/M metagenome (GOLD analysis project Ga0131853, IMG submission 92764) | Labiotermes labralis P1 segment gut microbial communities from Petit-Saut dam, French Guiana - Lab288 P1 (version 2) (version 2) | ecosystem: Host-associated > Arthropoda: Insects >...
ACAAAAGGACCCCCCCCCCCCCCCCCCTCCTAAAAACGAAAAAAAAAGTGAAAAACACCCCAAAAAGGGGCGGGGAGAAGTAGATATTTTTAATAAATAGGACTGGGCTTCCAAAATATTTTTATAAAGTTTTTTTGTGGTTGGGGGGGGGGGGGGGGGGGGGGGGGGTCCTTTTGTTCCTCTTGTTGTCTTTCGGTTCCGTGGCGAAGGCTAGACAAATGGAAAAAGGCACCGGTCAACATGTGTGTGTTGCACAGGTGCTTAAACAGGTCTCCATATGCAGGTGTCATTTAGAGACAGGCACATATAAGCATTTTTTGGAGGATTCAGTACGTCAACAAGCAACATTTGCATGAATACATCAAGCGCGATTGTAGAATCAAACACTTAGAAAAAAAAAAGGACACACTCGTCGCCAAACTCACTCCTTTCTCTGTATCTCTCTGTGTTTCATTCTCCTTTACAGTCAACTATCAGACGGTGAGAAAATATTAGGGAGGAAGAGGTGCAGGACTAGCATAGGAAGTTCAGTCTTCAGACGTGAGTTTACCGGTCTTGGCATTACTATTAGGCATCACGGCTCAGGTGCTTGTAGCAAAAATTTGCTACGAAGAGTCTTTTGACTCGCACGTGGTTAGTATATTCGCAGCACTGTAAGAAAATGAGCAATATCATTACCTCAGTACAGATAATTTTAAGAAAAGCCCAGGCTAGCAGCGGGCGCTGTTGTTAGTGACACAAATATATCGAAACGGATTTGACGTTCATAGGGCCGTGCATCGTAATATATTTCTATTTTAAAACCAACCAGATGCACCAGTGTATCAAATTTATTTTATTTTGGAATGACACTCTACATATTTCGGACGGTCTTTCTGTCCATCATCATGAGTTCAAGACTGTACATACAGCAATAGACATATGTCAAACAGATACTGCTGTCTGCTTGCTAGCAAGCAGACAGCAGTATCTCTTTGACATATGCCTGTTGCTGTTATGTACAGTCTTGAAATCCTGATGATGGACGGAAAGACCGTCCGAAACATGTAGTCTTCCCTTAGTAATTAACCAACTTAATGCACAAATTCTTGTTCTATAATAAGTTTATTACATGCCTCTACATGTTTCGAGCACTATGTGCTCATCACCAGGAGGTCAAAATTGTATTATACAGCATCTGGTATCATCACACCTGTAGGTGGTCGTCCCGTGAACAGGTTGAGAGAGGACTGGTGCATCTAGTTGGTTTCACTATAGAAATGTATCAGAACGACTCCTTTCACCGTAGAATATCATTTGTGCTTCGAGTCCCTTCTTGAAGATATTCGTATTGGATAATTCGAACCGCTCCGCTCTTCCGAGCAATAAAAGCTTTTCATTCTCCCAGTTCCGAAATCATTAAGGTTAAGAATTTTGCTATCACAATTTGTTCTCTTTTCCCAGGGCTTGATCTAATAACTGGTAACAAGGTTTTATATAATATTATATATAAAATGAACTGCCAGCCATTTTTGTTATCAATTACATTAAACTCTCAGAGGCTCTATAGAAGAGGCTGCAATTATCGCTAATTCGGCAAACTAGCCGAGCACTCTTCCTCTCTTTGAAAATTTACTGAAGATAATAGCCCTGACAGTCGTGTACAATGAAAAGAGTTCACTGTCTCCAACACTTGCTCTAAAATACATCATTATAAGATTCTGTTTCACTTCACTGCTGTGTTTTACAAAGAAAATTTTAGCGTCGCGTAACATAAGGACAATAACTAGCAACGTCTCTCACAAAGCAAAGTTCTCCTCTGTGTGCGTGTGTGTGCGTGCGCGCGTGTGTGTGTAGAAGAAACTGAAATACTGTACTATTTGTACAAGTGTAAATTATAAAAAGAGGCCAATCTGACGTTCAGGTAACCGTGCATCGTGATAAATTCTTGTAATAAAAATAACTAGATGCACTAATGACTCAAATTTATTTTCGGAATAAAACTCTACATGTTTCGGACAGTTCCTCTGTCCATCATCACGAGTTTTTCACTGTAAACACAGCAAAGCTGTATGACATATACCACTGCTGTGTGTGCAGTGAAAAACTCGTTATGATGGACAGAGGAACTGGCCGAAACATGTAGAAATTTATTCCAAAAATAAATTTGAGAAATTAGTGCATCTAGTTCGTTTTATTATAAGAAAAAGAGGCCACTTTGTAAAATAATATCAGATCGAATCTTCCAGACACTGCGATGCAAATTAGACCGAGCTGGCTCTGGATACGATCAACCGAAGACCGCAAACTCACATTATTATTTGTGCTACGCACTTTATTAAGTATTTGTCTCAATATTTCCAACAATATGCACCAAACATTCCTATACTAAACCAACTAGATGCACCAATGTATCAAATTTATTTTATTTTGGAAATAAAATAAATTAGATACATTGGTGCATGTAGTTGGTTTTACTGTAGAAATATATTACAATGCCTGGCCCTACGAACGTCAAATGCTCCATACACTTAATAATTCTAAAATTTTCACAAAATGAGTTCTTTAACTGCGATCTGGTTAGGGATGCACCTATGTGAATTGACCCCAGCTAACTTCACTCATCCCCCCCCCCCATAGGCCAATTGTTAAGCCACTGAGCCATAATAGGAACTAGCACTCACTTTGCGGTAAGTGTGGCAGAACTGAAGCGCTATTGGATAGGGAGCAACATCACGTTGCCACCAATAGAAGTTAACTTGGTAGTGCAACGGCACTTCTTCCGGTAAGTGTCGACCGTAATGCTGGTCCTGACGTTTGGTGATAAGTACGGGGATACAGACTAGTGAAGGGAAAAAAGGGCATCATTGTAACATGAGGCGATTGTCGTTCCTGCTGTGTACATGATCTGTATTAAAATGACTGTCACAATTTACTTCTGAGGTTAGTGCTAAGTACATGGTCATGGCTCGAGATCAGAATGCAGGAAGAAGTCACAACGCAAAGACTGATAATAGCTCCTTTGAAAGGGTAGAAGAGTTCAAATATTTGGGAGCAAACTTAGCAAATCAAAATTCTATTCATTTAGAAATTAGGAGCAGATTGAAGTCGGGAATACTTGCTATCATTCGGCGCAGAATCTTTTGTCTTCCAGTTTGCTATCCAAAAATTTAAAGATTAAGTTATACAGAAATATTATTTTGCATGCTGTTTTGTATGGGTGTGAAACTTGGTCGCTGACATTGAGGGAGGATCGTAGGCTGAGGGTGTTTGAGAATAGGATGCTGAAGAGAATATTTGGGCCTAAGAGGGACGAGGTAACGAGGAAGTGAAGAAAAGTACATAAGGAAGAGCTAAATGATCTATAATCCTCACCCAATATTTTTCGGGTGATCAAATCGAGAATAATGAGTCAGGCGGGACATGTAGCACTATGGATGAGATTGGAGGTGTATATAGGGTTTTAGTGGGGAAACCTGAGGAAAAGAGACCACTTGGAAGACCCAGGCGTAGATGGCAAGATCATATTAAGATGGATCTTCAGGAAGTGCGATGTGAGGGCACGGACTGGATCGATCTGGCTCAGGATAGGGAGAGGTGGCGGGTCCTTGTGATTGCGGTTATGTACCTTCAGGTTCCATAAAATGCGGGGAATTTCTTGGCCAGCTGAGACCCGATTAGCGTCTCAAGAAAGACTCTGCTTCATGTAGTAAATAAGTAAATATAACACGTGATTAACCTAGCACATAATGAGACATCAAGATTAAAATTTCACCGTCTATCGTGACTCTCACTATGCCCAAAACGTACTGCCTCTCTATGACACATTTGACAATTCTTCGTTCTCATTTGTTCACAAATAAGTCCGGCGTCACTAAAGAGGAAGAATCGAAGTATTCCCGTAACAAGTTATGAAGACTCAGAAGGCGGATGGAATTTTGGGCTTCCATCCTTACTTTGACATTCAGCACAACCAGGACGGCACAGTCTTCAGCTCTACAATCCGGACGCACTTTACCCCCAAAGAAATTCCTTGGTACTTATTTCTATTAGAGACTAAGTCGACCGTAGTGTTAATGAATGCGAACAGAAGGAATAGGCCACTTTGAAATTTCCAATGACGCTACCGGGAATCGAAACCGGAAACTCCCGTCTTGTGGCCCAGCACCGCACCTCCCCTGTGTAAATAGTATCGTGTACATTATATTGCATACCCCTTTGATAGATAAACGACATTCATACTGGACTGTACATGCAGTACATTGTGTAGCTCATAGGCTGTTTATTAAAGGGAAATATTTCACAGCTTCCGGCTGTACCTGAGATCAGACTAATTTCTCCCAAAAATGGGGACATGTGAAGGGAAATGTCACGGTTACATGACCTCCACTTCCTATAAGGTGTTCATCGTACTACCGTGTGACAGACACTTGCTAAGGTCAGTCGATGACGACGTACTTGCAATGGGTTCAGCTGAGGTCATTACATTGCATTTCCTGGTCCATAAACTTTTCTAAAGAAAACGATCAAACGATTACCATCCCACAGTATGTACAGGCAAATCGGTGTCTTGGCACCACGGCATGAAAAACAGATTTTTAGTTAACATACAACTAGCGTCGTTGCTTGGACATGGAGAAGACTCAAAATAACGCCGTTGCTAGGACACAAGAAAAATCAACTTGGGCAAGCCCATCGCCTGTAGGAGACCCAAATCATAAACTACAGTTGCTGCTAAGACACAGGGAGAAAAACTGGGGGAAAATCAAACTGCGGGGGAAAATCCACCTCTCAAGGAAACCCAAATTTGGGGGGGGGGAGGGAAACTAAAATTGATGCTCGGACAAACGCCAAATACAACATAGCAGGCTTGCTCAAAGTCTTCTGTGGCGCAGGCAACTTCGACAAAATTCGGTCTGCATGAATTTCAATATACAGAATGAAGTATGAAGAAGTATATGTGTAATTGTAACCACGTATTTTCTCTAATGTTTTGTTGACCGTGCATCGTGATATATCCATAAAATATGAAGCAACAGTATGCAATATTCACTTTCAATTTATTTCAATAATTAACCTCTACACGTTCCACCCCGATTCCGCTAATAGCCAGTCAACATAAACACATGACACATACCAAATGCTGTATATACACAGTAGTACCTCCTGATGATAAGCAGTAAGGCTGCTCGAAACATGTAGAGGTTAATTATTGTAATAAATTGACAGTAAATAGTGCATCCTGTCGGTTCATATTGCGCCGATACGTATTTTCTATACATCGCGTACACAAAAAATAAAATGATAATTAAATAATTATAAAAAATCCATTTCACAACCTAGGATAAGTTGTCGCGATATTTAGCACATTTTCTGCAAAGCGAATTCGCAATTTAATGCACGTATTCATACATAAATATCTTCGGCTTTCCAGTTCGGCTTCGCCAAGAAAAGGTTTAAAAGACTCTTTTCAATCCAAATGTCTCCGCAGACAACGCAACATCTGTGTCGCAGGCAACATGTTGCCCACGAGCTAAGGGTTGATCGGACCGGCAATGGAGGAAAATCCAGACTACCTCCGTCGATAAGATACAGCGAAACCAACTCGGGGGAACACATCGCTTTCATGGCAATAATGCGAAATCTGTGCATTCTGCATTCGGAGAAAACCCAACAATATCCTCTGCTAGAATGTGGAGAAAACCGTACAGAATATTGTAATGTCGTCCAGGAAGAACTCAGCAGCTGACTGTTGTGTTGCTGCTTGGATACGGGGAAGGCACAACGCTAGACTGTAGCGTCGTTGCTAGGTAATGGGAAAAACACGTTGAATGCCGATGATCCTATATGGGATACTATTTGAAATTACAGTACCGGCCACTGGGTTATCTTTTCATTTGTAGGTAATTCGAAAATATGTCCTGAGGAAAAGGCAAGGCACAAAGAGTCTAAATTAATAAAGATGTTGAAATCACGGACTCATCTTGATAAAAGTCTACACAATGGGAAAGGAGGTTTTATGAATTCCGCCTGACACGGGTTCCGGTTTAAAAGCGACGCCATTCATGGCACCAGCGACATTCTTATTTGCTTGATTTGGAGGTCATATAAAGAGACGTCATCTCTTTCAAAAGACTCATAGAGTCTGCTGACATAACACGAAACATGCAACGAAGAGTGCCGTACAGCGAAGGAAGAGGATGGGGCAGGTGTTAAAGCAATATTACCAGAGGAAATAAAGAAAACCACGAGAGTTTTGTGTCCAGAAATCCAGTGTCCCACTAAACTCAGGAGTTCCACCAGAGTACAAGTCAGAATACACAACATTCTTTCTTATTGACCGATTCAGTGACACCATCTGAACTGCAGAACAACAAAGTACCTGGCCTGTATAAACATACTGGCACTACGAGTGGATGACGAAAGCCATAAAGCCTCTGTTAGGTTCGATCTATCTGTTTTTCCAAGCGAGACTGCAACCGAGACGATTGTTGTGCTGCAGATTAATTGTACATTTTCATTATTTTACATGACAACTGTAGTCTGTCGCAACCTTTCGGCTCGGTAATAATATTAACGTAGCCGAATCAACAGACCGCGACAGGCGAGACGATAAGTGACAAACGAGAGTTGTCAGATAAAACAACGAACGTTTAGTAATGGTAAGGGTGGCAGTACATATTACGCCTAATAATAGGAGTAGTAATAGTGCGTAGCAGTAGCAATTATTGTTAGTTTAAAAAATAACACCGGTACGAATAAAATTACACAGTGGAGGGCTCAATGGTTTGCACGTCACCAAACGTTATTCGGAGAAACAGATGAAGAAGAATGGCATTGGTTTGCAGTTTAATGTGGATAACTGCACTGAGAGATGCACACGCTTGGCTACCTTCCCGCGGCGTTTTTTCTTCGAAATGCCCTTCAATTACACCAGCAGAGATGAGTAATACTCCGCGTTCATAGTTTGGCCCTTTGGAAGATAATCAGTGAGGAGGATGACGTCTTGATCCAAAAAAATCGAGGCGAGAAATTTTCCAGCAGATTTTTGCACTCGGAATTTTTTGAAGAGGGGTGAGCCGCTATGCCGCCACTTCATGGATTGTTGCTTTGTCTCCGAGTCATGGTGTTGTAACCAGGGTTCGTCCATGGTCACCAGGACAAGACAGGAAATCATTTTGATCGAGCCGAAAAAATTCCACATGTTGCTCAGACGACTGGCACCGTTGACGTTTTTGATCCGCGTTCAGGCATTTCCGGACCCATTTCGCGGAGAGCTTCCGCATGTCCAAATCATGAATGACGGACCCAACCCGCTCACGTGAGACGACCAGTTGCTCAGCTATTGATTTAGCCGAAATCCGGCGGTCTTCCAAGATTAGCTCGTGAATTTGATCAATAATTTCCGGGATGGTCACTGTTTTGTGTCGTCCACGACGAGGCGCATCGCATGTGGAAAAATCACCACGTTTAAACTGGGCCACCCCGTTTTTGACGGTGGCATACGATGGTACATGTTCCACTAATGTTTCTATCAGAATGGCGTGAATTTCCTTCGGCGCCTTGCCTTGCAGGAAAAAAAATTGATGACAGCTCGCGTCTCCATGTTGTTGAAATCGCGCGCGTCACCTGGCATGCTTCCTTTCAGACTCTGTAACGAGAAAAGACTTGCAATTCGGCACATGAACAGACCCCTCTTTCCAACGACACTATCGATTCCGTCCTAAGACATCGGGAAGCAGGTCGGGCTAAGGACTTATCAGCACCCCCTCGTATGTGTGCATGTAACATTAAACGAATCCTAAAAAAGAAAATGACGTCATGTATTCGATTTATTTGACTCAGGGCAGGGATAAGTGGTGACTTCTGCAAACGGAAATCAAACAACTGGAAATTTCTTGAACAGCTAAGGTTCTGAAATGGGACTCTGCATCACAGAGCTAGGAAGTAGGCAGAAGTGAGGTGAGAGTGAGTCCTGAGGCACATGTCATCAAGTAAGTCTATTCTACAAGTCAGTTATAACAGACAAGTGTGAAACGTTCGGTAGGGTAAACCTGTCAATGTGGAATGCCCTGGGAATGAAACAGGATCTCTGCGGTGTGAGGCCGACTACTACTGTCCGAGATGAGACGCGGCCTGTGGTTACATGATCGCTACTTGCTACCTCATTTCTGGTTCAGTGCCAGATGCAGCGGATTATCCAGCAGCCAGCATAATAGGAACCGAGTGTCTAGACGATTAATCGCAAAGTATTTTAATGACAAGAAACACTACACGTACAGAATTTAACAAAACGCAGCATAAAGTGTAAACCATCGCTAACACTTATTAACCACATCAATGGTCTCTCATTTACGGACACAACAGACAATAATAGTCTAATTCTTAAATATATGTTATATTAGTTAGGTTGAAAATGGTCCTGATGATGACATAGTTCGTTTTGAGTGTTGTTTGACCGTGCATCTTCCTCGTGAAATAAAGTAAAATGCCAACTTGATGCAACTAGGTAATTTTATTGACGTATTCTTAGCTCGACATGTTTCGGGTACACACACCCATCATCAGGAGCATTAGATGTTCAGTTGCAGCATATGGTTTTCTGCACCGAGTTTTTGGATGGGTGGGGGGTCTTGAGAGCCGCTGCGTAGGTCGTGTGTACGGTGCGGATGGTGCTGTGCACGGCACCATCCGCACCGTACACACGAACTACTAAGGGTTAAGTGGAATACGTCGCTTCAGAAGGGCAAGTAAAAACGTTGCAGTGGCTGAGACAGCAAGCTCTGAATTTGCTTTCTTCATGGAGAAGCAAAACTTGCAATAGCCACTTTGCGCTTTGGAGTCATCTGATGTATCCGTCAAATTTTCACACTCAGAAATGCAACTTCCGACAACCGTGCCAGAACAATTCCGCACCCAGTCAAGTTCTTCTTTTTGCAAGTCCTGCACCCTTCCGGAGAGGATGCGGTGAAGAGACATTGTGACAGCATCAGTCCGACTGTGCTCACTTTCAGAGAATACACAGCATTCGCTGAGTCACTGAAAAGCTTCGCAAGACGCTACATTACACCGATGATTCCAGGCACCGAATTTTTAAGCAAGCTGAACTCTTATACTTCCGGAGGGCAACTCTGATTTCTACAAACATTGACATCAGATCCACGAATCTGGATCCGCCACTGCAGCCTGTGAAATCCTTCACGGTGTCACAATAGAGGCTAAAAAAGGCAGGAATCGGGCGCTATTATTGCATTACCTTGTACCTGCTATCTGTGCTTTACAAGGAGCCACCCCCCATTCCTATCCCACCCCACCAAGCTAAATACTAATAATCATGCCCCATTGTTACTTTGCGAAAACTCGTTCCGACTGAGAGGGAAACACGGGTCGCCATAGCAACGCTGATGCATATCATGATAATAGACAGAAGCAGGGTTGAATATGGTGGAAGAAAATTCAATTTATGGTACCATTTTGAAGCATTTTAAAAATGCGGGGGTTGTACTGCAGCGTACACTCTCGCGTCGATATGTCCGACTGCGCGCGCACACTAAAATGTCTGCAGCAGAGGGATAACCGAATAATCACAAATAGCATTATCCATTATCGTGAGGTACGAGGCAGAATATGAAGTTAATTAACAGATGCAAGAGTAAACATTCAAATTGCAATCAGTCGATCTGCGTTCCTGTTTCAACCGTCAGAGCGCATCAATGCCTCCACTTTCCTCCTCCATTTAATGCTATTTTCTTTGCCTTCATTTACTTCGATCTCTTCTTTTTTTTAACCAATTTAAGTCACGGTATTTCTTGGATTCTTTCAACTCAATCTTATATTTACTTATTCCCATATATTCTTGCCTCTACGTTTTTAAAATTTACAAATCATTTGCCTTTCTTTCAGTACTTCGCCCTTTCTTTATTTTCATCACGTTCCTTCATTTATGTCGTTTTTGCATTTAATCTCACATATGATTCACTCTAGACGCACTTTTCCCGATTCTCCACCCTTCAATTTCTCTCTGTTTTTATTTCTCTAATTCTCCTGCATTTTGACACAAGTCTAAGAAGTTAAATAACCAGATTTAACCCTTTAAACGCCAAGTTAAATCCCATCTGCCATCTACTGGCATTATTAGGAGCTCACCATATTTTCCACGTTAGCGGGTTAAGGTTTAAATGTGAATATCACGTCAGTTTTCTAGGGTATCGGAAATGCATAGGCTGCTATAATAAGATAGAGTAAGGGTAGGGCTTCTAAACCCGTAATTTATTCTCTGTGAGTAACCTAATAATACAAAGTGCAAGCTGTCCTTGGCTACAATTGTACCTTTGATTCACACAATTAAAAATATCATTAAATGAGTTTAGAAATTGTACCAGTGTTACTGAAGTAATTTCAAGTTACCGATAAGTTTAAATTTGTGAACTGAATAATATCGCAAATTGTCAATAAAGCTTTCAAGAATGTGACGATGGCAGATTCATAAGAGCAATGCGACAGGTTCATTGACCATGTCATGGCTCAAGCGATTAGTCGTCGGCTTCTCACTGCGGAGGCCTGGGTTGAAACTCAGGTCAGTGCATGTGGGATTTGTGATGTATCAAAATGGCAATGGGACAGGTTCATCTCCGAATACTTCGGTTATCCCCTGTCATAATCATTCCACCAATGCCCCATTTTCATCTTTCACCGACGCTACATAATTTCAGCAATAGCCAGCGTCGTTACACTACGAACAATTACACACGTACGATGGATATTGCTCACTGAATTTACAGCGCCGTCACTAGTGTCGTGTTGCAACACAAGAACAGAATATATCTTGCCTTACAGAAAACCGATCGCCTCAAACAAAAGTGAACCCAAATCCCGATACATCGTGAATTCGTATACTGTTGCCGTTCTACCTTTGTTTTGTCGTTATGTAACCAGCAGAATTGTCAGCAGATACCAACAACGAGCGGAAGTGATTTAATGTCTCCTCTTCAAGAGAATGCATTTGACGAGCACAGCGCGGGTAGAATCTGTTAACACTCGCGACGACGGTCGACTGAAAGCCTACAGGTGCTGTCGATAACCTCCATCTCTACCACTGCAAGACCTTCTTTCCACTGGTCACCGTTTGTTAGTTGTTTCATTTACAGCAAGCTTAAAGCCACATGCAAACACAGACACAGAAAACTACAGAAAACAACTCTATTGATGTTTGCCATCCCGAAGTGTTTAACACATACATAAATATACAATGATGTATCAGTCAAACACAACAAAACTTTATTATGTTTATTATTGTATTAGGGCGACATGTTTCGATTCTTATAGAATCATCTTCAGTACCTTCTAAGAATACAGATTCTTTATTCTTAGTAGGGACTGAAGATGATTCTATAAGAATCGAAACATGTCGCCCTAATACAATAATAAACATAATAAAGTTTTGTTGTGTTTGACTGATACATCAATGCACAAATCTATTGTCTCACGCGCACAAAACACGACTACATCTAAACCAAATATACGAGTAATTTTAAATGGAATATATCCGTTACCGGTCAGACAAGGGACGGTTAGCTATCCCCATTGCAAACCACTGCCCAGTTCAACTGCACATTCCCCAGTTACTATCTGTACATATGTTTCAGTCAATATTGAACTTTCGACACGTGTTTCAGTAAGTTACACAGTCCGTATATTTAGTGTAATCGTAAAGTTTTAAGTGCCTGCCAAAGGGGTGTAAAGAATAATGTTGGATAAATGTAGGCATCATCCGGAGTGACGGGAGCTACAGACGGTTACAGCTGTATCGACGAAATTTCAAACCATTGTACATCATTATCAAGTACACGTACTACGTAAGAATATTATATATATATGTTATAATAATAATAATAATAGTTCTATCAACACGTGGTAAATGTGCCATGCATGGCACATCATAACCGAAAACGTAAATTGTCTGCATATATCGATAAGACAAGCATACCTTTGTTCATCGTACATGTTGTCCGCAATGGCTGTAATGCAACTTCACACTGATTCAAGTTTTATGAGTATGAATTTGTTCGTGTGGTCAGTGATGAGTCAGGAGAATGTAGTATCTACTGACAGTGATCAGTGATGAGTCAGGAGAATGTAGTATCTACTGACAGTGATCAGTGATGAGTCAGGAGAATGTAGTATCTCCTGACAGTGATCAGTGATGAGTCAGGAGAATGTAGTATCTACTGACAGTGATCAGTGATGAGTCAGGAGAATGTAGTATCTACTGACAGTGATCAGTGATGAGTCAGGAGAATGTAGTATCTA
>Ga0131853_10019662_pt1 | contig 12288 bp, 9 predicted proteins | sample TergutLab28metaG_FD_92764 | JGI IMG/M metagenome (GOLD analysis project Ga0131853, IMG submission 92764) | Labiotermes labralis P1 segment gut microbial communities from Petit-Saut dam, French Guiana - Lab288 P1 (version 2) (version 2) | ecosystem: Host-associated > Arthropoda: Insects >...
GAGGCTCTGTACAGGACGTACGGCCCATAGGGGGAGTAGAGGTATAGCTGTACTGTACAGGCACTGAGGCTCTGTAAAGGCTGTACGGCCCATAGGAGGAGTAGAGGTATAAATCTACTCTTTCTTGACCACAGCACTAGAAGGGGTGAGGGATCAGCGTCACGCCCCGGCCGCTCTTTACCCCCAGGAAAGACCCGGTACCCATTGTACAGGAGGCTGGGTGGGTCCCAGGGTCTGTCTGGACAGGCTGAAAATCTCACTCCCACCGGGATTCGATCTCCGGACCGTCCAGCCCGTAGCCAGTCGCTATACCGACTATGCTACCCGCCCCACTTATGTGTATGTGCACGTGTATAATTAATCATTTTGTAGGATTTTTTCATTCTTAAATTTTAATTTGCATATTTCAATTTACATACTGGTAATGTTCTTCTTTCCTCGCTCATTGTCCCACATCACACTTTACAAAATCCTGCAATGCCTTAGCATGCCGCGACACAGCGGTTAAGAACCACTTTTTCGGAACATTATTAGTTTCTTCTACTCTTCTACATATAAACCTTTGTAATAGAAAGTATGTATATTCTGTGAGATACAAACCAAATTTAGAACATTATTCACTTAATTTCATGTTTTTAAGTGTTAAATGAATCATGTTTGAAATAATGCTGATATCTGCACTATTTTTTGGATTACAAGCAGCGCTGAATATTAGTTTTACCGTCAAGACCTTGACCCTCGAAGATGAGACCAATAGGTTGTCTCAAAATTTGGGTAAGAAACTACATAAAACCACATAAAATCCCAAATTAGCACAGAGCTCATTTACACCACGGCGGAAACCTGAAATCACGCAGTAAATAATATTTCTAATATTCTGGTAATATATTAACCCAGTGGCTAACACAATATACTGCAGCCGATAAACTGTATTCCTTAAGTTCTAACGCGGTTTCCCGCCACTGTAATATAGCAATGACGGCATTTTCCTCGTTCGCACAAAAATTTATTTCGGGATGCAATATTCTTAATTTACATCTTCTAACGATCTCTTTTATTAAAGACGTACGTCCGACCGGTTAGGTGAAATAATGCCTTCTGCCTGCATCGTACCATTAATTTCCGTGCTGTTCCCAACTGGAATGACGACATTAAATTAATCTGTCACGCTCTTCTGCAGACAGCTCCATGACGTTCAAGTGCTCTGCAAGATGAACAATTTGGATAACCGATGTTTTGTGTACCAGTCGCCAAAGCAAGCCTTCAATTGATCCTACAATCGTAGATAATAAAATTATTCTTAATGTGAAGGCATTGATTTCAATCAGGTATGATGTTAACATCAATGGGGTGGCATTTTGCACTGTTATTAACCTTTTGACGCTTAATGTCAACTATAGTGGTCGTACCGCACCGCTAACCTCTAAAGTTGCATTTTATATATTTATTCAACGAATATAGTTACTGAATATTTTAAACATGGTATATACTCTCCGTTTTTTTCTCTTCAAAATGTTGTTTGTTTCATAATTCTAACGTGTTTGGTTCCTGTATTATTCACATTTTATATACAGGATGTGCTAAAATTTAAAAAATAATTCCGGCGCCAAAAGGTTAATAGTGCACAATTTTCTCATCTCATTCCTTCCATTACTCCTGGGAATCATCAGTGGAGAGGTGCTGCTCCACTTTTTAGCAGGAGAGGTGTACAGATGGTTATTGGTGTATACTGGTTTCTTTCAAATGTGAATAAGTCCTCCGTTAACGTCTTTATTACTACTATAAACAGTAGTGTTGCTGAGGCAAACACGTGTACAGTGTACGCTCACAAGTGAACACTGTATAAGATCAGCTGCATTCAGAATTACCGAGAGCTCCTCTCGTCTGAAAAACGCATGAGAAGTGTTCAAAAGCGCACTGCTCAAATATCTAATACTAACTGGTAAGGTATAAAAGGCAAATTTCACCAAAGAACAGGCCTTCAAGTCCCAGAGGGGAAGTAGATGTGCAGCTCCACTCCTTTTTTAACCTCGGTGCTAGATGTGGGTGGGTGGCCAAGGTCACGCCTCGGCTGCTCTACCCCCGGGAAGGAGACCCGGACCTGGACCGTCCAGCTCGTGGCGAACCTGTCGCTATAACGACTACGCTATCCCAGCCAATACCTACTGGATATCTACAAATGTAAGTACATCCGACAATATTTTACTCTTGATATAATAGTGCTAAACATGTGCCCCGTACGCTTCATGCAGTACTAGTAACCATGTTTAAAGAAAGGCCTAAGTCGGATATCCGTTTCGAATCTCGGTCTCAAAACTAAAATGAGTGAGGAGAATTACTCTCTTTAATCCCGTTGGACAATTATAGAGACAGGACGTTAAATTAATCCGCTACGGCTTCCTTCCGTCTTCTTTTCAATCTGTTATTCACTAATGATTTAATTACTCGACGCTAACCTGAGTTATTGACTACGTCATTAGTTTAGACGTTAATTAATGAACTGACGTTCATTATTTGCCACCCTCCCTCATGGCGCAACAGCCCCTAGTGGGCCAGAGCCTCCTCATTATCCAGGCTTCACGATTACACAGAGACACACTACATTCGGTAGGACTCTTCTGGACAACTGATTAGCCCGACGGAGATACCTCAGCCCGACAACATACAACACTCACAAGAGACACACATCCATGCCTCCGACGGCATTCGAGCCCACAATCCCAGGAAGCGAACGGCCGCAGACCTACGCCTTTGACCACGCGGTCACTGTGGTCAGCAACTTTCAATATAACAAAATATTTTGTAACCACTCTATTTGTTGGTTTCGTTTGGTACTGCCAATATACAGTTTATGTTCTAAAAACATCTAAGCCTTTAAGGACGCAATGTGTATGTGTCAGTGCGTACCGCGCAGTAAACACTCTCCACTTCGGTTATAAAACCAATCTGATAATGATTTATATGAAAAAAGTTAATGTTTGTTCTGAGATCCACGCAATGCACATACATGACATGTAATCAGCAGTCAGAATATTTTAATGTTAAACCTGGCGGTATGTAAAGTAACCGGCAGGCTTTAAAAGGTTAACATAATGATATTTATATCGGTGATATATTTCACTGCGCTAGGGACTAAATTTAAAAAGAAAATTATATTGATGAATATCTTTAGAAATTAACGCCATTTAGCCTTACAGAACCAAATCCCGCTGCCCCTGTTTCAGGACACCATATAACAGCATTTTGACGTTTTTGACTTTACGCTACCTTTGTCAGAAGGTCGAGCGACCGAAATCTGAAAGCATTCTAAAATTACTTTTTCTTCCTGCCTCTTCGTTCTCTTCATTTTTCATCTGCTCTTACATTGTGCCTTCTTGCATATCTCTCTCCTCTTATTTATGCTGTAAGGGATTAACAGAAAATAAAAGAACCTATTGCGGGAAGGGATCATTTAAAGCTGATTTGGGCGATAATCGAGGAAGCTAGCCGATCCTCTTCATAATCTCCAGCTTACTGAAAATGAACCAGCAAGCACAATCCCATTGGTAGTCCATCGAAATGTAAAATGATTCGCAAGCAACGTGCTTCGTCAGCCGAAGGTAATCCCACGTCTCACCCCACTGACAAGACACGAACACACACGATTGCTGCTACTGCAGGGAGAAATATTTCCCGGGGCTTTGGTTTTAGGTTGGGCCAACATCCCATCCAATCTCATCCAGATTCGTTTTCAGGCTCCCTTCCTGGGAAACACGTCTTCTGATCCTCTCTTTCACCAAAATGTTCTTTTCTACATTCGCTCCAGCAACAGTCGATAGAATATTCTGGCCACAGAGTGAGGTTTAAACTGTGTGCTGAAAAAAGCGAGCAAAGGGGAAAGAAACAAATACCAGCAAAGTATTATCACAGGACTTTCTAAATCATGACATATTAGCCTTCTGCCAACTGACGCTGATTCAAGAATTGATAATATTCTTTCGACCAAACACATTTCGTACGACATCTAATATCACACACTCCACACTACAATGAATAACATATCTGCTGTGACTGCGATTAACGCAATTTCCTCGTATCCTATAATATGCGTTTCCTATGACACTAACAGCCTAAACTATGAAGCAGGGTCCTTCTTTAGAAGCTAACAGGTTCTCAGCTAGTCAAGAAATTCCTAGTATTTTATGGAACCCGAATGTTCAGTATCGCCTTCACAACAGCCCGCCATCTGTCCCTACTCTGAGCCAGGTCAGTACAGCCCATGCCCCCATCCCATTTCCAATATAAATTTTAATATTATCCTCCCGTCTAACTAAAAGGTACATTTCCTCTACTATCGAATGACACTTTTCCTATATCGCATAGCACGCACGTCCCATGATGTCAAATAAAGCACTCCTTCTGATATCGAACAACAGACACGTGCCCCATATCGAATAACACATTGCCCCCACCATATCGAAGACCACGAAGTGACTACCCCTCAGATCACCACCACCTCCAGCTTCAGCTTCAGGCAGCACAGTCCTTCGAATAATTGGTACATAGCCTACCCGCCAGATTATAGTGGCTTTATCCAAGCACAGAGTATTCGTATAAGTCAAAGCACTTACTTCCCTTTACATAATGTTCATTTATTTAAAACAGCGGCTCAGCATGGAATGTAAAATGTTAAGTGCATGGACGATATTCAAGAGTTGCCATAACGGACGCGAGATTATGACCGGACTGAGGGGCGGCCAGGTGGGCAGCTGCCCTGGCGCTAAGTCACCGTGGAGCTAGTAGACTTACCTTTCCACATGCAAAATAATTTCTCCAAAAATTATCAGCAATTTGGGCAAGCGCCCTACGAACTTTTGCCAGCCATGTTCTAGGCCACAACAATTTAAAGAACGTGTTAAGGCGCACCAAAATATTAACCTGTCCGGGCACCGAACTATTAGCCTGCCTGTGACGTCCACGCATATTGGGCCGGCCCCGCTCGAGGTTTATCGGTCTGAACCCAATAAGAGTTTAGCAAACCGTTAATATGATCACGTGTCTTAAGAAACAGACTAATGATTCGTGCATTAGAAAATTTTTGACATTTTGTCCGGTACAATTTCCTGGAAGCCAAACAAACCATGGACTCTACATATGGTCAATTCTGGCTCTGAGATCAGTTTTAATCTTTACCGAAATAGGTCTGTCCTTGCGCAAGAAATGTTTTATCGACTTCACGCAACTCCATTGTTTCGTACATTAAACTGACAGCGCCGTGATCCGTCTGTCTCAAACGATGAAACTAATTCACCATATGGAATAATATTCTGTCGCTCACAGTATTATAGATTTCATTAATATGTTTCTGTTCACAAGAATCCGTCACTCGACCCTACCCTAATATATGCAAATATATATACCGGTATATAAAATAAATTCCGAGACCCAGTGCAACATAACATACAGTCTTCTACGATGAGAAGTCCTGAGCATCCTCTCAAATCCGAAGCTATAAAACAACCCCTAAACGGCTGTCCTTGAACGCTCATTCGATATGTTCTTAGCTACACAACATATCGATGAGCAGGGTGGCTTAGGCGGTATTCTGATTGACCGGTTTGAGGATTACATGACTAGGGTTCGATGCCCACCGGAGGCGGAGGACTCAACATCACATCCAATGCGTAACCGTGGGTTCAAAGGCTCGAACAGATTAGGTAAGCGTTTACCCTTACTAAGTTCCTTCACTCCTGCATGAGCCACTCCTTGTATAGTGGATACTATCTAAACCTTTGAAGTCTGAAGATCAGGTATGTAATATTTAAAGACTCAGAACCTACCTCACAGTAAACACATACCTTCTCCATTACACAGACCAACAGGTTATTCACTCTGAAAAATACGGAACGGACAAATGACTGTGAGGGCGAAATGCCTGGATCTTGATGCTAAAGGTGGTGTATATACCTTCCGTTATGCCTGAAGGATTAAAAACATGCATTTCCCCTCACAGACATTTTTTGATTGAACAGCCGAGTCTCAAAAACACCCAGCAATTAATCTCGTATGCTGTATCAAGGCGGCAAATACTGTCTCAGTTTAGAGTACATCTAACGTGAAACTTGATCCTTTACCAATTCTTGCTTAAAACCAACAATTTGCACAATACACTTGAAACATTAAAAACATATATATATATATATATATATATATATATATATATAAATCTATTTTAATGTGAAACTCAAAATGTGTTTTAATGTTTCAAGTTTATTGTGCAAATTGTTGGTTTTAAGCAAGAATTGATATTGTATTGCACGGCGATAAAATGAAAATTGATCCTTTACATTGAGGGGGGAATTTAGTTCGAGGCTATTCGAGGATTGGGGGGATGAGGAAGATATTTGGTCCTGCGAGAGACGGGCTAAGAGGAGAGTGGAGAAAACTACATAACGAGGAGCTTAATGATCTCTACTGCTCACCAAATATTATTCGGGTGGTCAAATCGAGAAGAATGAGATGGGCGGGGCATGTAACATGTATGGGGGAGAGGTGTATACAGGGTTTGGTGGAAGAAACCTAAGGGAAAGAGACCGCTTGGAAGAACTAGACGTAGATGGAAAGATAACAGTAAAAATGGATCTTCAAGACGTGGGATGGGGAGGCATGGATTGGATTGATCTGGTTCCGAGTAGCGACTGGTGGCAGGTTATTGTGAATGCGCTGATGAATCTTCGGGCTCCATTAAATGTGGGGAATTTCTTGACTATCTGAGGATCTGCTCCACGGACTTCATTTATTTATTCAGTTAGTTAGTTAGTTGGTTGGTTAGGTAGTTACCGTACATCTAACACACACGAGACTAGGCAATGGCAGGAAGGAACCAGAGGTCCCTCAAAACATGGACATCTACAAGTTGTGCTAATATGTACACAGTGATTCAGTTTATGTCGGCCGAGTAATCACGTGTATTGAATTAGACTGAGATTTGGTTGTGATTTTAGAGTGAGGTGTTAACAGTTGTAATATGTTGACATGACAATTTTGGTTAGATTCGAACAAAAGCACCGACATTTTGCTCAAGTTTCCGTTCGTCTGGAACGTTTACCGATAAATACTTAGATGATGGAAACAAGCTCTAAAAAAGAAGAGCGTAGATTTACTAGTAATTGACAGGCACACTTTGTGCCAATCGATTTGCAAGCCATGAGGTTTTCGAAATAACTGGAAAGCTATATATCCGCCCATTCTTGTTCATGCCCCGTCATCAACTCTCTCCGTGTTTACACTCTTTATAGGATTTCTTTTTTCCATGGCGCGACAGCCCCTTTTGGGTCAGGGTCTCCTCATTGTCGAGGCTACACAATCACACTCAGATACACCACATTCGGTAGAATTCCTCTGGACAGGTAATCAGCCCGACGCAGTGACCTCCACGTGACAAATCAAAAGAGACAGAGTCCGTGCCCCCGCCGGGAATCGAACCTTCAATCCCAGCATGCGAACGGCTGCAGACCCACGCGGCTACTGGGATCAGGTTTTTAGGTTCATAACACACACATATTTAAATAGAATGGATACAATTTCAGTGCCTACTATCCTCCCAGCACTTTCTAACAAATAAGTAGGCAATGGTAAAACTTTATTTATCATCATTTATATACACACCCACAAAAGTAAATCAAGGGATGGAAGGCAGGGGAAAGAGGTGGCCAAGAATTGGGGCCCTTCGCCAATTCACTACCGTCTAAAATTTTGTTCCAAGATATTCTACCAAATTACAGTGTTGAAATGTGGAGGTGTTTCTGCTTGCTGTGATGGCAGGTCATTTGGGCCCCATTATTCCAAAACAGAATCAAGCAAGTCCTGTAGGTACACTACATTAGTGACAGAGCTTCTGGGAAAACAGAACGGCCTGAACGCTTGTCTTCTGACACAGCACAATATAACATACTGGGGACTGTCCCTTTTGGCTATCTTTAATCACTGAATGCAGAATGTTAATCCACCATATCCTAAGGTTATATCTGTTACTTGCCAAGAGAGATGGAAAATGTCTACGTCACTGCTCGGCTGTAAAATTTCTTCTACATTCTTCAAGTCTCGAAAGAAGGTCGCAACAGAGTGAGCAATAAAGTTATTTTTTAAGGGCTGCTACATTTTTCGATGAAAGGCATCTTCTGAATTTACCGTATACCTAAACGAAATTTGCAGAATTTTGTGCAGTTTCGCTCTGGCAAGCTGAAATATTGTGCAGTTTATCTTGTTAATTTTTTGGACTGCAAGAAGAAGCCGATCGTACTGCACTCACCTTAAACTCAGTGCCTGGTCTTTTCCCTGGATTTTTATCCTACAAGTGCTACCGGCCTTGCTGAGAAATTTTAACACTTGTAAATGGACACTTACCTCGGTAGTTGCCTAACAAACTCCACATGAATTCTTGTCTGCACTGTAAGGACAATTCTCGATTCTTCATACCTGAACACACACACACACAGCAGCCTGCACATGACACCATTTTGTGTAACTTAGGTGGCAGCGCTACTAATGACAAGCCTTGGAAATTCAAGCCGCGTATTTCAAAACTTGATACTTAAAGGAATAAGTTGAGTTCCCATTCCTAGGCTCTTTATTTCATGAGCAACATTACTTTAAAATCGCCTACATTTCATGTGTTCACTGACGCACCGTAGATTGATTTTAGTCTTTGTAAATTCAATAGTCTCATATTTCTAAATTCCCGTCACGAACGCACCAAAATGATGAACGCCTTGCACATAAATGTGCAACTAACTTTATTTCGCTATTTAACGACACTTTGGGAGTAGGCGGTGGCGCAGTTGATTGAGGCACTGCGATACAGGACGGAAGGTCGCGGGTTCGATTCCCGATGGTGACAATGCAATTTTTCATTGACATAATCCTTCCTGCCGCACTGTAGTCCTGGAATCTACTCAGCCTCTAACATACATGACTACCATGAATATCTTCTGGGGGTAAAGGAGGCCGGTGCGTAGGACTGACAACCTTACCACCTTTATGTGCCGACTGTCATGAAATCTGGGAGCCTCAACCTTCTGGAACTCTCAGGGCTGTCCAGACCTGTCCACGGATTGCTTTACCTTTTATTTAACATTTTATCTGCTGATTAGCTCCAAAGACATAGAGGATATATGAGAATAAATGTGGCATGTAAGTTGGTGACAGCTGTGGTTGGAAATCATCACATTTTTGTGTGTTTTCGTATCGAACCATAACATACTCCTTTTCTTGGAGAGGTTCGGTCCCCGACTTCAAGCTTGCTCCTTCCAGAGCAGCTGAAATTACAATTATGTACAATGTAATTAAAAGCGGATTAACATCAAATTAGTAAAGACGACATATTGCAAATATCTTTTTTTTTCCAAGGCGCAACGCATTTTGTGGGCCAGGGCATCCTAACTACCGAGGCCTCACTATCACATTCCGACACATCGCATTCAGTACGACTCTCTGAACGAGTTATCAGCTTGAAGCAGAAACCTCTACCTGATAACAAATAGCAGTAACACGAGACAGACATCCAGGTCCCGGCGTAATTCGAAACCACAATCCCAGCAAAAGAGCGACCGCAGACCCACGCCTCAGACCCCGCGGCCATTGAAATGGGTTAACCGAAGGTCGTTTCGAAAACATGGTTAGGAAAACTCCACTAAATACCAAATATGCATAACTGGTCGCTGTATCATTCGTCCAGACCGAACCAGGGCCCCACCCAGCTTTCTGTTCAATAGGTACAAGGTCTTTCCGGGGCCGGGGAGGGGCAGGGGGGGTTAAAGCGGCCGGGACGTGGCCTCCACCACCCAACCCCACCTATCAGAGACGTTAACCAAAGTTACAGCTACATCTCTCTTCGCCCTGTGTGCTGTCTTGACATGTTATACGGTGAATATACCTTTACCATTTTTCCCCTTCAATGAATGTAGCGCCACTTACCCCTCTCATATTCTCTCTTTCAACAGGCTTAAATGTGTTAAATAATATTCATGAGCGGTCCGTCAATGTGGTCGTAACTTTGGATAAGTTATATTAAACATTTACTACAATATTTCATAAATACTAATCTCTGAGAACCGGATGCATTTTAATAAAGATTTCGATGCGTCCGGGACGAGCTTAATTTATTATATCCAACGTCTTTAATAAATAAGTCACGCTTTGGATTTCAGGATTACTTCTGAATTATGAGATGTTCGTTTTCCTATCGCAAGACCCAAAATACTACAAAACATGAAATTGCTCTAACCAGCCTTAAATTATTGTAGAACTAAACGTATGAAATAAACCTAACCTAACCTAATGTGCATCCAGTATTGCTAACGGCGTTATTTGGTTTTATGTGCCTCTCGCCCTAATTTATGCACACGTGAATGGAATCGGTGGTTTCCGCACTTGAATTGCCAGTTACATCCAATCCACATCACGAAATCATATTTACGAAAGAATAGTTTTAATACTTCTATGTCACGGTGCGTAGGCTTGTCAGATGGTTTCCTTCCCATCGACCTGTACAAAAAGTTTTGGTATTTACTTAGGATGTAACGAACTTTAACACAGAGTAAGCTGGCTCAGTATTATATCTTACGTTTCTGATTTATACTCGACAGATGACCAATCGAATATTGGCAGAGACCATCACTACTACAAAGGAAATCATTCGTGGTTTTACATATTTCTTCTAGTAGAATGTAAGACAGAACTTGTAAATCGTCCACGATGGTTTCCTACATCCTTTCAAACTCACCACTTACCAGTCACCCTACTCTGAGTTACAGATAGTATCGTTAATTGCATGAAATTTTCTTCTCACGTCAAATATTCCACTAGGTTTTGACTGTAATAAATGCAGTGTTTTCTATGAATGTGGAAAAGCGGTAGGCAATATTTGTTACATAAATTCTAATAATTTATAATCCCAAATACAGCTGTCACCTAAGTATCCCTCTGCTACTTCACAACTTCTGTTTCTTAACATTCTGTCGCAGCCTGCATCAGATTACTGGCTACGAAACACAAACTTCCTACCAGCGATGAAGCCATTTAATCTGATTCCTATTTTCCCCAGAGCATTGTGACTTCAGTTAGCCCAATCAAATCCAGCCCAATTTGGGGATGGGCTAACCGATGGCTCTACTACCACCCCCCAGGCTTAGCAGCGAGCTCACTTTCAACTTATGTCGCTACAGCTTTAACGAATCCCATTATCACTAATTAGACAAACAAGACGCGGACACCACAAAGACATTCTGCTACTGTGTAAACCAGTACTAGGGGACAAAAGATCAGCACGATCGCTGTGCCGGTATGTAGGAATTATAGCAGGATTAATTTCACAAAGTCTCCAGCTTCTCTAGCCAGCCAATGCTGACGTCACAATTTGGGACAGTGCGCGAAGGTGTTTGCACGTAGGTGAGTGTGTTTCTGCAGTCAGAGTGGTGGCGGTGCCAGTATTAGTCCGCTTACGTACCAGCTGCAGTCACGTGACTGAGGTAGGAGGACCGTACGATTTGTGAGTCTCGGGCTGAAGGTTGTCATGCGAAATTACGGGGAATATGTGAATGTAATCCTGCTATACACCGTGAGATCTTAGGTAGCGCGCTCCCAGACAGAACTGCTTGATGCTTCTTCCTTCAGGGCGGACCGATTCATAACGCGTAACTTCGCTTCACGGTTGCGCTGTCTGGAATAATGTCTATAAACAGCAAGCCAAAACTCAAATACTAACTTCCACTGTTCAACGACGCTGGGGTTTATATTCCAACAGTTGTTCAGGACGGAGGGTTTGTAATTTACATACCCCGAAACACAATCACTACCTACGGTGCAGCCAGGCCAGCAACATGTGAAGAATTAAAGGTCCGTACAGTAATAAGAGACCGAAAATGAAGAGTTAATCCATGTATCTAGGCTAATTTTTTTCTTTCATTTGCGACAGAATTATCAAGTACCTAAGAAAGAGCAGAGAACATATTGTCTACCACCTGCTTTAAGAAAAAAAAAATCGTACATTTTGCATATAGAGTGTACCCCCCCCCCCCCCCCCCGTAGGGTGCTGCGGCCCAAACGCGAGCCAAATCCTCCTAATTCTTCCGGTTTGCAGAACACACACGACGACGCGCCACGATAGGACTCGTTTGGACGAGTGATGAACTCGTCGCAGAGACCTCTACCTGACCACACACACACCACACACACACACACACACACCACACACACACACACACACCACACATACACCCACACACACACACACACTCACACATACACACC
>Ga0131853_10019663_pt1 | contig 12287 bp, 6 predicted proteins | sample TergutLab28metaG_FD_92764 | JGI IMG/M metagenome (GOLD analysis project Ga0131853, IMG submission 92764) | Labiotermes labralis P1 segment gut microbial communities from Petit-Saut dam, French Guiana - Lab288 P1 (version 2) (version 2) | ecosystem: Host-associated > Arthropoda: Insects >...
CTACTACTACTACTACTACTACTACTACTACCACCAGCACTACTACTACTATCACCACCCACCACCAGCACTACTACTACTACTACTACCACCACCACCAGCACTACTACTACTACTACCACCACCAGCACTACTACTACTACTACTACTACTACCACCACCAGCACTACTACTACTACTACTACTACTACTATCACCACCCACCACCAGCACTACTAGCCGTTGCTTTTGTTGTAGAAATTATTTGTAATTATTTCGTGTGATCTTGGCGTGAAGTCCAAGAGACTGTTAAATCTGTAATAGCAAAACTTTGCTTTACTTACTTTCCATTCTAATTCCCCATTTATCGAAAGTTTTAGCAGCTGTTTGCACTATGTTCATTTAAATACCGTCTACATAATTTACGTTTGCTTTTAGTCCATTTACACGAACATGTAGGTGTACTGAGCCCAGTCTTTTATCGATGGATTTTATCTCGAAATTTCTTGCAAATATTTGATGAATTTTGCGTTTAATACAAATCTGATTCTCAATATAAACTTGCGCATTTTTGTACTGCAGGGTCTGAAACTATTTCACTAACAATACAGAAGTGTTTTACACTAAAAAAATGTTAGTGTTTGAGCTAATTTTAACAGAACGTTTGATGGTTAAATAAATGCACGTGTTTACTTTTAAATTACGCAAAGTTTTGTTCCTCTTCTGATCACAGCAGTAATTTTAGATTCGTGTGTTTTGTACATATTGTAATTAGACTGCCTGAGGAGGTTGGCTGTTGGACAGAAATGTTTAAATATTTTCAAATGCCATGTTGCAAAAAGTAATTTAATGAGTGAATAAAATGTGTTCGTAATGTAGCCAAAACTGAAGAAAACAAAGAAACAAGAACACATTCGAGATTTGTAAGAACTTTCCGCACAAGCGAAGCAGTTTTAGAGACTTACCCCTTACCAAGACTCCCCTGCAATATTGTCAAGAGTTTCTGCGAACTGTTTTTAGCCCACTTTACACAAATATTATTGATAAAAAAATCTAATCCATAAAAACAATAAGTAATGTTCTGTGTTGTGATTTTATGTGTTTGGGGAGAGGGGGGATTGGGACCGTTGGAGAAATGCTCCATTTGTTTGAAGGCTTTCCTTCATCCGTTTTCTCATTAGTAAAGGATATAGCAGTGTCAGGAAGACGCATCTGCAAAAGTGACGGAGGTGGTTAACTGCTTACACATTAGCCCAACATGTATATTTAAACTATTAAACTGTTATTGTAGAAATATAACCTTTTGGCGCCGGAATTATTTTTTTAATTTCAGCACACACTATATATAAAATGTGAATAATACATGAACCAAATACGTTAGAATTATGAAACAAACTGCATTTTGAAGAAAGAAAATGGAGAGTATATACCATGTTTAAAATATTCAGTACCTATATTTGTTGAATAAATGTATAAAATATGCAACTTTAGAGGTTAGCGGTGCGGTACGACCACTATAGTTGACATTAGGCGTCAAAAGGTTAAGTAATAATCTGGTAGGAGTTTGAAGTGTTGCCTTGCATGTGTGAGGGAAAGACGTGGTCCTGCATAATATGCTGAATTCCACAAACACAGATGCACACTGTGACAGTAGCTTCATACGTTGTTTCAGCCTTTGTCAGTATATTCGCTAAATGAACATGAACGGCGTGAAGGGAAGTGTTCCAATCAGCACTGCCTTCAGACACAACTATGTCGTAAAAGGCAAAACGTTTTATGCAGTATCATCAGAACTTATACAGCACTGACATCCATATATGGCGTGCTGTTTTGGGGTTGTAACAAAACCAATGCAAGCGACGGAGCAGTCACAAAAATTCAGTTTCAATCATCCAAATTTACATGTGCTAAAAACTCTTTAAAGAAACGAGGCGCAGACTGCTATATTTAAAGACCCAGTCCGTACCGCGCTGTAAACACTTTTCTTCTCGTTTGTAAAAACCAGTCAGTTTATGCTGTAAGTAGCGCAAGTCGCTGTTTGTTCTCAGATAAATACAAAACACATAAATACAGTGTGGGCAGATCGAACAGTTGTTGAATGTTAAACTGGTGGTGCATGACGTAACCAGTAGGCTTTAAAAGGTTAGTAGAGTCAAATGCAGGATTTAATATAAAATTCGTAGGTTTTCACCTTGTGCTATAAACTTGACGAGATATGAAACCATAAGCATACAAAGATGGAAAGGGTTTTAGACATATGGCGGTAAAAACAACTGAGAGGACTCTTTCAGCATATTCATCTGTTGCGGTCTTGCTTTTCTCCATACAGCCTGAGCTGAAATTTCACGATGGGATAAAAGAAATAAAATTTAGTTGCGATTATGAGGACTGATACATTTTCACGTAGCCAACAGCCCATATAAACATTATTCGAAGTCTGGCGATGACTCAGTCGAGCCCTGAGTATCGAAATTGACTTCATCCCGTAAGAGAACGTTTGTGGGGATAGCACCTCGAAGTAGAAGGAAGAATAAGATGAAGGAAATGCTGAAGGAAAAGAAAAGCGAGTGCAAAGGGTACACGGAGGGAGGTGGGAGGCATAACCAAATCTCAGAGAAAGAGAACTTGTGAATAATGGAAACTCCATCCTTGAAAGTTTTGTGGCGTATGAGGGTAGAAAAGAAGGGAGGGCTTGTTTGGGCGTCGGTAGCAGCTTTCCTCTTCCTGCAGTGCCTACCAGACAAGCGACACGAACCCAATAACACAAATGGATTTTATGTTACTGCTATAAGGAAAGAGAAGGAGAAGTTATCGTGGTAGTATTGCGTACACCTGAAAATCCTTGAGCCTGTTGCATACTTCCTGACCGTCTTCTCAGTCAGAAAGGATGAATCTGCAGTCTAGAGAAGTAAATCCAGCTGCATACATTTGTCTTCTTTCACGTATGTTCAGACTAAAACGAACACAGTTCATAGAAATCCTGAAAACAACAAACAGTCTTCCAACCAGACACGCAGACGGAATTTCCGAGAACGTCTTTGGTTGAAATTCTGTGTACGTTTTCTTCGCTCTCTCGCTGAAATAAATGGCGGCTCATTTTCGGAAGACTACAGCACGTCATTCACACAGAAGTGTAGACATTGGACATTACTACATACAGCCAGCTTCAAGAAGCTGCGGCGTTTTTGAGAAACTAGTAGTCGTTCAGCTCGTCAAAAAAAAATTCTCTGTTCTCTGCAGAGCCCATATTTCAAGGTCACGTTAACTCGCTAAGAATTAAATCTCGAGTCAGAAGACTCCAGTGTCTTCATCATAACCCATGTTTTAAAATATTTTTTTCGTTATTCTCCCATTCACGTCTGGCCTGCTAATTAGTCGAATCCCTTAATTTTTCCCCGGTAGTCTTTTGTGTACATTTCTAATACACAAACTACTGGAATACAACAGAAGCTGGATACAACATTTAAATAGAATTCCTCGAAATAGATTACCCAAAGTAATGAAACACTACTCCCCACCTGGCAGAAGGAATCATGGTAGACCTTTGAACATACTTCTGAATATGTGAGACCGGAACAGGTCAACAAGTGGCCCAACTCCATGACAGATATATGATTATGATGACTCGTAACATATATCCTGCAATCCGTCCTCCTTGGTTTCATTACTTTTGGCCTTTTGGTATGACTTATTCTGCCAGCGTGAAATTAGAAATTTCGTTAAGTCCAGCGAACTCCAACGATACAACATTGCGGACAGGGAACAAAATATTCATTCTGCAGACATTTTGGTAGGGATGGAGGAAATAAAGAGAACCAGGGTAGGTTTTTTTTTACAGCGTTTGTACAACAACTAGATTTCAGGTAGGGCTTTAATTTGTAGCACGAATTGTTTCCAGATTAAATGTCGTTTACGATTATGCATAGCTACTTGAATGACATTGGTACATATTGTAATTAACTGCAAATTAAAACTAAACCATTAGTTTCAAACTGAATAAAATGGGGGTAATTTCTTGGCTTTTTTTAGCAACTACTAACTTGTGGAGAAGGATTCTGAGTCATATAGATAATTAGTTAGTTGGCTGGTTGATTGGTTGGTCAATCAGTCAGTCAGTCACTCTCTTTATTAGTTTTGTTAGTCAGTTGGTTTGTTTATTTTTAAGTTTAGTTACGCTAATTTACCGTAATGATACATTTATATATGAACTGTATGTAAAACAGATGATATATCATTTTAATAATGTTGCTCTAGGACCCAAACACGTCACTCCAATTTATAGGTAGCCTTACTGTATGTAATGTCGCATCCTGAGCTCCGGAATTAGCTGGCAGTCGGTTGCGGTGAATCAAACTCCGATCGTCAGCCCAGTGCTGGCAGTTTGTCATACGAGGCATATCGCCCAGTGTCATTACCAGTACCTTTGTTCAAATTGCAGTGTTACTCATTATGTAATACAGTATATCGTAAAGTGAAATTTGCTTCCAAACACCTCGTTTTTAAATAGCCTTGCTTTTGACACGCTAATTTTTCAAACGTGAAACCGCTTTTCTAAACCGTGCACAAGCAACTGCTAAATATTCGTTGACATGAAAGTTTTGATAGCGTAATGTTTATCTTATTTTAAAACCTTAGGAATTTTATATGTTTTATATTAAGGTCAGACGAAGATTTAAAAAAAAAGTTCCCCTTGTATGTTAAGGTCAGACGAAGATTTTTAAAAAGTTCCCCTTGTATGTTAAGGTCAGACGAAGATTTTTAAAAAGTTCCTTTTGTATGTTAAGGTCAGACGAAGATTTAAAAAATGTTCCCCTTGTATGTTAAGGTCAGACGAAGATTTTTAAAAAGTTCCCCTTGTATGTTAAGGTCAGACGAAGATTTTAAAAAAGTTCCTCTTGTATGTTAAGGTCAGACGAAGATTTAAAAAAATGTTCCTCTTGTATGTTAAGGTCAGACGAAGATTTTAAAAAAGTTCCCCTTGTATGTTAAGGTCAGACGAAGATTTTTAAAAAGTTCCCCTTGTATGTTAAGGTCAGACGAAGATTTTAAAAACGTTCCTCTTGTATGTTAAGGTCAGACGAAGATTTAAAAAATGTTCCCCTTGTATGTTAAGGTCAGACGAAGATTTTAAAAACGTTCCCCTTGTATGTTAAGGTCAGACGAAGATTTTAAAAAAGTTCCTCTTGTATGTTAAGGTCAGACGAAGATTTAAAAAAAAGTTCCTCTTGTATGTTAAGGTCAGACGAAGATTTTAAAAAAGTTCCCCTTGTATGTTAAGGTCAGACGAAGATTTTAAAAAAGTTCCTCTTGTATGTTAAGGTCAGACGAAGATTTAAAAAAAAAAGTTCACCGTTTAGGAACAGTTTATGCTACCACATATTTCGTGTTCGATTTAGCCGGATACTTCTCCTTGTTTTGTCATTTCCTTATGTTGCAAAGCTATTCCGTTGCTGTCGCAATGTGCCACGCGATTAGAGTGGCTGTGGCAAATGGAATACAATTCCCTCCCCCCCCCCCACCAAGATCGATAACCCAACTGCTTCAAGGTGTTGCAGAGGGGTCACACAAATCTGCTGTAGTGCTGTATCATTCAAACCGCGCTGCCACCTAAAGGAAAATGGTGCGCAAATTGACATATTTTGTTTTCATTTTTTTTTTTGCATTTCTTTATCCTTTCATTTAAATTCGTAGAAAAACTGCAGAGGTTTTTTTTTTGTCAATTCTACCGCGTATTTTAGCTTCGAGGTTATTTTCTGGATTTGAATGGACGCAAGGTTTACTGAGAACCTGTTCAAATCAAAATCCGTAAATTTAGTTCACCCCAAAATCAAGGAAGCCAAACCACTAATCTCTGTACCTGTCCTTGAGGTATATTTTCGTATCATGTAGCAAATTATGAATTTCGTTTGTATAATAATATTAGCAGTTACGAATTTCTTAGCTCTTCTCCAGGTTGTGCACTTGTATCCATCTCTCTCCCTCTCTCTCTCTCTCTCTCTCTGTCGATTGTACATAATGTTTGTACCCATCTCATTCACGCTGGGAACTTTATTGCCCGAATCCGTGATTGGATTCCGTGGTATGTTAAAATTAAGTACAATATTTAGTGTAGGGTGGTACGTTTGAACCCAAAATCTGCCCATTTTACAAATGTTCATGAAAGTTTTGGACACGGTTTGTTATGAATTTGTCGTTCAAATTTCGTATTTCCATGTCATATATATATATATATATAAGCAGGTAAAGCAGTCCCGTTACAGGCCTGGTGTGGCCCAGAGGGTTCCATGAAGTTAAGGTTCCCAGATTTCATGACAACGGCACAGGATGGTGGTAAGGTTGTCAGCCTTACGCACCGGCCGCCTTTACCCCAAGGAAATACTCCTGGTACTCATTTCTGTTACAGGCTGAGTCGACCCCAGGGCCATAGTGCGATCGAAAGGATTATGTCAATAAAAAATTCCAATGACACCATCTGGAATCGAACCAGCGACCTTCCGATTTGTAGCATAGCACCTTAACCACTGTGCCACCTTAGTCTCCACACATATATATATATATATATATATATATATATATATATATAGAAATGTAATATACTTAAGCCCATTAAATAAAGTGGCTTAAAGTCGAAAGTCTAAGTCGAAATGTCTTGACTTTTTGGTAGTACGTGGCGCGTAATGCACAAACTGGACAGCGAATCTGAGTAACAAAAGTATTGTCAGTACTCACCTGTTACAGTATGCAGTCCGGATGCACGGACCTATTGTTCATCAGAACAACACATCCATTACACAGCCATGTCTAGATTAGAATTTATAAACCTAGAGTAGACGCGGAGAAACAGCTTTGTTCTCTAATAACTCGGCCGGGATCGTGGTAATGAGCGAACAGGAAGTAGCCGGACAGATATGGCGCCTGCAGACCCGTATCACTCGCCGAGCGTAGTTGTTGGGTACCTTTTGTAGCGAGGCGCCAGTAACGTACGTAGAATTAAGGCGTGTAATTTGTATGGTACTATATACAAAGTTGACTGTATATCGGAAACAAGAACTGGTTACCTTCAAGTAAGTAATGAACACCCAGGTACGGTGTATATCCTTATTCAGCGGCTTTTCAATGGACCCGTTTTATGCCCATACGTTTACCTTCTTCCTGCGATTTGTGCAGAATGAAAACATTACTGTGGACTGTACTTATATGTCATAAAAAGCCGGAGGAGAGCGACAAAGGAGGAAGCTGAAATACAATGGAGAAACCACGGAGAGAAGTCAAAACTGTAGCTGGAAACAAAGTCCGCTGAAGTTGCTTCTGGAGGCTCTTTGTTCCGAAATGGATTAACAGAAACTGACTTGACTTGTATCTACATTTTTTGATGTTTTGCTGATCGTGCATCTCAGTATATTTATCTCAGTAATTAAGCAACTTGATGCACAAAACTTTTTGTTTTACAATAAGTTTATTTCATAACTCAGTAGGTCAAAATTGCATTACACATCCTCTGGTATCATCACACTGAAGCAAGTGAATGGTCTAAAATTACTAAAATACAATTCTATAAATATGAACAAATAGTAGTAAAATTTATGTGTGAATTTTTCGGGTGTGATTACTGTGTATTACTTACTATAAACATGTTATGTCATGTAGAGTTTATGTTTATCCAGTTATTAAACTTATTAGAAAGGTACTATGTCCATTTACATTTATGTTTGCCGAGTCTATCTAGTCATAAAATCGTATAAATTGCTGATTAGTTGTTGTATCTTTAAGGTTATGTTTGTCCGGTTGTTAAAATTATAAAAAATACGATGTCTATTTATGTTACCTATCTAAAAATATGTGTTTATCTAGTTATTAAGATTGTGCGGTGTCTGTTTACTTTACATTTATTGTTGAATCTACAGGCAACGCAACTTGACTGTTGTTAAAACGTGCTTACCCTATAGGTGGCCGTCCCGCGCATACATTGAGAGAGGACTGGTTGGAATGCATGGGATTGTGGGTTAGGCGTCAGGTGGGTTATGACGTGTAGTGTTTGAATGAAGGAGGTCAAAAATAGGATTATGCTCGTTCAGATGTTGTTCGGGGATGAGTTCATTATTATGGTGGAACGTTCATATGGAAGCAAAAGGGTCGGTGTGTTGACCTGCATGAGAAGAATCATGGTGTCGTCAATGTTACCATATTCATGTCTGCAGTTAAGTATATGTAGTGCATATGCCGAGCGAAGGTCATTGTTTTTAATGTACCCTATATGTTCCCGGAATCTTGATTTTAAGTTGCGATTTGTCTGCCCGACATAAGCTTTGTGGCAGGTTTTGCACGTAATTTTGTATATTCCACTTTTTCCATGTTCTTGTAACCGGGTTGATGTTATGGGTTTTATGAGATGGTGCAGGGTTGTTGTAGTCTTGAGTGCTATGCCTATATTCGTATTTTTTTTAACAAATTGGTAATTTTTCTGATCTTTGGGCTGTGGAAGGTAAATTTAGTCCAGATTTTTTTTTGTCATTCTTGCTAGTTTTTTTGTTGTTCACTTCGTGTAGTATCTGTCGGTTAAGTTTCAGTAGCAGATACTGCGGAAAGTTATTGTTCTTAGCAATTGATTGTATTATTTTCCATTTTATTTGTTTCTTGTCTGGATTAAGAGGTAAAGAATGCATTATAGTTATGTGGAATCTAAAGGCTGCCATTTTTTGTTCTATAGGGTGATTAGAAAGAAAGTTAATTGTTGTGTCTGTAGTGGTTGGTTTCCTGTATATGTCTACTTCAAGTCTGGTGTGTCTGCATGTTATTTTCAGATCGAGAAAGGCTATGGAATTGTGTTCTTCGTATATGGGGTTAAGTTTTATGTTATTGTGTATTTTGTTTATATATGTGTTGATGGTGTGCAAGTTGATTTATGTTATGTCGTATATGACTAATATGTCATCTACATATCGTACATAGAGTGCTATGCTCTTCATTTCCAGAAGTTGTTTTATATTCGCGTCTTCATAATGCTGCAGGAATATTTCGGCAATTAGGCTAGAAATCGGTGACCCCATAGAAATACCCTGTGCAGGTTGGTAGATTTTTTGTTGGAACATGAAATAATTCTGTGATAAGATTACTTTTAACAATGAGAGCATTTGTTATGTTATTCGAATGTTGTTGTTTTTGCAAAAAATTAGTTTTCATTATGTTCACAGTTTCGTCTATGGGTATATTGACGTAGAGGTCTTTGATGTCAAAAGAGATAATTCTATGGTTTTCATATATTTCTAGCTTCGTTTGGTCATTTGCAAGGTTGGTGGAATTAGTGACATTGAAGTAGTTATTTAACTAAATGTATTGATCTAATGTCTTGGTTAAGTATCTTGCTAATTTGTGCTGTTCTGTTGTTGATTACTAGACGTATTGGGATATCTGTTTTATGTAATTTTAGTTAGGCTTTGAGAGTGGGTGGTGAGGCCTTCTTTTATGTTATGAGTTTTATCTGTTTTTGTCAATAATCAGGTTACTTTCTTGCATTGTCTTGTATATCAAATTATTAAATTTTTCGGTCCGATCTTTTGTCAATGTGTTGAAATCATCTACATGTCCCTCCTACTGTTTCTCGCACGAAACCACCCGGAAGACGCAGATGATAACATGATAGTGGATGCTTGTAGGGACCATACACGGGTCGAACTGATATTGATATTGGCGGCCTGCAGGACTCTCTTATTTCAAATACTACGAAAATGACTGTAAAATCTGAGTGGTTTCGGGTCATGCTTCAATTTATTTAACGTTTTGTATTCCAAACGATTCACCTGATGTACCTCTAAAGGCACTGAAATGTAACGGTGGGCAATCTGTATTTTGTGTCACACGTGAGATGAAGCTGTGATAAGTTATTATAACAGAGTTTTCTATTCTTCGTATTTCTGTAGAGCATGAAGTATAGTCGTTGTAAGATCAGTAACTTGTTTTAACCCTTCAAGTTAAACCCATCCGCCGTTTGCTGGCATTATTAGGAACTCACCATATTATACACGTTAGCAGGGTAAGGGTTAAACCCTTTTCGATCTACTTTTATTGGGGTTTTTGACAATATAACATTTTTCTTTATTTGCAGGGTCTTTTCCTTTCCATTTTGTAAGAGCGCTGTTTATGATTGAATACAATATTGTTGTTGTTTTGTTTTTTGACCCATCACTAGTAGATTTTTGGATCAAACACCAGTACAGAAGACAAGCAACACCACAAGAAAACGTTTTCAAAACACACACATTTATTAGGAAAATTAATATTTTGTTTTGTCACCCAAGAACCCGGTTGGTCATTGGACCCTACAGTCTTGTTACTGTATTTCTAATTTAAAGTGTATATAAATTATGGCTGCCTGTAGTAATGATAGTGTAGGCGTACAGGCCAAGATGGCTGATAGAAACCGAAGATGGAAACACAACTCACTTCCCAAAAGTCAGTAAATGTTTGCCAGTCGACGAAGCGTAACGTATTAGAAAGCTTACCATTTAAGAATAATATAGCCGTTGGCCCCATCTACCTTGAACTGCCATCTTTATCGCGGTGACCTATATACCGTGGTAATGTGTGAGAAGTCTTACATGACTGCTACCAAAATACTACAAACTGCACAATATAACAACAGAAATTGAAAAAGAAGCTAATGGGAACAAAAACGTGCTGAGGTCACTTACCTTGATAAACGTTTCAGAGCACCATTAAATATATTCAAAAATTCCAGGAAGTTTTAACTTTTGGTTTAAAGAATGACGTTATAAACCAGGAACAAAACTAGTTAAATGTTATTCATAGATTAAAGCGTAGAAATTGTGACAAACTGTACATTTTGTCAAACTGGTGGAATTCAGAGCTAAGATTTTCTGTACATATGCGTGACATATTATAAAACACCGACAAATCGAGATTTACAAAGCCCAGTGTTACACCTTTGTCACGAATATGGAGAAAACGAAACTACGTGCATGAAATCATGGAAACCTTGAAGGTAAAACTTAAGGGACAATTTATGATCATTTACGAAGATTTTGTTATACATTTACGAATACAGGAAAGCCGAAATGTTATGAACGAATCGAATAACATTTGCTGTCATAGTCTGTTGGGACACATAAATCTGCCACCAAAGTATATGTAATCGTTGCCTGCCTTCTAGATCGATATCGCTGAGAGTTCGGTCAGGTAGTATCATCATTCTACAGTCAACACGCAACCAGGACACAAGTACGCCGCCCCATTTCTGTCAGACAGTGGAAATAGAACACATGAAAGCCAAAACTTGAACAGTGCATGTATTAATACCGACAGTTTTGTATTTGGATTGCAATACAATATCAGTGTAGTATAAAGTACATATAAACTTTTAAAGAAATTGATGAGCATAAAATACAGTGACAGTGCACGGAATTGCGAGGACCTTGTATATTATATTCGTAAGTATACTTAAAAAAATGACACAGTAAATGGTTAATGTAAAAGTTGCGCTGTTGAAAATAACACTGCACGTGGCTGTACAAGTGGGTGTATATCGACATTAACAGAAAACACGAGCATATATTGTCTTAGAATGATTGTGTAAATAATAATAGTAATTATTATTGTTATTATTATTATTAACTGAAAGTGGGTTGTCGCCCGATGGCAGTGGTTATTTTACATGTATACAAAATATGAAATTGTTTACTAATAAATTAAAGTCGGGAGGGCTACATGAGAAGCATGTAGTGGCATTATTATGGAAAATAAAAAACAAATTATTGAACTGCGTGTATGTGTACAATAATACTAAAATATATGTGTAATTCAAACATAGATTTTAACTTTCTAATCACAAATATTTTAATGGTTAACAATTTTAAGCAAAGCATTGTGGAATATAGTAACTAAGAAAACAAGTGGATCTTATGGGGCAAATCCGTATGGATCAGCTCGTCAATATTGACTGCATAACTGTGACTAAGAAATTGTGAAAAGTAGCTTCTAATACTGGTAATGTTAGTAAAATTTTGATTTGCTATCTCAGCGACAACACTTTGTGACACAGTAAAGTCAAAACGTAGCGTGTAGTAATAGTTAGGGGTTAATTACAGGCTTCTTAATTTTGTATTACACATCTCCATGAGTCTTTCTAACGGGTCAAATAAATTATTATTCCACCTGTCCTCACCATCTGAGGGGGGGGGGGGGGGCAGAACCAAGTCTCTAAAAAAAGGTGTAAGAAAAAATCACACCGCTGGCTAAATCCCAAAGCATTTAAATTTCATTACCAAAGAAAGTGATCTAATAGTGCCCGTACC
>Ga0131853_10019664_pt1 | contig 12287 bp, 13 predicted proteins | sample TergutLab28metaG_FD_92764 | JGI IMG/M metagenome (GOLD analysis project Ga0131853, IMG submission 92764) | Labiotermes labralis P1 segment gut microbial communities from Petit-Saut dam, French Guiana - Lab288 P1 (version 2) (version 2) | ecosystem: Host-associated > Arthropoda: Insects >...
AAGAATTAAGCCGCATTGGATTTTTGGAAAATGGAGCAGTAATTGAAATGTTGCCACCACGCTTTTTAGAGAAGCAAGAATAATCTTCGAGAAATTTGAGGAACTGCTTAAAATCCTTTGGTTGTTTTTCCAAACAAACGGCGATAATATTTTCAAGCTGCTCACGTTTGGTCGGCTCTTTATCCGCTTTTGTGATGCCTTTCTTTTTCTCCCATTCATTATAGGGGTCACGCCAACCGTGCTTTACCTCTATTACAGATAACTCGTATTCTTTGCAAAGTTTATCTGAAATTCGGGCTACATCCCTATAATTGAAAAACGCATCCTTAAATTTTCCGTTACAGTCCAAATTAAAGGCGTTGAAAATTATGTGGTTGTGAATATGCCCACGGTCAACATGGGTGGCGAGTACATAGGCGTACCTACCACCCAATACTTCTTCCGCTAACCGCTTTCCGATTTCGTGTGCTGTGGTGGGGTCTACTTCACCGGGGGCGAATGACTGTATTAAATGTCTGCCGATTGTGTTTCCCCCTGCACGGCATTGGTCTAAATGATGATGAAAAATTTGCCCTGCCATTTGCGGAACGCAATGCTCGGAATGGATTAAAACGCTTATATCGGTTTTCTTGGGGTCGCAAATATAATTTACTGACCTTTGGATAGTAGAGCGGATAGGGAGGATTTTAGTAACCGCCATAATTCATTCACCAACTCCTGTACTTTGTTGATGTCGTTGCTCGTAACCGTGCCTGTGGTATTGGCTACACGGGCAAGCTGATTTATGTTCGTTCCGATTTTATTTACTTCGTGGGCGAGTTCTTGAAAATGCCCTGTGTCCACTTTGACAACGTAACCATCAATAAGCATTTTTCGGGCATAGGCGTTAAAATTTTCTGTGCCGTATAGTTCCATTTTTTTGTAGATGTGGTCTTTTTCCTCGACGGTAACACGCACGATAAGCTGTATTGCTCGTTTGCGGTTTTGCATAGGCAACGCTCCTGTCATTTTAGATTTTTGGGGTTAAGGATTGGGGTAATTGCAGTAATGGTTTTTGGCTTTTGTGGTTTGTGATTTTAGTTTTGCCGTTCGGGATTTTCGATTTTTGGGGGTTGGGGGTTTAAGATTTTACGGTTTTGATTGCGGCGTTTTAGCCGCATGGGTTTTAGGTTTTGGGGTCTGGGGTATCCCTAGCAAGCACGCAAAAGGTTATCCTTTTGCTGTGCTTGCTAACCGTAAAGCCGCCGATTATGACCGTTTCGCCAATGGCGTAAACAGGGCATACTGCTTCCGCTGATATAGCGGAAGCAGTACAACGGCGGCGGTGTGGCTTGGGGTTTCGGTTTTGATTCGCTCTCTTTCAAGATTTCAGCCAATTTGTCACGCCCGAATGGGTTAGCGGTGGTTTTGTTTAAGAGTGCGGTAAACTGCTCGATTGTGAGGTCTACCGTTTCGGGTATCAGCTTTTCGAGAATCTCACCACGCTTACGCTGGCGTTTCTCTCGCTCGTCTTTTTCTTCTTGTTTCTGCTTGTCCAGTTCCTCATTGCGCTTTTTTTGTAGTGCGGCGATTTGTTCATCATAGCTTGCGATTTTTTCCGTTCTTGATTTAGCCATTGTAAATTTCTCCCTTCGATTTTTGATTTTTGTATTTGGGCATAGAAAAGCCGCCCTATTGCATTTCTGCCTTTGGGCGGCTATGGTGCTGTGGTTATGGAATTGTGTTATATTACTTTTGGTACATCTTCAAAAGAAGTACCCTCAAGAATTTCTGCCCTTCGTTTTTCTTCTTCGGCAATACGCTTGGCTCTTTTTCGTGCGTAATATCGGGCATCAATTTCACGTTCATGTTTTAATTCTTCCTCCGTCATATCCTTGCGAAGTTTGCGCCCTCTTGTGCCTGTTAGCTTTAGTGGTTCTTCTTTTACATCTGCGTACTCACTTGCGGGAAGTTCAAATTTGCCGATATAATTTAGGTAAATATCTACTTGCTGTGTACGCTTGCCTTTAACTTTTACAGCTTCATGAATAATTACCTTTTCGATAAATTCATTTAACAAGACCGCCGAGAATGTTGTAAACTCTGTGTGGCGGTTTACCAGTTCAATGAATTTATCAGCCTTTACGCTTTCGGTGTTGAAAATATCAATTTCAGCCTGTAACTTTGTAATATCGCCATCAAGGGTTTGCTGTTCCTCGTCATAGCCTTTTAACAAATCCGTAAAATGATTTTCGGGGATTTTTTCTAAGGCATAGGATTCATACAGCTTTTTGATTAAAGTGGTTACTTCATCACGGCGGCGTTTTGCTTTGGCGAGTTTGCTCTTGTTTTCCTTTATCGCCGTTTCTTGAAATGTTGCAGAAATTTCTTGCACACGCTTGATAAACTCTGGCTCATTTTTTCGGACATAATTACAAGTCCGTCTGATGGTGTCGAGTATCAGTTCTTCCGCAACTTCCGCACGGATATAATGAATAGTACACTCTCTTGAATAGTGGCGGTAGCTTGTGCAAACATATTCATTATGGGGTCTTACTCTGCCAGTTTTGCCTTGCTTGTGGTACATTTTATAACCACAATCTTTGCAATACAAAACGCCTGTGAGGGGTTGCGGTACGCCTGTTACTCGTTCACGATTACGTTTTGTTCCTCGTAACCGTTGTACCACCGTCCACATTTCCTCATCAATAATGGCGGGGTGGTTATCTTTGAAAATCAGCTTATCGGGATTGGCTTCACGCCGTTTCATTTTGTAGTTTTCCTTGATGGTTTTGTTAAGCACTTTCCACCCCATGTATTCCTCATTTCTGAGAATACTTGCAATAGCTGACGGAGCCCAACTTGTGGGGTTTGCTGTTGGCTTACCGGGCATACCGATTCCAAGTTTAGTCCAATAGGCGGAGGGGGTTAAAATACCCTCCGCACTTAGTTCGCCTGCAATTATGCTAACGCCCTTGCCCTCGATAACGCTTTGAAAAATGCGTTTGACTATGGGGGCGGATTCTTCGTCCAAAATCCATTTTTGGCGGTCTATCGGGTCGTGTCTATAACCGAAAGGCACTGCTCCTGTAACACGTTTACCGTTTTCAGTTCGGGCTTTGTTGATGGCTCTTATTTTGCGACTGGTATCTCTTGCGTGCCACTCTGCAAAGAGATTTCTAAACGGCATAAAATCGTCCTCACCTTTGGCGGTGTCGATATTTTCAGCAACAGCAATTAGCCTTATCCCGCTATCTCTTAGCTGTTCTAAAAATAACCCTACACGTAAGTGGTCGCGCCCAAGACGGCTCATGTCCTTAATACAGATTTGAGATACTTTACCGCTTTATATCATATCCATCATTTGCAAAAATGACGGTCTATCCCAACGTGTGCCGCTCCATCCATCGTCAACCAAATGTACAATGTTGGTTAAGCAGTTTTTATGGGCGTAATCCTCCAAGTACCTTTTCTGATTTTCGATAGACAAGGATTCATTTTCTCGTTCATCCTCTTTTGATAAACGGCTGTAAAGAATGGTTGTTTTAGCAGTATTCATGTCTGCCCCTTTCCGACAGATATGAGCATTTGCGGAAGTGTTATGCACCATTAAGCACCCCATTTTTAATCAGGCGAATTATTTTATCTTCGGCGGTTTCTTTGCTCGTCTGACTGGAATAAACGGACACGGTGTAGATTGTTGAGCCAATTTTTCTGCTGAACATTGGCGGTGTGGTGGAGGTTTTTTTATCCTGCTGGTTATGCTTTTTTACTACGCTGTTTTGCATAGCATAACCACCTCCGTTATTGAATTTTTGGGTCGGCTGATGTAAAATATCAATACCTCCTTTTTGGTTGTTTGGGCGATACCTTGTTTTTGATTCGTTAGAGTATGCCCCTTGTACATAGCCGTTTTTATGTGTGGGTGTCCGTTTCGCCGTGCTTGTGCCGTAAATGCCCTTTCTGCCTTTGGATTTTTCGAGGTATAAAACCTTCCTTTACAGTATAACCCTTTTGGATTGACTAAATTTTTGCGGTTGCACATTATTAGGTTATTGGAAAGAGCGTTAAGACCGTAGTACATGGTTTGCCCATCTTCAAATAACTCTGATGTAGTGAACGGCACGAATATTGCTGTGCTACTCGTTGTTAGAGTTCGCTCAATTTCAATTTCGTTCTTACCGATTGCAAGACTTGATACCATGCCTTGCTCCTGTTGGAAGTCCAACGGCTTTAATGCACAGTTTTCTTTTTGGGCTATCCCGCTTGCAGTAATAATTTCGTTGTTCAGCTTGGTACGAGTGGATGCCATGTTCATAATCAGCACGGTGACGAGGAACATTCGCTCATTCCTCGATTGCAACTCACGGAGTAGATTTTTGGCATCTTCACCGTAAGTAAGCAAATCGCTTGGAATGATGTCCATATCATATCCATTTTTTACCGCTTTTTTCTGCTCGGTAATTTTCATGGAATCAATATCGGACAGTTTGCGTTTAATGATTTTAACCGCCGCCCCCTGTTCAATGGTTTTCATATGTATTGTTACAGTCATGGCACTTTCCATGTTCAAGAACTGGTTAAGCAAATCATCTGGCAGTTCCGTAGCGATAATCTGCAAGTATCGCACAGAGCCAAATGTATTACCCATCTTAAAATCCCTTGTACCCTTAAACTCGAAGGACGAAGGGCTGATTATATCTTTGGTACTCATGCCAGTTTTAGCAAGGCCATTCCAATCAAACATGGCCTTTTCCTTGCCATCGGGGTGCAACTGGCTATGTAATAACTGAACACGCTCCTTGCCATTTAACGACCACGAGCGTACCCCCATCATTTTGAAATTATTGATTACATCAGATTCCATGCGTTCAAGCCGTGTTTTGGCTTCACGCAGGGATTTAGCTTCAATAGTAAATGTGATGTATTTATGCTTAACAAGCCCATTGTTACCTTTGGCCAGTTGATTTTTGAGCATTTCCCGGTATTCCTCACGAACAGAGTTAAAATCATCATCGCCATTTGGAATATCAATGGATTCTTCAATATCACGTTTGTTGCCGAACTTGTTTATAAACGAAAGCTGCACCTCAACAGAGGGGTCAAAGTAATTTAAGAATTTGCAATAACTATCAAAAATCCTCTGCTGGTCCTCGGTTTGCGCCAACTGATAATTGATGTCTTGGAATGTGATGGTCTTGTTGTACTTCCCATCGGGCAGAGCGCAAATACCATCTTTGTCGATGTGCTTGTATGGTATGGTGTCCTGTGCCGTTTTGGGTAAATCTTTGCCGCCGAATAAAATACTGAATATACCTTGCTTTTTCTTGGGCTGCTTAGTGTTGACGGCCTTTAAGTCCTTCTTATTGCCCTTAACCACTTTTTCGTTTTTTGCCAGTCGTTCTTTTTGGATTGCTTGCATTGGTTTTTTGCTTCGGGTCAAAGCCCACCTCCTTTACGTGAAAATTTACCTTGCTATAAAAATTCTGCGTTCGATAGATACGCCGTTGTGGGTATATCTTGTGCCGCAGAATCGTGTATAGCCACTTCTTGGCTGGTTGTCCGTCTTTTTCATAAAGAGCTAAAAATGCGAATGGCGCAACACAGGCGAACAAAATCAGCATAGCGGGTCCGTTGCCGAGAGAGCCACGAGTTACAAAAAATAACGGAACACCGATTGCTGCGCCGGCCAAGATATGCAAGATTTGAGAACCAGTCATGCCGAGGGCAAATTTGCTCTTTATTTTATTTAAGTCCTTTGGAACACTTACATATGCTATACGACCACCCCTTCCTGTAATTTTTTCACCGTTGCTTCATCTTCACTTTTGGCAATGTTCCTCAATACAAACTGCACCACAGGAATGGCTACGGAATTGCCGAGCATTTGGTAACGTGGGGTATCTGCTATATCTTTATCGCTGTAGGCTCCCTGTTTCGTCCATCCATCAGGAAAGCCCTGTAAGCGTTCACATTCAGTAGGTGTAAGCCTACGAACAATGTAATAAGGCCAAACAATTAGACTTTCACCGCCGCCACCCATTTCACCACCACAGCGGCTCAATGTTCCAAATATTCCTTCTTGATACTTGGAAAAACCGCCGTCAGCGTTTACCGAAACAAGATAATCCATAGTGCCTTTGTGTTGCCGAGCGGTTTGTGTGTTGGCTACTCCGCTTTCTTTTATGCTCATCATTCCTGTGTCAATGAAGTGCTTACGCCATTTATGCACAATCAAATCTGTGGCAGATTTATGTTGCCGTGAAGTTTGGCAACTCGCAATATCGCCCTCAGTAGCCCTTGTGTCGGTAGAATGGAAATTGAAAAATGCTACAGCGTGTTGGTCGGTAGCATTGAGGGTGAAGCAGTTGTTTTCATTTATTCCATCGCCTTGGGGTCCGTTGTGGTCGGCTCGGCCTATCATGTTGCCTTGGAGGGCGTAAGCCATGTAATAATCAAGTTCGCTACCTTGACCGCCGCCCGGTCGTGATGTGCCGCCTGCGGAAGCCGTGAGAGTTGGGGCAATATCGGGATGGAGTTGATTTTTACCTATTACGCCGTTTCGCCCGGTTGACATCCCACAATTTACACCGAGCGTTGCTGTCTGCTCCCCGGTCACTTCACCGTTATAGCCATCAAAACCTGCAATTTCACACCGCACTTCTTCCAGCATCAAAGGTTTTCGACCAGACCGCAGAGCATAGGCAACATCAGAGATGTTCACGCTATCACCGCTCAGGCTTTCATGGATTGCTTTTGCTTCCTTTTCAACTACAATCATGCCGCCTTGGTTACAAGCAGGGTTGCCGCCTTGACTATCAAGGGTGCGTATAGTTTCGGCTTCGTATATTCCGCTATGTGGGTTGCTTGATTTCATGCTGTTGCTACTTACCGAGCAGAAACCGTAAACAGCCATTTCTTCACCACTTAACTTTATCCCCAATGGGGTACAGGCGTTTTCGTTGTCTGCCGTAGCAATACGGTACAGCAGAGCCATTTCGAGCAACCGTGGCAGAGTCTTACCCCTGTTCGTTGCTCTGCGGATTATCCCCTCGCAAGCCTTCTTCGATAAATAGTATTTGACTGGGGCATTGCTCTCCATAACTTGCCACAAGGAAGATTCTACGCCTACGTTGGGGAACTCCCCAATACTGGGCATCAAGCACTCGCCAAGCGATATTAACTCCATCGCTTCTAACCATGCCAGCGTTTGCCCATTTTTCACTATCAGGCATTGGAATTTCGGTTTTTGTGAACGCTTCGAGGACAGCCTTAAAGTCAGAGCCTTTGGGCTTTCCACTTGATAAAGCCCCTGGTACGTTTTCCCACAGGGCATATTTGGGGTACTGATTTTCAGTTGCACACCTCATTTCTTCGATAATTCGTATTGCTTCCAAAAATAAAGATGACCTGGCGCCAGCCAAGCCTTGTCGTTTGCCTGCCACGGATAAATCCTGACATGGTGAACCGAATGTGATAATATCTACAGGCGTTATCTTACCGCCGTCAATCTGCGTTAAGTCCCCCAAATGAAGCATATCGGGGAAGTGTTTTTTTGTTACAGATACTGCATGAGTAACAATTTCACTAGCCCATATGGGCTTAATTCCTTCCAGTTGTGCGGCGTATGGAAAGCCGCCGATTCCGTCAAACAAACTGCCAAGCGTAAGTATTTCTGAAATATTTGCACCTCTCTTTCATTTTGCTTTTAGACTACATAATCACACCTTCGGAATACCGATATAATCAAGAAACGCACCCAATTCGAGTGCGTTCATGCAATAGCTATGTAATTTAGGATGGGTTTCGGCAAGGCGCTGAAAGCGGTTGACTTTATCGTGATGGCAACCGACAGGACACCAGACACAGCCTGTCCGTTTTTCCCCGGTAGTTGTGAGCCTGCCTTTTTTATTTTCCACTATATCGCCGTACACCGAAGGGATAGGAATTTTATAGTCCATTATGTAACGCAAAATATTATCTTCTGTCCATATAGACAAGGGTTTAGATAACGGCTTTTTGGAATTGAAATTATTACAGCCAGTTTGAAACCACGCTTGCTTTCTCCGTTGGCTCTCGATAGCCATTGTGCCGACCATAGGATGCTTGCCGCTATCCTTCCTATGCTGTTCAAGGGGTTGTTCTTTCATTACTTCACAACATTTTGCGGAAATGATGAAAGGTGCATCTACCAAATGCGCCCATCGCGCATAATTACTTTGCCGAAACTTGCTCGGAGTACCGTCACGGTTTATTCCCTGCAAGCGTTCCAATGCCCATAATGAGCCTTTTCTGGCGTAATAAATTGTATGGGCAACGTCTTTTGACGGATAACACCAACCATATAAGCGAACAACTTCATCAAACCGCATTTTAGGTTTTATGACTGTTACGTTTGGCGTGTCCATCGCAAACTTGCGAACCTCTGGAAAATCAAGCCCTGTATTCACGTAGACCGCTTCTATATCAGGGAAACACTGCCTTGCCAAATCTAATAAAACTGCCGAATCCTTGCCGCCAGATGTTGAAACTGATACTTTGCCGTCATGTCGGTAATACCACTCCATAATTTTTGCTTGTGCTACTTGGATTTTCTTCCACAACGGCCACGCTTGCATGATTTTCAAATCGGCAGCCGTGTGCTTTTTATCTTGATATATACATTATCACCCCCTGTTTATGCTGTACATTTGCAAGCCGCCCAAACAGTTACTTTACGCCCTGTTTTGACACACAATTTTTTATCTACAGGCTCAACTTTTCCTTCTTTGCGGAGTTCTGTAAGCCTTGGCGCGGTAAAGTTTCGCTCATCAGAAGGGATATGCCCGCGGTTGTACAATGCTACTGCAATTTCTTGAGCGGTCAGTTCGCCAAACTCGTCTAAAGCATTAAGAATCAGCTTTTTGCGAATATCAACGACATTTGATATTTGCTCGTAGCTTTCAAGTTGTGTTTCTTTTGGTATATCCACAATATTCCTCCTTTAATTACACGACATAAGTAGAGAGTTAAAGTTCTTGCCCTCTTTTTTTCTGCCTTGATTTATGCTTCTTGGGTTCTTTTGCCTCGTTGTAGTTTTTTTCGGGTACTACTGGATTTTCGGCAGATGATGGTAATTTCAACGTGCCAGCTTTAAGTGCTTTAAGTCCTAATTCCATTGCTTCAAATTCATCTGTATGTAAATCCAATGCTTCATTTACAGCTTTACTTATTATTTCATCTGTAGATACACCTGCCTTTACAAGTTGCGTTGCTTCAAGAATCTCCCAAGGATTCAGGCAGAACTTCTCGTTTATTTTGAAAGCCTGTGTTGTTGTATCTATTCCATATTTATGGGCAGCCAAATTATAAGCAACATAAACATCGCTATATAAAGCATCCTTTGAGCGAATCTCATCTGCATCTAACTCGTTCGCATAGGTGACAAAACATTCGATAGCTTTTTCATTAGCGTTGGGAAGAAGCTCTTTTATTTTTTTCTTAAATTCCTGTTCGCTCAAATATACTTCGGAAATTCCTGTGTCAGAGTTGGTAAGATTGTTACTTTGAATCAATTTATTTCCTGACAGTATGACATCGTGATTTTGAAAGTCGGCCAAAATTTCTTTCAATTTTTCTGGCAACCCATCATTATTAACGTGGATATCATCAGCTATTAAAGCCGTGTAACAATAATTGTATGGACATAGTGCATTAACTGTTTTCTTGACCACAGGGCTTTCAATAGCTTCACCTTGCGTAATAGCACCATGTTCACAAAGAAATGATGTGCCACAATGCTCTCCTGATGATAAAAGGTCAAAAGTGAGTAATGCAATCGCCATATCTCCTGCTTTTTTGCCTTCTACAACACCAGGAATTACAACATACCCTCCATCGCTGTCATATTCATCAATGTAGTTGCTTCCGTAGACTTCAACCATTGCTGTATGCAAGCTATTGAGTATTCCTTTGGCGTAAACCATGTCAGTCTTGTAAGATGATTGTAGCTTGGAATAATCAATAAAAGGGATGATGTGCTTGTTAATGTGTTCCACATATAAATCTGTCTTGGTTTTTTCGTTCATTTCAGGTAGTCCTCCAATCTATAAACTCGTCGTATGTGATTACTGGTATCATGAAACTCCAAAAATTGATTTCGCTACTGAGCCAGTTTTTATGATGGCGAACGCCAGAAGTACGCAAAAACCAGCCAATAAGAACATTGAACCGCCCAAGCCCCCGGCATCAGAGCCGTCACCGACTGCCGCCGCAATGTTAGCTGTAATTTGCGATTCAACAAGCGTACCGAATATGTTCATTACCACGATAATAAGCAGCCCTTGAAATGAGTAGGCGGCTATTGTCTTAACATAGTTTTTGCCGATGCTACTCATTTCGCTGTTTACGAATGTAGCCATAGGCAAGGCCGACAGCGAAACATACATATATATCTCAATAAATCTATGTATGATGATAATTGTTATCAATGCTCCAACGATTAGCAATATAATCTGAATCAAAAACAATGTGAGGAACATACTTAAAAGCGAACCGATACCCATGTTTTGTAGTCCTGCTTCTACATTTGCCATTACTGCGGGTCCACCAAACTGCATATCAACCGCATTGTCAACCATTCCACCGCCACCGCCGGCTCCTGTGAGGGTGTTTCCGACTGTGCGTATCAAAGCGCCTGCACCGATTACGATTATTCCACCGACTACACCGATAATACCTTTTTGCTTTTCTGCAGCGCTATCACTACTAAAACCAATTCCCAGGGCTGCTATTCCAAAGAATGTAATCAGCGCACCAATAGCACCGACAAGCCACGGCATGAAATTAAGCAGCCAGTTTCCGTCTGCACCTATGCCGCCAGTACCGCCTGCGGCGGCTGTGATAGCCAATGCACCTATATTGAAAATTCCGTTTACAATCGTAAAAGCATTTGTTAAAAATGCAATGCCGAGAACGAGTTTAATGCCCCATTTTACGAACATGGCAGGTTCAATATCGCCCATGTTATTTTTCGCCATGAGCATACTTATCAACTCGTAGGTCATAAGGACAGTTAAGACAAGCCTCGCAATCGGCATGATTGCATTATCCGAAAGCAAGCGGAGCATATTGAAAACATTTGCATCAAATTCCATAGGGGTCAGCCGTATGGTATCGGCCGCTCCTGCCACACTTTCGTTAAAATTGCCCAAGATATTTTCGAGCATACTCATAATGGCTTCACGCAGCGACCGCTCGATAGGTCTTAAAAGCCAATCCAAAAATAACCACCTCTCTTTCTTTCTGCATAACTATAATCAACCCACCTATGCCCCGATGGGGAATAGGTGGGCAGAGTATTTCTGTATGCGATTGTGATATGTATTAAAATGTAGGGGCAGAAATAAGAGTGGGGCCAACTGCGCCGATAAGAATAGCTGCGCCGATTACGATAATACCGCCGACAAGCCCGATAATACCTTTTTGTTTCTCGGAAGCATTATCACCGCTAAAGCCAATGCCGAGGGTAACAATACCGAAAATCGCTAAGAAGCCACCGATACCGCCAACGCCCCATGCAAGGAAGCTGATAACGCTGTCAATAATGCCGCTAATGTCGGTCGTGCTTGCGTGTACTGGCGTACTCATGGTTACTAATGCTATAAATGCGGCACATACCGCCATAATCATTTTTTTGCTTTTGGTTAATGCCCTGTTTAGTTTGGTCATTTAACATTCTCCTTTTTATCTATTTTTTTTGTTGGTCTTTTCAAAAATGCTTGGGTCAACAACATACACATCGCCTTTGTAAAATTCCTTCATGTCAATGTCTGTGTTGCTGGTGTTTTCCAAAAACGCCTTTACATCAAGGTGGCGTGTGGAATCAAAATCGGACAGCAGTTTATAGTTTTTATGCTTTTCAATATCGTATTTTTTCGATAAAAAAGGACGTTCCCCGCGTATCTGCAAGATACACATGGAGCTGTCCATAACTGCTATTTCTTGCGCCGTTTGTCAAGGACTTTTTCACCGCTTTAATCAAAAATAAGCCACAGGGTCTGATTGTTTTGATATGCCAATGCACCGCCTTATGCAATCCGTATAGATGGTGTATGGAATATTATTATTGACACGCTTATTATATTGCACTATAATACTCCTATCACCATCCGTATGGATGACAGGAGGAAGTCATATGTATTTATTATTCTTATTAGCTGTTGTTGCTTATTTTGTGGTGGTAGCCATAAAAGAAGTGCAAAAAACAAAAAGACTGCTTAGTGTTCCTATTACGGAAAAAGTAAGGGTCAAAAATTACTTGGGTATCA
>Ga0131853_10019665_pt1 | contig 12287 bp, 9 predicted proteins | sample TergutLab28metaG_FD_92764 | JGI IMG/M metagenome (GOLD analysis project Ga0131853, IMG submission 92764) | Labiotermes labralis P1 segment gut microbial communities from Petit-Saut dam, French Guiana - Lab288 P1 (version 2) (version 2) | ecosystem: Host-associated > Arthropoda: Insects >...
CCCGTTCCAGACCCACTACTACTCAGAAAATCTGGTAGCGCCGGGGATCGAACCCGGGACCTCTGTACCTGTAGCCAGAAACTCTGACCACTAGACCACAGAGGCGGTCTTCCTTGAACATTATCAAATCATAATTAAACTCACTTATTACAGCAGTTTGACTGTTGTGACATTTTGAGTTACAAAGTAGATTGGCCGATTTGCACAAACACACCTTCGTGGTACACTTCTTTGAACAGTTGCATTTTCTGAATCCTTGTCCACCAACTAAAGAAAGCTTATTTACCACTTCACGTACACTTATTTCCTCCGTACCAACTTCTTCGATGCTTAAAAAATTTTCTTTGCGTAAGGTAAATTGGTTCCTTGTGTACAACGCTTTTAGTTTACCCAACTCAGTAGCAAATTCATAAAATTCTTCTCCTTTAATGTCTGTGATAACGGCTAATATTGGTCTTGGCCATCTTCGCTCTGTCAATATCTGGTATTTTTATTCTAACATTTTGTCCGAGAGTAGGTTTTTGGAACTTTTTGGAGGAAGTTGCTTCCATTTTCTTTGCCTGCTCCTCAAGTCCTTCCCTGGCAGGCTCTCGAAACACTCACACTTTTTGAGTTCTGCTGATAGTCGTAGTTGTCCCGTCAGTGGTTTTAGAGATTGCTTCTGGGTCTATTTTTTGATTTTGAACTTCGGTCTCCACTTCCATTGTTACGTAGGTTTCTGTTTCACTTGTATTATCATCACCTTGCAATTCCAAATCAAGAGTTGTTTCGTGGTCTGTGTTTGAGTTTCATAGAATTATACAAGCTAAATGACCGTCAAAATATTTTAAACTTACATGTTCAATGAATAATTAAAAGTTAAAACACACACACTTACAAAGCTTAATCACAGTCAAACAAAACGGACTTTTACCAATACGTGTCGGCAAAAGCCAGCATTTACCGACATGGTTTGGTAAAAGCCCGAAATGGAAGCGTTTCCAAGCATTTTTCGGACTTCTACCACCTCACTATGGTAAGTGCTAGGATTTACTGGTAAGACCTAGGTTTTACCAATCTTCGGGCTTCTACAGTAACTTATACAGCAGAACAGTTTGTAGCCGATCATTTTTAGTGTAGTTGTTTCTTAGGATTGTTGGCGTCAATTACTGACGATTCATGGCATGCGTTGTAAGTTAATCTGTCAACGTATATTAAGGACCATTGGTGACAGGTAGGAGGGGAGAGATTTAAATGAGAAAACGTTAGAAGCGGACAACGAACGCTAGCAATCCAGTGCGAATTCAGTCGCGTACGAGTGAAGTGTAAGTAGGAGTACAGAGATGTGACTATGTCACTTTCCTAGAAATGATCTAGTTGTTTTACTGGATACAGTGCTCCATTATTTTGTATCAAGAATAAATTGAGTTAATAAAACAGGTAAAAAAATAGTTAAAACTATATGTGATTCGGTGAACCACACCCGTTTCCTGAAAGAGGATCACCTACCAGACTGAGCGCGTCGGGACAACAAAGTTACGAAGGGTGATCTTGTAGAAGGTGTAAAAGTTAAAAAAAAAGTCTTCTACCACCCACGAAATCAGACAGATATATTATACACTCTATACGAATAAACAAACAGCAGGTAGCGAATGACGTTGATGCCTATGCAGAATGATTTCAAGATGTTGCTTACACAAGTTATCAAGATTTCAAATAGTGATGACGTACAGCGGCTTTAATCAAGGTGCTACTTACTTTGGAAATGTAATACGTTTAAGCCACACAAGTCTAAATGTGGTGTCACTTAAACCCGTAGGACTTTTGCGGCCTTCCCTGCACTGATTTAAACGAAAGTCGACAGCATTATGTGCAGAACCCTTCTACCGAATTTAATCAAAATCGGACGATAAATTAGGAAAGTGCGAATAGAAATAAATTTACTCACGTCCTTAAATATGGCTTTCAGTGGGCCCATTTTCGCGCAACTACGATCACTCGTTACATTTTTGTAGAATCCCCTTTATCAAATTTTATCCAAATCTGTTGACGAATGCAGAAAATGCGGAAAATTTTCATTAACGTCTGTAAGTGAAATTAGACCATCACTGAACTTATTTTCACGAAATTCACAAATTTATGACTTCACTGCTTGGAAATCTACAACGAATTTAACCCAACTCGGTCAAGATATGTAGACAGTACGGGTAGAAATCCAGGCACTCAGTTAAGTGAATGATCACTTTTATTGAGCAGTTTGTCACTAAACTCACGATTACTGGACAACTTTCTTTCAAGAATTAAAACACCGAATGCCATGAAAAACCAATAAATAGTTCAGCCGCCAATTCTAGGACAGATGGACGGAAGGACAGATGGATGAACAGAAGTGGTCCTCACATAAGCTTACTGTTTTGCTTCGTAAATAACGTCTTAAATTAATACAGATGTTCATCTTCCATAAACCTTGTCATGGTTACCAAACCAGGATGCTGAGATGAGCGGATCATGTAGCATGCATTTCAGAGTTCACATGTGTACATAACTTTGGTCATGAAACCTCTACAAAAGAGAACACTTCAAAGATCTAAGTTTAGATGGCGGGGTACAATTTTTTCTGATCTGACAGAAACAGCATGGGATGGCGTAGAATGGATAAAGCTGGCTCATGAAATGGACCAGAGGTGTTCTCTTGTGACACGACTATGAATACCTATTAAGTACAAAGCAGAATCTGTAGGAGTATCTGAAAGAAAACTAGCTTCTGAAGAAAGGCTCTCCTCCCTGTAGTTACTTATGTATTCCCCCTAAAATTAACATTTGGTGCCACCCACCGAAACATGTTTGAAGCTGTAAAATTTGCCACTTGGTTTCGGGAGATCATCGGTTCGAATGTCGGTCACTACACAGAAAAGTGTGAAATACAACCTATAGTGGTTTTCTATAGTGTACCCATGAAAATGCAATCACATTAAGCCAGCAGACCAATACCACTTCCGTCAACATCCCTTAAAATGCACTGATCCTATCACTCCTAGCTAAATAATGAGCTACTGACAGTGTAGTTAAATAAAAGACGAACAAACAAACAAATAAACAAACAAAGCAAATTGTTTTGGGTTGCTGCTGTTTATTTGTAAAGCTCTGTTGCACATTATCATAAATGAAGCCTGCTTTTATGTTTACACATAAACATTCTCTACTAATTTAATTAAATTGGCAACACCAACACGTCTTACACGGACAATTCATGCAACGATTTTCCGGTCCCTTGATGTTTCGGAGTGACCAGACACAGAGCTAACCACTGTAATAATGCTTTATACGGAAGACCGAGTCTCGAACCCGAGTCTATTGATCGAAGGTTTGTACGTGCCATGAAGACCAGCCAAGCGAAATCACAGCTTTGTCACCACATAGATCGATCAGTTACATGCCAGTCAGAAGAGCATGTTCATCGAGAAACGTACCTTACATGCGTCACAGCGCTTGCTTACTCTAAATAGCGTTACGGGTCTGCCCGACTTGATAGGACGAGCATCCGACTCCTATGCTAAGCAATGCGCAACGTTTCTTACTGTTACATGCAACGTATCATCTGGAGGCGACAGACAACCTTTAAACACAGGAAAATTTTGTTGGTTTCTCTTAATTTGGCGTCATCCTCAACTGCTATAATTAAACAGCGTCAAACAAGAGGATCATTTAATCAACAAGGTGGGTTAATTGAGATTTTCCGTGACTTCTTTTCGGGAGGTATGCAGTTTTCAACTCTGGCCGTTAACACCGACTAATCTTACTTTGGCTTTATTTGTACGACGTCTGCTCGAAAATTTCTCAGAATGATTAAATAAAATACAGTACTTATACAATATAAACCAACGAATTACACATTTATTAAATTAATATTTTAATTTGTTGATGTCTTCTAAATATTTTCGAAACTGAGAGTTCATCTCCAGGAAGACGGTTTTATATGCTGGTATGGTATAGTGTGTTCGAATACACTCTTCTACCTATAAAACTGCTTATACTGATGCATGTAAAATGTACCATACCATAACTGTAGGTAAACCTTCTTTCTAATTATGAACCTTCGGGTTTGAAACATGTAGAAAACATTAAAAAAATATAAATTAAGATATTAATTTAGAAAAGGTGCATTTTTTAGGTTTATATTGTATAATTACATTTCAATGCACGGTGTAAAAAACATAAATCTGCAATTCATATCAGACAAGTTCAGCTAAACACTATCCCCTGCTAAATGGTTCTCTTCTGCATTAGTAAGAAGATCCTAATGACAGTTCCATGCTTTACAGGGCTACACGTATGAGCCTGAAGAAATGTGTTTAGCTGCTCCACAGCATTTGCTTGTCTTTTCTCTATTGATAAATATCTACGTCCCTTTATTCTAAATTTCATTGTCGGGAGCAAAAACAAAATCTGCTTTGGAGAGACGAGGGCTGTAGGGTGGATGTGGAACCACAATGGACTTTTGTTTTCAGCGACTATCTTCTCAAAAGGTTCGCGAGTTCGCGATCGAAGTCGTCGCGAAATAACGGCTGTTCCCGGTGAAGCTCCAGGCGTTTGATTTGCACGGCTTCTTGTAGAATTCCTAAACTTGTCAGGTAAAATTCTTGATTCACTCTCTGACCTCTAGACACGAAATCATAATGCACCAACTATCGACAACCAATGACAATGACCTTGTTCTTAACACATGACATGCTGTGTCACGCTTATTTCGGTCCCGGGGAAAAATGTAAAATATTAACTAATGAGGCCGTGGTTGGCCCCTACACACACCACCCAATTCATTACTCTTTAATAATCCTACTATTAGATGCTGCAGTGAGCCACCAACAGCGTCGTTAAATAAACCAAGAATAAAGGGATTAATGGGATCCGCGGTAGCACGGTGGTTAAGGTGCTGTGCTACAAATTGGAAGGTCGTTGGTTCGATCCCAGCTGGTGTCAGCGGATTTTTCAATGACATAAAATCCTTACGATCGCACTATGGCCCTGGGGTCGACTCAGCCTCTAATAGAAGTTAGTACCAGGAGTATTTCCTGGGGGTAAAGGCGGTCGGTGCGTAAGGCTGACAATCACCATCCTGTGCCGTTGTCACGAAATCTGGGAACCTTAAATTCCTGGAACCCTCTGGGCCTGTCAGGCCTGTAACGGGACTGCTTTACCTTTACCTTTCAAAGGGATTAACTTCTGATTTGTGAAAATACTGAAGAAAAACTCCGTGGCCTAATTTACATTATTATCCTGACATTCACTTACAGAGACTGTTGAAAATCATGAAAATACCTCCTGCATTCGTCATCCGGTTCGAGACTGGAAACCGGGACGCCCTGGGTGGGAAAGAGTGTCATTCGACCACAAAGAGATGCAATGAATTGGTTAAGACAACTTCAGTCCTATGACTGCTGTACAGCTTGGTCTACATCACAGCAAAATGAGAAGCTGGCAGTCTCTCGGGCAGTAAAAAATTCCCTGTGTTTTATAAAAACCGGCAGGTCTTATGAGTAGACACAATAATCCGCCACAGGTCCCAGTGTGTAAGACCACCAGATGAGACTCGCACGACGATGAAGATTAGTGCCCTAAGATTATAACATTGTGTATCCTGATAAATTTGTACAAACGTTTCTGATGAACATTATGCTTCCATCTACAGGGTAGGTACCTGTCAGATTACACGAGGTCGTTATCGAGAAGACCACCACGTGAGAACAGTTGACTTCAGCTCATATATTCGTAACATATTTCGTAAGATCCCAAACAACCTCATCCATTCAGGTTTATCTTCCATTATGTTGAATGCTTGTATCTTTCGACAGTATAAGGTGATGGGAGAGCACAGTGGTTATAGCAACTTGCCTACGGCTGGACGACCGAGGACGCGGTGATCTATTCCCTGAAGGAAGTCGCTGAGCTCAGAATGGGACCCTATACTAGCCTCCCAGAACCCACAACAGGAGGGTGTTTCAGCGGGAGTAAAATTTCCGGGGCCGAAATCTGACTAATCACCTCAGTCTGGTGAGAAAGTTAAGAGACCTATAACTGTAAATCCACAGATTCATTCACAGCGTGGTGCCTAATTAAGTAATTACAGGAACAATATTACTCTTTACCTCACGCTCTAATTACCCTATCGTACATAATTTCGCAGTTCCTTCTTTATATCACAGTGGAGACAACCGCGTCACACAGTAACACTCTCAGCATGACGCCGTGCGCTTAGAACAAGTCAATTTAAAAGATTAACGATATATATGTTGAAACTAATCCCTTTGTAATTGGATTTATATCCATACTGCTAGAAAAATGTACACAATGTCTCTCTCTATAACCTAAACAATGAAACATGTTTCTTGTAATCTTTAAATTGGACACGTATCCACAATTAACAGCGTACGACAATGAAATTATTCTGAGTCCTGATCAGCCGTATTGTTGTTAATAATTCGGATGTAAAACATATGTCGATTTTGGTCGTGCCACTGCCCAGGCAATTGGTCGCCGGCCCGTCACTGCAAAGGCCCGGTTTCGATTCCAGGCCAGTATGTTTTGGATTTGTGGTGAAAAAAGTGGCACTTGATAAAGTTTCTCTCCAAGTACCTCTGTTATCCTTCCGTCTGCGCCATTCCACTAATTCTTCATACACATATTTCATTCTTCCACCTCTGACGATATATAATCTTAGCAACAGAGAGCGCAGTTAAAAGATATAATGCTTTCTCCCTCTCGTGCCAATTTTTCGCATCACTTGGAATACATTTACTGTCTCTCTCACACACACTAGATGAACTCCAGTATTTTAACGCACTCAAGTGTACATGAAATTGGATCTTCTCACTGTGGTAAATATCAAGACTCTAGTATTCTGGGATGTGACGCCGTGTAGTTTAGAATGTTTACCAACTTGCCAGAGGAAGCATCTGTCCCCATCTTCTACTCCGAAGGTGGAGACAGCAGGTTAGTCCGAAACGCTGGTACATCTCTATAAGAACGCACGGTCTCATATCCTGAAACGTGTAACATCGTCGACTGTATGATGCCTTCAGTGCAACTACCTCGGCGACAGTCCGTGCTACTATGTTGCTGTACTACTGTGTTACTGTGCTACTGCGTTACTGTGCTACTGTGTTACTCATCTCTCGATTTGTGCAAATCTACTCCACGTGGCGCTGTTTGACTTGAAGTAGTCCCACAGTTGCGCTGAAGATGGTGGCAGTACGTCCTTTAAGGCAAGTTGGTATTTAAGTACCCAAGTACACGGCGGCATAACGCAGACGGCCGAAATCTGAAAATGACAGTCTTTTATTTCCTCGGGCCCTTCTATCTCATATACACTCGAACACACAAAAGCAAGGCCTCCAATTTCCACTTCAGCGCGTATCCCATTACACAGTCATCGCATTGCGAATGAATCACATGCGAGGAGATCGAGGAGCTATGTCCCACATTTTATCCTCACTCAGCGCGCGTCTTGTTAGATGCGACCAACATTCTATTCTCTGAAAATTAGAGGAAGAAAGTGAGTTATTTGTCACACTGTGCTAAAAGCTGCGCCTGAACTGGATCGTAATGTAACAAAGAACACTTCCGAGAAGGAAATTAAAATTTTCCGGTTAAGGATGATGCCCATTTGTGGATTACGAATGTCGAAGTGAATATTTGAGTGACACTCAGGTCTGATAAACTACTCTTAATACCACGCAAAACAGCACTGCAGAATCTGACAGTCGCTTATCTTGTTAAAGACACCCTCCGTCTTTTATGCAAAAAGAAGGCTAAGTTTCGTGTTCATAGAGCCCAAGTCCAAGAAATTAAGAGCAACATTTCGGTGACGGATTGCCATCGGCCCGTCCGAACCCCAACTGGAGAATCACAACTTGTCGGTTGTCCGCAAGTGCCTCTTTGGCATGTTTGCAGCTACTGTCTGTCCATGTCTCCTGAGCACTCGCCATCAAGCCATACAAACAACTGGTCCATTAATTAGTGTGACCTATAGGGCTGGAGGTAAAAAAGATGTGAATACTTTTGTGAGCTGGTGACGAAGCACACCGTCAAGACAGCGATGGACAGAACGCCCTTCTTTTTATTCTTCGTCATTAATCGGAAGTAAATATTCAAACTCACGCGTCGCCGATTTACCACCAAGGAAGACTCCAGTTACACACCGGATACAAGGCTGGGTGTATCCAGAGAGCTGTGCAGGGGAGAAAAATTTTTACCCCTATCGGAAATCGAGCCTCTCCAGTAGTCCAGTCCGTGACCAGGCACTATACTGATTGAAATATCTGGGCTCCAAACCGTGACTAGTAACGATTTTGTTTCTATGAAAAATAAGCTCGTATCGCATCTTATTAGTAATGCATGGATGGTTTAATATCCCGTTGTTACTGTTCCCATATTGCAAATACGTTTCGATGTTTGCCTACACATTGGGCGGAATGCTGGTTTATGTTCCATTATCGTTTCTATGTTTGAGCACAACTCTCTGCATAGACTTTCAGTAAAACACACTATTTCACATAGCGTGATTTCTGCAATGTAAATAAATTGTTCAATTTGCAATACTCTACACAGAACAACCAATACGCGTAAACATGTCTTCCAAATTGTGCCCATAAAAACAACTTCCTTTCAAAGTTCTGTAAAAACCTTTCCATACATTTGACTGTGAAAACAAGGCTGAAATACATCGATTTTATATTTGTGCATTCAAGTGTACTTGAGAAATGTTACTTCATGGTAGTAGTAATAGTAGTAGTAGTAATAGTAGTAGTAGTAATAGTAGTAGTAGTAGTAGTAGTAGTAGTAGTACTATTCGTGGTAATAGTAGGAACGGTAGCAGTAGCAACATTAATTTCGGAATTATTTAATATTCGCGAACACACCTCCATCTGTCCATCTGTCCATCTGTCCATCTGTCCATCTGTCCATGCTCCAGAAGTCTTACTGGCACGACCGTTGAACACAACAACTGAATGACAACATTAAATATATCAACACATACATTAAATATATCAACACATACATTAAAGCAACTGCATGCCGCACAGATCAGTATTTAAGCGTGTGAATGTGAAATACGTTTGATACTTGGGGACGGAAACAAACTGCAGGTTAAAATGGATAATAAAAAGTAGAAAGTTTACGATAGTAATAAAATAATTTTAATCTGTAACTACTATCACCAGCTCGACGGACTAATCGTGTACCGCGCCTGGAGGGTAACCAGAGAAGGCATCCAGAATACTTGGATTGATGGAGAAGGGTGACATAAAGAAAAGGATATGGAAAATTAGCACTAAGAAGGAAATTTCGGAAAAATATAAAAATAGTGAACAGTTTAAATTTAGAAGATTTTAGAGTAAAATTTCTCACGATGTAAAAAGCATACGATTTAAAACTCTACGCCTTCAGGTAGGTAATATGATCAGTCTGAAATCGTGCAAGTTGGGTTTTCCAATCCTGCCACCAGCGGCGCTGCCATTGCGGTTATAGCAAAGTGGTATTGCAAGTGTCAAATTGTGTAATCTGGTATCAACGAATCGAAATAATAAGATTAAAATGCAATAACGTTTCGTACGAGATAAGGAAACAACCAACACAAGTGTCCTCCTAAAGTGGTTCAGGTTTTTCAAAGGGGCTGTTTGAACGTGTAAAGGGAAAGGCCACGATAAACAATCATTCAGAGAAGCAAAGGCGAATGAAGGCACCGTGAGGTTCTTTCAAACCTGGAAGATGACGGTTGAACATAAAGCCAAAATTATTTTAACGACGAAGACACTTTGCAGATGCCCGGACATGGTAACAGAAATAATGCCAAAATTTGGGGACCAACAATTCGCAGGCAGTGACTGAAGGCACAAGGGACAACGCCAAGTTCAATGTCTTTGCGACGAAATAAAATATATATATATATATATATAATTTGGGCTTTTTCCTTTGGGGGGGGGGGGGGTGGGAGGTGAGAGCAAAGGACTGTGACTGGTGCAGAGTACCCAGCTTACTGATGGTGTAAGGCAGTCACAATACTAGGCTATTACAGCAAGTACGAAAACCCCCGTACTCTCAGATGTTGAAGTAAGGAACGTAATTCTTGTGTCGTCACTAAACAGGGAACGTGAAGGGCAGAGACGGTCCTGTCCGTTTACAACCTCGTTCCCCTGAGGTACGTCACTATATTTTGATTTTTGGAAGGTACACAAAGGATGCTGTTTACGTTCCACCATTGCCAATAATTTTGCCGGAATATGGTAAGCGGACACAATCTGCTGAGGACACAGTGACACCTACCATTCGTACAAACGTGTGGACTGACCTGGTAGGCTTATATAGACGTGTTCTGTGCAAGACAATAACGATGCCCTCCTAGAACATCCGTAAACTGCTGGAGTGTAGGTGTCGAGAGGAATACGTTGGTCATATTTTTTTTCTTTTGTCGCGAGCCCCCAGTGGGCTAGGGCCTCCTCATTCACGAGGTTTCTTGATCACACATAACGACACAACACAGTCGGTAGGACTGTTCTGGAGGAATGATCAGCTTGTCGCAGAGACATCCACCTGACAACACGCAACATTCACAAGAGACAAGACATCCACGCCCCCGGTGGGATTCGAACCCACAATATTAGCAGGCGAGCGGTCGCAGACCTACGACTTAGACCGCGCGGCCACTGGGACCGGCATATGTTGATCATGTAACCTGACAAAATATGTCCAGTTTCCATTCCTGTGCCGTCTACTGCATGGCTATCTGCACATTACGTGTTCATCTTGTTGAATGCGTTCCTGAGGATTGTTTAAAACGGCAGAAAATCGTGAGAAACCAAGAAATTCTCTGCTAATTGTGTTTGATCTTCAGGTCTTACTGGCAGCAAGGCAAGTGGTTGTGCCCGCGTAAGAGTTCTGGGCGCTAAAATAATCACCTTAATTCGAACAGTTAGGTAACGATGAAGGGCAAACGCAATTACGTCCCAACGTATACTCATCGTGTAGCAACCTACAGTGAGCTATTACAATTAACTGTGGCACTCATTCGAAATGTTAAAGTACATTTGAAGAGGCCGTACCATAAAATATGGTACATTGCACGAAATTTGATAGGTTTATGCTAAGAAGGAAACACTGGTATATAATGTGGCTACAGCCGTCTGTTATTCGTCATCCATCATATCAGAAAACATAAAGTTATGCAACAAGAAGCCTTTTATAAGCATTCCGCCTGACTACGCGAGACATCACACACGGAATTCTCCAACAGATTTTAGTGAATTCGTGCGGCAGGCCAAGGGCGTCCTGGTCATTTATAACTCTGCTGTCACAAATAAGAGTTATTTTGGCAGTGAAATATACTCCATAGATTATTTCAACAAAACTTTACGGTTCATTTCGTAAGGGTCGGATGTTCACTGTATAATGCATATAAAATTCTCGGGGCCTTCTTAGGAATTCTAGCAACGAAGCACCTCATCTAGTCAGTAATTTCAGAGATTGCGGAGACTTATTCTTTTCGTTATAACTGTTACTGTCTTGCAGATGTCACTTATGTAGCCAACAATTCCCGCATTTTCTGGAACACGAAGTCCATTGTCATGTTCACACCATTAGGGGAATGAGTCGTATCTGGAAACAGATACGACTCAGCCTACGTATATATATATATGCACGTAGGCTTTAAGGATATAAACTCCAGCTGTTCCCAGATATGACTCATTCATATATATATATATATATATCGCTGAAACCTATCTTAAAATGTTATTTGTGTTGTACAGAGACCAACTAACTTCAAAACACTAATATTTTTTTTAAAGAAAAAAGCTTTTCGACGCATCATCGGCAGCGTCACCTGCCACCGTTGTGTCTGTCACACTATTACCTTCGTACCGTCACCTGCCACAGTTGTGCTGTCACAGTATTACCTTCCTACCGTCACCTGCCACAGTTGTGTCTGTCACAGTATTACCTTCCTACCGTCACCTGCCACAGTTGTGTCTGTCACAGTATTACCTTCGTAACGTCACCTGTCACAGTTGTGTCTGTCACAGTATTACCTTCGTACCGTCACCTGCCACAGTTGTGCTGTCACAGTATTACCTTCCTACCGTCACCTGCCACAGTTGTGTCTGTCACAGTATTACCTTCGTACCGTCACCTGCCACAGTTGTGCTGTCACAGTATTACCTTCGTACCGTCACCTGCCACAGTTGTGTCTGTCACAGTATTACCTTCGTACCGTCACCTGCCACAGTTGTGTCTGTCACAGTATTACCTTCGTA
>Ga0131853_10019667_pt1 | contig 12286 bp, 4 predicted proteins | sample TergutLab28metaG_FD_92764 | JGI IMG/M metagenome (GOLD analysis project Ga0131853, IMG submission 92764) | Labiotermes labralis P1 segment gut microbial communities from Petit-Saut dam, French Guiana - Lab288 P1 (version 2) (version 2) | ecosystem: Host-associated > Arthropoda: Insects >...
AGTCAGCCTACACAACACAACAAGTACTCGCTAGCTCCTGAAGATGGACGTATTAACGTCTGAAACATGTTGAGCAATATATAATAAAGCAAGTGTCATCTAGTTGGTCAAACTTTATTCAAAGGAAGACGAGTATTTTTCTAGCCATATTTCAGCTTTTTTTGTCAAGTTATCTTCAGAGACAAGCTCATCGCAGCCTGTCTTTTTTGACGTTGGAGATGATGATCCAGATGAATCTCCTACAGTTGAACTGGAAGTGCTTCCTCCTGAAATTTTCATGTGTTTGTCAGAATACATAATTTCTGTAAATTTTTCTCCAGTAGAATTAGAAACATAAATAAATAATAATAATAAATATATTCCTGTGCCAATATACATGGTCTGAAAGCTCTTCCAATTTAAAATTTGTGCTTTTTTGGCAGGGTGAAAAAAACCCTGGTTGCCGATTCGCCGCAGAATCTAAATTCTGTAAGGTGGTCCCTAATATCTGTGGGTTCTCAGAAAGGAAATTGATTCATATCTCTCTTCTCTTATCTAAAAATTTTCAGTAGCCCTTAAATTTTTGGTAAACATTTACATTCCTGGTCTACGGGAAAATCTCTCGACTTTCGTCTCCTCGACTAACGTAGCAGCTCTCAGAACAACCTACGACGTAAATTCGGGGGATGAATGTAATCTCTTACATCCGAGGTACGTGCTAATTCGCCCTCGACGTGATGGTAATTTCATTTAGGGGCATTTTCGTATTGAATATTTAGCGGTTCACTTGCGCTAACGTAGCTATCTCTATGCTGAGAATTAGTCTTGCGTGATTATCAAAGGAGATAAAATATTTCTTTTTAATACCCTGAATCTCTTGCACATATGACAATGTTCCAAATATCGTATGCCAAAACTTTGTATTCAGGCTTTCCCAAAGCATTATTTACTTATAAATATCGTGCGGTATTAATGTACGCGTGTAAATATAATTTCATTTATCCTGACAGAAAAAGTATTTTCTCTTCAGATTTTCGAAAAACTCCCAGATCAAATTTAATGAAAATCTGCCCAGTGGGGAGCGAGTTGTTTCATGTGGGCGGACAGGCGGACAGACAGACAAGACGAAGCTACTAGTCGCTTTAGGCAATTTTGCGAACGGGACTGAAAGGTATTTATTCTCTGGCAAGAAACCACAGGCATATGGCAAGATGCGGTCTCCACATACGGCTTTCTTTAATTTTACCTTGCGAAGAAAGCCCAAATATTTAGTTCTTGCAAAATGTGCTTCCATTATACAGACCAGTGGAGGTAATGTGAGACCTTGTTAGGAGTTCGAATTGAGGGAAAAGCTATTTTGCAGGGTTTTGTATCAACTTCTGCAGAAAGTGCTGATGAAACTGCAAAACGACCGCACCTTTTCAGACTACGCAACCTAGCACAGTATTACTTTCTCTCCAGCCCCGTAATTCAGAGGCCGACTTCTACGAAGGAAATATGTGAGAGGACTGCAAATATCGTAGAACGTGATACTGGGCGTAATACATTGTAGGTGCGAGGTGAAAAGTAATTCAATCCCAGCCAGTCTGACGAATCACGGTTCCATTCCCGGTAAGGGCGAGGAATTCATCTCTACTCGAAGGCGTCCCGACTGACCTTAGTGTCCACGTTGCCTCCCATTCGATGGCTACCACTTATTTCTTCACCGTTAAAAAGCGTTATACTTTTGTGTTGTTGACAGCGCACCTCATCTAGTGTCGAGGCTAAGAATGAGTAGTATTTTACCTCCAAACTTCGTGGTGTGCAAAAGGACTTTTCCTCTACCCGCGTAATTTCTGCTAATAATTGAATTTTTTTTTCCTGTGGCGCTGCGGCCCAACGCGGGCCATGGCCTCCTCATTCTTGAGGTTTCTTGATCTCACACAACGACGCATCACAGTCGGTAGGACTCCTCTGGACGAGTTATCAGCTAGTTGCAGAGACCTCTACGCGACAACACACAACACACAAACATCCATGCCCCCGGTGGGATTCGAACCCACGATCTCAGCAGGCGAGCGGCCGTAGGCTTACGCCTTAGACCGCGCGCCTACTGGGACCGGCAATAAGTGAAATACCTCTAATTTGTAGCTAATTATTCGTAGTATTCATAGTATTATAATATGCTTCCTCTGTAAATAAGATAAACAATTAAATACACGCATTCCTAGAAGTCCTTATATAAATCATTAAGGCTTACCCTGTTCTAAATGAAATGACATTCCATGACGCTTATGAATTTCAAGCCGATCTTATTCACGGTCAGCTGAATCCAGTCCTCATCCTCACGCTATTTGATTAAAGATGAATATTATCACCTTCACGTCAGACATATTGGTATTCAAAACAGGGTATTTCTTTCAAATTCTGTCCACAAAACTTCATGTAAAGAAAGTCTTGTTTAACCACTCCTTTCCTGTATAAACGTATACGTTTGAACAGGTGACTTTCAAATAAATTAGCCGCTGTAAATGGAAGGCGAAACGAATGTCGAGCCATCTGAACTGATCCTTAAGCAGTACATGAAACGTCTCAGAATTTAATATTAGGAATTATATGGCTATCACTCGATATAAAATCCTCGATTTTTTGGCACGTTTACGAACAGAAGGTAATAATTTTATAATCTGAATAAAGTTAATCTGAACAGATGCATCACGATGTGCTCATAAACGTAATATAATATTAAATAACGTACGTCAGGACAACTACTTTATTACACAAGGTAATTACATAGGCTACATGTTTCGACTATTGATCAGTCATCTTCAGGCCTATTTTGTCAATCGAGTCACAAGATGCTATGCACACACGTGCACGTCACACCTTGGAGACAAATGATTTAATTTTTGTGTATTCCATGAATGTAAACACGATGGGATTCCAGTGTGTGCATAGCATCTTGTGACTCGATTGACAAAATAGGCCTGAAGATGACTGATCAATAGTCGAAACATGTAGCCTATGTAATTACCTTGTGTAATAAAGTAGTTGTGCTGACGTACGTCATTTAATATTATACTAAAGTTAATTCTTTTAATATTTGAAAGCAACAGCACAGTGGCCTGTATAATGAAGCCTTTGTTTTCAATTTCTTCATACTATTTACCTGGAATCAACCATAGTATGTCAAAAACGTAGATCAAAGAGGGGGACAACGAATGTACTCTTCCTGTTTCAGGATGTGTTCCTTCTCTTGAAACTGTATTTCGAAGGTTCCATAACTGCATCAAAACAAGTCACTTACTTACATCATTTTTAAAATCTAAATTTTACTCTTTTATTCCCTTCATCTTACCAAACCCACCAAACGCAAAAATTTAAGAAAATATTACAAGTCACCGTGTGTCTTAGCAGGAATACCTACGTCCTACCAATGGCGGTGCCATACTTCAGGCTCTTATTCTTCGACCTTCCAACACGGAGGTCCACATTCAGTCCGAGGTTATTCTGTCTGGGATTTATGGTGGACAAAATAGCATTGATACAGGATGCTCTGTATGTACTTCAATTTTTACAGTCGCTATCTTTCCACGAATGTTTCGTAAAAGCTTTGTCATTTATCACCGACACTAGGTATACTTCCCAGTTGACAGCGTAATTAAATAAGTTACGAGGGAGAGTCAAATGAAAACCTTAAAATTGCGATAAATATTTAATATAGATATTTCAGGTTTTCATTTGATTCACCCTCGTACTTCTCAGAAGTGCATAAATCTCGTAATTAAGTAAGTTACGAGGGAGAGTCGAATGAAAACCTTAAAGTTGCGATAAATATTTAATATAAATATTTAAGGTGTTCATTTTACTCACCCTCGTACTTCTCCTCAGAGGTGCATAAATCTCGGGCGAACACGATTTTATAGTTGCGCCTAATATTCCTGGCTACTCTGAACGGAAATTGCTTCCTTCATGTCACCCTTCCGGGAACGGGAATACGAAGCGTTTCCTCGATTTTTCAAATATTTGTGTTCCTGTGCGTACTGTGACTTGAAATGGAACTACTTTTCGGTCATGTCGATACATACGTTTTTTCATCACAGTGTCATTTCTCCACAAATTCGAAACCGTCTTTCTTCCCGTAAGAATCTGGTGTGCTGATTACTGCTGTACAGTAGCTGTCCGTTCCAGATACGCCACTGGAGTTTCCTCGTGTCTCTTCTTTCGTTCCACGTACCTCTCATTTCACTCCCGTTGGTCCAGACGTACAGATTGCACCACCAATCGGAGAAACAAAGCCCTTCCTTGCTTGCCCCTCCGTCTCCCTGTACGTGGTAAAATTAAATGCAAGCATTTCTAGGCGACGTTGACAAATATGCTGTAACGTGGCACTGAATAGAAGGGACTTTCCTCTTCTCTATCTCATTCGCTCTGTCTCCCTCCGTTTTGTCCTCATTAAATACCACTTCTTCAACACTGGATTCACTTTACTGTGTATAAACCACTTTCCTCTGCCTGCATGCTTGGCTGCATGCCTGCCACGAATCCATCCACCCTCTCACTTTTCTCTTGTTTCTAGAAATGTAATATGCCAAGTTCATATAAAATCCTTTTTGATATGCTATCACTACATAACGCATATACTCTTTTGTATCATATACACTTTTAGTTGTAGTTTCGTGAACTAGAATTTTGAAATATGACTGTGAAATGTAATATTTTAAAAAGGAACTTTCTCTCACAAGTCGCGGAAAACATGAGATCTGAGTTTCTCATGGTGGTGAAGACAACAGTCTTCTGAGATGTGGCGCTGTGTGGTCTGTTGTATACCGACGTTTCGGAGGAATCTCGTGCCTTCAAATCAGGGTAGTTGGAGGAAGCAGAGACCCTTGAAATTCTGTATATATTAAATATGACAAGATATTTCAAACCATAATGTGTTTATATTTTTTTAGAAAGATTTTGATGTAATTTCTGCTAGCAGAAGAGAAAATCTAAAGAAGTGTGTGTGTGTGTGTGTGTCGCTAATGACACTCACTATCATGAACGTACTACGAATAGTTACGATTTCTTATTGGCTGCTTGGTTTTCTTTATAACTGATGGTATATACACAAGCTGTGTAAGTAATATTGCCAATAATTATGACTGTGTTAAATGGTGTCTTTTATCAAGTAACTGGATGAACACATCAGGAGTGATACTCAGAGGCATTTAAATCATCCTTTCACTACTTTATCCGGAAGAGCTGAAGCAATTGGTATATTTATGTGTAAAAGTTTGGAGGATAATATTAAACTCAATCATAAAGAGTTAGTATATGAGAGATGGATTGCATTACATCGTTTCAGGATAGAGGCCTGTGGTGAATCTCTCTTTCCGTGAAGTATGGAATTCTTGATATGTCGTGTTGCTATCGGAATTTGAAGGACGATATTGAATAGTTCATTACTTGCTGTAGTAACAAAACTCGTATATTAATCTGGACCCATAAAATCAATTCAAAAACAGGAAGTCGGTGGGTAGAGTAAAATACAATGGAGCGTAAGGACATGAGGCAGTCTATCGGCGTCTATCACACTGACATATCTGCCAAGTTGATGTCAGGGTGTATGTACTGCTACCAAGGGGCCGTTTACAGCTCCACTTTCACTGAAGTTCTCACCACTTGCGTCCGGTACATTCTGGCATCAGGCTTCATATTTGTTTTTAGACGCTTTTCGCAAAATTGCGAAAAGCGTCTATTAGCTTCGTCATGTCTGTCTGTCTGTCTGTCTGTCTGTACACATGGAAAAGCTCGGCTCCCACTGGACAGGTTTTACATGAATTTTATATTTGAATATTTGTCGAAAACCTGTAATGAAAATTCAGCTTTCATTAAAATCTGACAAGAATAACGGACACTTTACAAGAAGACAAATATACATTTTTTATCATATATCATTCAATCCTTCTTAAAAGGATGGATATTTCAGGCAAAAATCGTAGAGAAAATAAAAACACATTTTATACACATTAACGTTTTTCCCGAAATGATAATGTAGAAAAGTACTGTAGAGCAGGACTGGCCACAGACGGCAATATGGTGCATGCGCATTTTATGCTGGATACCTACGGTTACAAACACACACTCAGAATATGTGATTCTTAATTGCTTCTCCACGACTAGGTTGCAAGAACGCGCCTCAAAGTTACGCTATACGTACATTGCCAGACTTGATAATTTCTTGAGTTTTTTTTTTGTGGGGACTGTCTCTCCTTTTCTATTACCCATGCCACACATACGGCTCAAGTCTTTTCAACTCCGTACCTCCTGAACATGCGACAGATTCAGATTTACTTCAAACGTTTAAAACTGAACGTTCCTCTATGCATAGTACGTATTTCTGTTCACAGATATCCTTTACGTAATTTACGTTTCTGAGATTGAAATTACTAACTTCACATCTCAGAGTCTATTGTGAAACTGATAGGCACTAAGCTGGTTAAGAAATTGTCTTCACTTTGTGGAAAGTTGTTGCTATTTATCTGACTCAAAACTTCTTCCAAGTCCACAGTGGACTGAGGAGTTCTTGGTCAACTCCTCTGGGGGGTTAGTCGCCAGGCTGTAACCGCGGAAGCCCGTCCGTGCTCTTGGTTGTTAATCGTTCTAGGAACACGTTCTTCTCTGAGTACTTCAGTCCTTCCTGCCAGTATCATTCAACAGATACTCCATACTGATACACCATTTATCTACACTAATGGTATAAACTTAGCAATTTGAACCCTCCTTCAATAAACACTTCTATGAACCTCTCAATCAGGAGATAGCCTTTAAATCCCACCCAGAGCCAATTCAGTGGATTCCATACTCTTACGCAGCTTTTTTATTTACGTACGTCAGTGTTTCCATTCTGTCGGCCGTCTCTTTCTGCCATGGAATCTCTCCCTGCAGCTTCTGGATAAAATTTTTAATGCAATTCTAATGTTTCGAATGCGTGCCACATTCTACATACTTCCATCCTTCCGTAACTTGAACAAATTAATAATTTTTATAGTAATTTAAGGTGATTCCTTATACACAGCTGTGCAACCTAATCAGTTCTTACGAAAATACATCATTACTGTACATATATCAGAGTTTATGACGTATAATCTTTAACGTATAATATTATTTTTCGACATTAACACCACCGTTAAGTAATTCGTGTATCGTGATGGTGTATTTTTATGAGTGTTTAGTGAAATGTTACGAGATGCTATCGCAGAAGTGTAGGTATAGCTCCACTCGCTCTTAACCTAGGCACTAGATGGATGTAGGCGGTCAGCTTCACGTCTCGACCGTCTGTTCCCTGGGAAAGAGCCCTAGGCACCCATTGAACATGAGGCTGCCTGGCCCCCAGAACAGGTCTGGACACTTTCTCAACCCTGCCTAGAACCGAAACACGTTCAGCCCTTAGCTAAGTCTCAATACTGACTGCGAAGTCCCGGCTTTAGTGTATACCGTTTCCTCCACAACCTGATTTGACTTTCTCTCTCTCTCTCTTTAAGTTCCAGATATCTCCTGAGTGCCCTTTCTTCAACACGCCCAGTCTGTGTTCTTACCGTAATCAGGCTGTATTAAACGTATTTAAAATATCCGTTTTCTCAGAATTAATGCTATCTCTTAAGGCCTAAAACTTAAGACTGGCTTCAGATACCATTTAACGCGTGTCACTAAAGAAAGAATATGCAGTTAGTGCGACAGACGTGTTCAATCGACTCGCCGAGCCCTCCATATCAAGAGATTAGGACGGACATGCACACTGAGCTACTGCTCGTGTTAAGCTTGCTCTCCATTTCTCTCTCTCTCTCTCTCTCTGTCTCTCCTGGAGTAGTTGTACATCACTGCAGCAGCTCATCAGTCCTCCCCCTCCGCCCCCCCCCCACAACCCAACCGACCACCCCATTACTAATTCCAGTTTCACCGGAGACCCGGACGGTTGGGCCGTCCAATAATTCACTTAAGGGAATCTACCCCGCCGGCGTGATGGGTATAGTGACTTCCTTTCTATATAACAAACCTCAGTGACAATTTCGTTCCTATTTTCCTTTCGTACGGTTTTGAATGGATGAAATGTTTTAATTACTTATGTGCAGAACACAAGTAGCAGTCCAATGAAGTGGAATTACTCGAACTAGAATGAAGAACAGCATTCAGAGCCATGTCACGAATTTCTGAAGTCTGATCCGACCACTGCACGTCCTGGGGTGGTGGGGTTGTGGCGTAGGTCTTTTATATGAAAGACTTAGAAACTGTTGTTTCAAAAGTACACTGCAAACATACTTGCTTTTCTGGCCTTATTGTTGCCTTATCTAACAGTCAGTGTTAATTCTACAATACCCAAGAACATCTGTACCACATACCTGAACATTAAATAACCATCTATCTTCTACGTACCACCAAAATGTATTTACGGAATATTAGAGTATAAAACATGAATATCGTTACACAGCATACAGTGATTCGTGTTTAGAATTAAGAAGCAATATATTCTCTCCGAAGTAGGAACTGACGTTCTAAATATTATTTGGATAAATTTCATGCTTCAGACAGTCCACGGGGGATTTGTGCCGTCTCTCCAGAATGCTTCTGCGTTACGTCCCTCAGATAGGTCGCAACCGAATTCTCCGACTTCCTCGTGCATTAATGTTTCATAATCTTACAAGAACTTCGTTTACCCAGAGAGAAACAGACCGCTCAGATGTAGCAATGTTGAGAAACATCCACTCGGTGTAACGTTGTATTGAAACTTACTAGTTTGACTAAATGACGGAGCAATCAACTTGCTGTTCGCAGTTGTCTGAATTCAAACTCACCGGGGACTGACCCTCAGCGGCAAACCAGCAATACAATAGGACATTCCTACTCGAAAGCGGAGAACAAGTTAGGAAAGTTACACACTGTAATATGCTGGAAGGTATTTTCTTTTTAAAAAATTATGACTTAAACACAAGGAAATTTCGCATACGAAATATGTTTTTTTATAATTTCGTAAATTTACTCTGAAATATTTTTCACACCGATGGATATTTAGCAAGTTAAAGAGAAAGAGGAGCACAACGAGAAACGTACTTCTGTAAGTGAAGTCGGATTTTAAACTGAATTGAAATAAAGTTGGAAAACATTTGTAATTACTGGAATGAAATGTCGAATTGACTGAAATTCATTCGAGTGGTTATGAAGTTTTTACATGCCGATGAACGGATGGATGTGCAGAAATACATGAGGAATGTAACAGACAATCTTGTTTTGCTTCCTGTTACCAACACATAAAAAATTAGGGAGCTGGGATAGCGTAAATGGTAGAAGGAATAGGGTAAGAACTGGTTGACCGAGGATTAGTGAGTCGGTTCCCGTCAGGGTCACAAGATATTTCTCTATTCCGAACTGTCCAGAGCAGTTCTGGACAGCATCAGTCTCACTTTCAAAGAGAATTGGGGCTGTTTACCCTAGGGTAACGCTGTTTTGGCGTGTAAATGGCCACTCACGTCTATCAAATGTCAAAGATAAGAATAAGTCGAGATGTACTTCCATTTTCTCATATGCCTTCTTTTCGTGCACGGAAAAAACTTTACGGTTAAACATTTGCCCGATCTCTTATGTTTCCGAGGGTATAAACCGCTCTAACACGGGGATTATCGTAATAAAGAATGAGCCAGAAACAACTAACGTTTTTTAAAATGCAATAACATTTTAAGAAAAAGTAGACAAATTGTATTAACAGTAGCAAATACTTTAATATCAAAGAGAATTCATCTAATAATTACTGTTTGAATAGGACACTTTTGGTGACTGGTAGTGTAAGATCAGGTGAGCGGGAAGGCAAGGTGTTATCCACGAAACGAGAAAAGATTCTAACTGGAAACATTGCTCCAAAGACTAGCACGGAAATCTGTGCTGTGCGAGCAGTTCTTCCGTCTTGTCGGAAACTTAGAACATGGAACTGATACGGATGTAACTCATTTCGCAGGAATGATTCAAATGTGACTTGTACCTCTCTGCATTCACAGTTGCTGTAGGACCCTCCGCTTTCTCAAACAAACAGGGACCAATAAATGTCATGAGAAGAAGCTGCACAACTCACTGTCGCTTCAGCTCAACGCAGAGGATGCTCATATGGCTTGTTTGGAGAAGTGCAACGACAATTCTGTTTATCCACGTAACCAGACTTACTGTATGGAAGTGATCCTCATCTGACATCAGTAATGTTTTCCACTATGTCGCGATTTTTAATCAGCGATTTCAAGAATTCCTTGCAAAACTGATGGAGACCCCACCCTGACAATTTCAGTAAGTTTCTGAGCCATATAGATTTGGTTTGGTTGCTAATGCAAATCCTTGAGAAGTACTCGGCGAGGGCTGTTTTCCTTGAAGCGATGTGCGAGAACCTGGCGTCAAAATGACCTGTGCGGACTTCACATTATGGAGACTCTTACCCGCTGTACATTGCCAGGTGTAAGAGGCGAATCGTTGATGTTCTTTTGGCTTATAGCCCTTCACTGATCCTTCTTGACGCCGCTTCGATACCCACAATAGCGGACAACTGCGGCTAAGATATCACGTCTTTCAAACTGCTGTCGGAAACCATGCTGTGTAGCTAGAACAGACTCCGTTTTGTTAAATAGTTCCATTTCTGCAGTGCGGTAATGCCGAGACCAGCGCTCCATCGGAACTGTACTCCAAACATCACTACACATAATGAGGTCAGCATGGAAGATCCGCATGGCGGACACGCTGTTTTTTCAAATTTCAAATTCCGTCAGGTGCTTTTGGTCCATTTCGTAGTTAACATATCCGTTACTTGCAGTGATACTGTAAGTATTGTGTCTGTTGTTGTCTTTGTGTAGTATCTTGAGTGCTACACTCTTAGGTCACAACAATTATGAATTGGTGTCTTAGTATATGTTATGACGTTTTAATCCCAGTCACTTTTCATATTCGTTATGCAGCCACATACAAGAACAACAGAGCAGACTGTCGGTAAACACTTTATCCCGATCTGCACTCAGACTGATCAGATGTGTAACCAGTATTACGTCCAAATATCCTGTAAAGGAAACTTTAGAATGCTAAACAGGAGAAAGAAATATAGTACGTGATAACGCGTACGTTTCCAACATTTTGTGTCGTCTGTATCAACAAAGTTGCTTTATAGCAATAAACAAGACAAGTTGGCAGTTTTCCAGTGAAATAAGGTTGGCACCCCTGGGTCAGATACAGATCTCATTACTATGTATAACTTGAGGTTCCGTCTCTCTCTGAGTTACTAATATGCGCTTTTATTGTCTTTTCCCTACAACCAAGAATGGGGTGAGGAGGGTGCTGTAAATTATACCTCGGCCTTCGCCTCACGCTCAGAGCAAAACACAGTAGCGCAAGTTACAACAGTGCTATTAGCAACGCACACAATGCAGCATTAGTTTGCGCCCAGCATCTGTGCACTGAATAACAACCCCACGGCAGCAACCCTTTTAAATATTGTAGGTTACTAATTGCTTCTTTAATGACACTAATTCAGAAAAGTTTTATATTTGTTCGACGTAGTGGTATAATGTCCACACTGTGTGCGGCGTGCTTCTGCGGCCGTTCGATTGCTGGGGTTCTGGTTTCGAATCCCGCCGATGACATTAATATCTATTGTGTTTTGTGTTGTCCGGTGAAGGTTTCTGAGACGGTCTAATCCTCTGTCCAGAGGAATTCTACCGATTGTCGTGTGTCGGACTGAGTGTGATCTGGAAACCTCAAAAGAGGCGGCCAAAGTCCGATTGGGCTATAGTACCACAGACAAAAAAGAAAATAGTATTTTTTACTTCCTGTATAAATTTCTAAATTGGTTACACAAATGCAGTTACGATGTAAGGATATACGCATATTTATTTGTAGAACGCCCTCGATATAAGTAACGTGGAAGTCGACAGCATGCAGATTAATATTATCGTGAATCTTTTGGGAAGATGTAACCGGAAATGAGCTTGCTTATGTTATTGGCCACTGCTAGACTGTTAGGATGGTGTAATGACAAGCAATTCCGTAAAGCACTCAAAGGGCATCTCTTAATATATATATATATATATATATATATATATATATTACTTCCATCAACGATAAATCGCCTACATTTTTACCTTACGTTTTATTTTGTCTTCTTCTGATTTTATAAATAAACAGGAATAAAAAAAGAAGTATAATAAGAAAAATTGCAATTATTTTTAAAATCCTAATTTGTAGGTTTTATACGTTTACTAAATGAGTGAATTGTGCATGAAACTGAAAGCGTAATTTGTAAAAGGTTTTAATTAATTTGCCC
>Ga0131853_10019668_pt1 | contig 12286 bp, 7 predicted proteins | sample TergutLab28metaG_FD_92764 | JGI IMG/M metagenome (GOLD analysis project Ga0131853, IMG submission 92764) | Labiotermes labralis P1 segment gut microbial communities from Petit-Saut dam, French Guiana - Lab288 P1 (version 2) (version 2) | ecosystem: Host-associated > Arthropoda: Insects >...
TCCCGGGGGTAAACTGTGGCCGGGGCGTGCTGCTGACCACTCGCCTCTTCTAGTGCCGCGGTCATGGAAGAGTAGAGCTATATCTCTACCCACCCTCTGGGCCACAACGGGCTTGTAACGGGAAACTCTACCTTGCCGTTACCTTTACTCATTTCTGTTACAGGCTCTGTCGACCCCGGGCCAAAGAGCAGCCGGCAAGACTGCATCAATGGAGAATGCCAAAGACGCCATCGGATATCGAACCCGCGACCTCCCGGCTTATAGCGCAGTGCCTCAACCAACTGCACCATCGCGTGCACCTTTCATACAGGGGAGACTTCTTGTTATTCTGTTCAGATTTTAATGAAAGTTAAATTTTCTCGAAGGATTTTAGAAAAATATTGAAATATCGAATTTCATGAAAATCCGTCCAGTGGGAGCCGAGTTGTTCCATTTTGACAGACGGACGGACAGACATGACGAAGCTAATAGTTTTTTTTCGCAATTTTGCGAAAGCGCCTTAGAAGAGGGTAGCGCATCGAGAAGAACTGATCGCCGATGTCAAAAGCAGCACTGCTAACGGCATGCGCAGAAGGTGAAATGTCATTACACTCTCCAGACAGCGTGAACTGAACACTAAATGCCGTTAGGCAGCAGATGGTTGTCTTACAGGCGCCAATGAGTGTCGTCCATATGACAGTTTTATATGCAGTTAAGCAGCACCGTTTAAACAAATTATCACTAGTTGAATACACCACTCTCTATAACATCCTGACGTCATTATTTGTGATGTCATCCCTCTTGACATGACAGGATATAACCAGAACTTCAATAATCATCACGATCCCTATGTCGCTCAGTTCTCATTCTGTTTCATCCTAATTGTTACTGTTTTTTATTAGCGTCAAGAACGACTCTCCTCTACTCATACAAATCAACTAAGTACAGTGCATACAAAATAGTCTGACTTCCTCAATAGGCTAACAATTTGAGCTTGCTTTTGATTAACTCTTCTCAGTTTGGTCTCATTGTTATTGCCAAAGTCGCCAACAAATACTGAAAGCATTGATGGTTGATGTGGTTCATTTCGTGGTTCAGAAAGTTAGAAATGGTAGTAAAAAAGAAGGTAGAAATCAAGTTTCTTTGTGCACATCATTTAGCGTATGGGTGAGTTTAAGCGTTGCGCCACTCATTCTTAACATCGGCAGATGGAAGTTAGTTGTCAGCTCCATGCCCACGCCATCACTACTACCCAAAACGAAATTTTTATGACCACTGAGGAGGAGGCTGTGTGTACTCGAGAGACGGTCTGAATATTTTGGAAAAGAGAAAAATCTGTCTCCTCTGCCGGGAATCGAACCACGACTTCTCAGTTGCCCAACCCGTAGTCTTGTCACTAAACCGACTAGATATGCTGTATCTTGTGGTTCCGTAATATATTATAATTTACATTTGAATTACTGGAAAAGAAACACAAGAGAAAATATGTCAAATGACTAACCACAAACATATAACATATGATAAACATAAAAGGAAACAAAATATACCAAGTCAACAGAGTTATATCATCTATAATTAGCTTAATTAATTCAACACATGATGAATCAAAGCAGACCTTCCATGAAATTCTTATAATAAAACCAAATAGATGCACTAATTTCTCAAATTTATTTTTGGAATAAAACTCTACATTTTTCGGACAGTTCCTATGTCCATCATCAGGTGTTTTTTTCACAGTACACACAACAGTGGTATATGTCATCTTGCGAGCAGCAAGCTGTCAGCAAACCTGTATGACATATACCATTGCTGTGTGTACAGTGAAAAACTCCTGATGATGGATGAAGGAACTCTCCGAAACATGTAGAATTTTATTCCAAAAATGAGTTTGAGAAATCAGTGCATCCAGTTGGTTTTATTATAAGAATTTATCATGACACACGGTCACCTGGACGTCAGAATCTTCCATGAAATATGCCACTATCCGTAGCGATGGTATGTACAGCCAAAAGCTTATCTAACAGAAGGGGAGTTGCGACGTGCAGGATCAGCATGAATCAACATAAAATTTCCGTGACTTTGGTTCGGCACACAGAGGCCGACAACTTCCAAAAAGGGTACCTTGCCCTTAAGTGGCATAAGAGGAGAAAAATAATGCTCCACGCAAATTTTGCGTCGAAATAGTTGGATAGGATTGAAACATTTCCACGTTCCGAACACTTGGACCAGGAAAAAAGAATCCTCGGTATCCATAGGGTCGTTCTGAACAAAGTGGTGGACAGGAGATTATAACGAACTCCGGCCGAACAGTAATTATGTGGAGAAATATATCGGCGCTCAAACACTGTACAAATTAGACAAATGTGTAGCGGCTCGAACTTTAGACAAATGTGGTCATGCTTAGTATCAACATTACCTTTTAAGCTAAACGAGAAAACTGTTCAGAACTTGAACAATCTACATGTGTAAATTCCCGTCCTCCTAAAAATGTCTAAAATTGACCCCAAAGAAAGGCGATTCTCAAATTCCTTTCATTTCAATTACGTAATATTAAAACTAGGTCAGTGTGACTGAACACTGTACAGGTTGTTCACGCAGACGGCAGTCTTGTAATCAAAAGTAGCTACGTTCAGGGGTAGCCAAACATTCACTATTTTCAGTCCAATCTTTACGTCTCTTAACCAGTTTAAAACTGTAGATCCTCAGTCGATCTAAGTCAATCTTGAAAAGTTCGTACATTCTTTCCCCTATTTCATCCGCTCATCACCTCGATTTTGTTCTTCCCACTTCATTTCTCCTTTCTGTTCATTTTAAACGCATTTCTAAACTAAGTTCGGAGCACGGTATCTAATTTTAGCACTTCCCCCAAGTTTCGATGCTACAGGGAGTTGTATCCGTTATCCTCACTTCTGCTTTCTTTTTGGTACGACGAAAATCACAATACGTTAATTCTGGATCGTGAACAGACCACCTGATAGCCTCTATTACCTGAAATATACCCGAAAATATTTAATTCGACCTGGACTCCTTCAAATGTGTTTTTTTTTGACCTCAGACAACAGCAGCAGACGGAATGGGCAAAATGTATGTCCAATATCCACTTTGTCCGCCACGAACACCACATTAATTGGCCTGCGTAACGAACCCAGGCCCATGGGGAAGAGAAGCCAACGACTGGGAAGGAAAGAAACCAGATACAGAAAATGATAGTATGCAGCCAAGATGGAGGATAAATTTTATTTTCGTAGTTACGAAGGCCGAATATGTCCCGCGGACCGCAGTTAGTGTATCCCTGAGCTTGTATAAGCACTGGTCATCCTGCTGGGGAAAGAAGAGAACGTGTGAGCGGCATTCGCGTGCTGTAGCTGAGTGCAGAAGGAACACTTATACACGCTACCAGAATACTCAAGTAGGAAGAACAGCGAGCTGTTAAACAGAGCTAAGTGTTTCTGCCCCAGTGACCCCCTACCACTCACTCTCCGTTTATAATTGTTTGTGTCTGCATTGTCCAAATAGAGGTAGAAAAAAAAAAAGAAAAGTCGTAGAAGAATTGCTCACTAAATTGAAGTAGATATAAAACTGCTCTTTTGCGTGCTCTTTTTTTTAAGAAATGAGGGAAATTTGAAGTCCTGATACATCATATTCTAAAATATGCACGCGTTTTGTGTTGAGGAAGGGAATAATAGCAGGTCGTGGTTCTAACTTTACTTAATAATGGCTTTTGAACTTAATTGGCAAGGAATGATAAATACGACTGTGAATGATGTCTTCGGAAGGACGTGGAAGGAAACAGAACTACCCCACAATCACGCCTGCTTATAAAATACATAGAAAGCTTTAGGAGGAATACACGTGCTTCCGTGTGGTACTTTTGTAATCAGGACCAACTAATTTTGCTTTTAGTTTGACGTCGTAGATTTCTGTCGCGAAATCACGATTCTCAACCACATTGATACACAAAATAGCACTCTTCACAAAATACCAAAAATTAATTCTTTCATATAAGCTTATAATGCAAATGATACTGACACTTCAGTTATATGTTTTTCATTTGTTGACTTACTGACTGACTGACTGATTGACTGACTGACACTTTGCAGTAGAGTCTTTCTTGAGAAGTCAGCGCTTCCGAAATTGATAAAAATTTTCTCCTCATTTTATGAAACCTGGAGGTTCTGTACCGTGTTCGCGCCGGATGAATCCTGTCTATTCTCTCCATCCTATTTCCTTCGAATACATTTTAATATTATCCTCTTATCTACGTCTAGGTCTTCCACATTATTTCATTCCTTCAGTTTTCTCTACCAAAACCTTGTATGCACTTCTCCCCCCTACATGGGATGTGTCCTTTCCATTTCATTCACTTCGATTCGAAAATTCGAATAATATTCAGTAAGAAATATAAATTATGATGCATTTTTTTCAGTCACTTGTTACTGCCTCCCTCTAAGGCCAAAATATCTTGCTGAGCAACCAATTCTTAATCACACCTCCATAAATTAACATTTTCAAACATGTCATAACAGATTAACCAAATTTAGGTAAAATTCCACGATAGAAATTTATTCACACATCAGCTGGCCAATTTTTAATTTAAACTACACTTCCCGACCACGAAGCCATTTTACGCGGGGCTACAAACAACTTTACAGTGCGCATCATAGAAGTGTTTTACATTTAGGCGAATTTAGACAAGAGATAGAGTTTGAATGACGTAAGGTGGCAATTTTGACTTTTACCCATACTGAATGAACATGTTTGTACAACTCATTATAGGTATGTTTTTACATGACGATTTTATTTTACATTCGGCTGATGAAATATGAGCACGTTAACTTATTTAGAACGGTCCGCTTCTATTATGATACGTAGCCTCTAATGGTGTTCCATTGCTGTTCTGCATACATAGCTTATCCATCTTGTGGCTACCACATTGAGACCTTGCTTGAAACTCTCTTCGTACAGAGTTCAGTTCTTCCTTCATGTTCAAACTTTCCGCCCATAGACATTTAACCCTACACTGAAGTCCAAGTTCACATGCATCACTTATATTTCAGTTTACATGAGTCAATACCAGGAACAGCAATCATGCTGAATTATTTTTTAGTCCACCTGTTCTCGGTATATGCAACCTAACCTTGTAGATGCGGTATAAACTCGACAAACAACTCGAAGAATTCGAGCCAGAAAACCGATACCTCTTTCATTTATTTTCGCAATAAGACTGTCATAATTAGTGTAAATAATAGAGATCTCCTTTACATTAGAACCGTTAGGGTAAGGAAGTGTTTCCCTTGACACAATCCAATAGCAGGAAGTCATATGTCGATATGTGACATTGTGTACACATTTTGGAACTTTATAATTTTCGTATCCTACGCCTTAGATATCTCGGATAAAAACATCGACTTTCTTGTCTGGATTTGTTAGATTTTTAATTAAGATCGATACCAGAATCGGTGCTGCCATCCATTGAGAGTTACAGATAATTATAAGGGAAACAAGATATTTCCTTGGCAATATGGCAATATGTACAGTAATAGAATAAGAGATGTTAAAATAAAAGTACTTATCATCAAAAATTGAAAGCCCAGTTTCCCACTACATCTATTTCTTGTTCTATATACTTATTTCCATTACTCTTGCTATTTTATTTCATTTTGTAAGTAATTTCATTGTTAAGTACTGATTATGTGTATGTTCAATTGGTCAGACATAACCTCAAAGTTTCAAATATTCGACGTATTTTAATTTGTTTGGTTACAGATAGCATTTCTTAAAGAATCTGAAGATATGGTCATGATCCATCTCGCTAGCAATTGTCACGTGCCGAAATGTAATAATTCATTATCCATCATCATCAAACAAAAAAAATAAATATTGCCAAGTCGGCATCTATTTTCTACAGTCTACAAAATAATAAACTTTAAAAAGTTTTTTATTGTTTGAAAGCCCTAAAACAATACACCTTTTCAGGTCTTTAAGTAATTGAGGTTAGTGACGCGACAATACAAGTTTTGAGCTTTCGTTATGCTTTTCCGACAACTGTTAATTAAGTATACCTCTTATAGCGCTGCATATCACCCTCTATTTTTATACAGTGTTAATAATTTTCAACCAAACAATGCACTATATTGGGAACAGCCTCTATCTGCCTACAATTTACCTCCTGCATGCTCGTCTCCTCCCAGGTAACTAATCATGGCGTATCAGTTAATCGTAAGAAGGTTCATTTGCCAAAGCTTATATCCTTGTTTGCTCTGCGCAAATTATCATCTTTGTAATTTTTCCTTGTGACAACCGATACTATTTATGATGATCCGGGGGGAGGGGGCAAAACGAATTGGTGGGGGGGGGGGTAAATTGTGGCAGTCAGAGGCTATTCGCCAGTGAAGTGCATTTGTTTTACTTAGATAGAAAAGACGTACGGCATTTGGATATGCGGTACGCGAGTGGCGCAGTTCGTTGAGGCAAAGCGCTAGTGGTCAGAAGGTAGCGGGCTCGATTTTCGATGGTATTATTGGGATATTTCATTGGGTTAACCTTTCTGTCCACTCTCGACCTCTAACGGAACTGAGTACCACGGATGTCTTATGGGGCGTAAGGGCGGGCGGTGCTTAGGGCTGACAACCTTACCACTTTCATATGCCGAATCTCTATTAAGTCTGGGAGCCACAGCCTCGTGGAGCCCTAAGGGCCTATCCAGGCCTGTATACCTGTAACTTTACCTGCCACAATACTGTCAGTTGAAATTTGGAGACACACACCTTCCCTTATTCTTTTTATGAGGAGCCTAAAAACAAAACCGCAGAAAATCTTGCTCCCAAAATTATTGTATATGAAATCGATTGTCTGCAGATTATATAACCTATGACGTCGAAAGGAGTAAAAATGTGATTATATATTGCGAGTAACGAAGTACTTGGAAGAAGAAGATTTTAGGCGGAATATCACTCCAAAATTCGCAGGGAAATATCTAGAAAAATTATGAAAACTTTTCATTCAGATTCGACAGTAACTCAGCCCATACCGAACACTGTTAGCCAACGAACGGAAGCCTATATTGATGCCATCAGATTAGATATGTGTTGACACTATACGATAGCTAAAAATTATACATGGCTTACAGAAAATAAAGTCCCTCTTTCAGAGTGAACATGTCATTATGACACTTATGCTTTGAAAAGCTAGCTTTACGTTTGTTGATGGAACCCCTTAGGGGAACCCTCCCCTCTCCCCGCCACCAACACCCGGTCATCAATGATGATGCGGTGCTGCAGTCGGCTGGGCTTTGATGTCTCTCAGCGTCTTTGACTTAGCTGAAGGAAACCAAGAGGCCTTCTGGCTGGCTTGCCCTAATATTGGTATTTCGCGGGACCATGTAAAGGTTATAGTGCAAGATAGAGTAATGCGTTCCTATAGGCGGGAAACCAAGAATGTGTGCTCTTAAGGCCAGCTTCCTTTGCTTTAGTTCGGCTGTCAGGATGGGACATTCCATTGATGTGAAGCCATAATGCCACCGACTTTGATGCAATGGGATTGTTAGAAATGCAACAACAATACCATAAAACATTTGTGGAAAAGGAGGCAGAGTAAGATTGATTTCATCATGCAGAACAGCGCATTTCATAATTTTATTTTCCCCCAACCTAAGCTTATCGGTTATCCAGGAAGTGAGCCGGTGTTTGGTTATGCTCGAAAAAAAATCCTTGCTGATATTTCGGTGCAAGAGGTCACTTCTTTAAGATTTCTCAACCTTGCAAAAGGTATACCAGTCCCATTACAGGCCTGGGGTGGCCCAGAAGGTTGCAGGAAGTTAAGGTTCCCAGATTTCGTGACAACGGCACAGGATGGTGGTAGGTTGTAAGCCTTACGCACCGGCCGCCTTTATCCCCAGGAAATACTCCTGGTACTCATTTCTGTTAGAAGCTGAGCGATCGGAAGGATTTTTATGTCAATGAAAAATCCACTGACACAAGCTGGGATCGAACCAGCGACCTTCCGATTTGTAGCACAGCACCTTAACCAATGTGCTACCGTGGTCTCCCTCTCTATCTAAACAGATACACTTATATAATTAAATTTGGTAACTGAAAATCACCATTAAATATCTAAAAACCAAGCAATAAGAGTACTAAAAGAATACAAATTTTGGTGACTCCTTTCATTTTATCAATTTCTCCTTGTACTTCATCCCCCTTGTATTTATAATATTATTTTCCAAACTGCATTCTGACACACTACACTTCCTAGGGCCCCGTATTCCCCAGAACGAGCAACTTGATCTAATTTTAACAAAGATGAACTTTAGAGCACTCTTACTTCAAGACAGTGGTAAATCGAAGCCGCGGTCGTGTGTGTGTGTGTGTGTGTGTATGTGTGTGTGTGTGTATGTGTGTGTGTGCTTGCCACAACCCCACCTCCCCCCGCCCAACCCCTAACCAATACTGTATACAAGACATTAGTCCCCGACTACATCTGTAATGATTATTGCAGCTAGCCTTCACGATGCTGCTCTTTGATTGCAGCAGGGGAATACGACAGACATTCCATCCACGGACTGCGACATTTTCTGCAATATGTTTCTAATAAAGCCTACTCCAGCCTTTATAGCAAAGTTCTGTACCATAATATTGTTTCTTAATATTATGGTTCGTCTGATCAGAATAACCGTAGACGGTATTAGGTCTGAATGAAGAAACTTCGAAGGTAAACAAATGTTGGACTTTGAACAAACGCAATTAAGTACAAATGTAAAAGATACTGTTGTTCCTCTCCACACCATGAAGCCATAGAGGGTAGAAGGTGGTAAGGCTACACTCGTTCTTAATCTCGTCAATAGATGCAGTTGAATGGTCAACTTAACGCGCCAGCTGCTGAATGCCCGGGGAGAAAAATCCACTGGAAACAAGTCAGGGTGGGTCCCCGAGAAGGTCTGGACGTTACAGAGAAAAGAAAAAAATCCCTTCTCTTTACCGAAAATCAAACCCGAATTATTGAGGCCGTAGTCTAGTCACCACATCAACTGAAATATTTTGGTTCCCAACTATAAACAATAGAAAGTTTCGTAAATAAATAATCACAAAGACTAATAATTCTTGGTTTTCAGTAACTAGACCACTAGTTGATGACCGAAAAAATTGGGTTTCGATTTCTGACAGAGGCAAAAATACTTTTCCTTCTACATAATTTAGGTCGGCACTCAGCACCGCTAGTTTCGTGCACAGGCTGCTCTACCTCCGCGTATAGCACAGTGGCCATTACGTAAAGTACGTCACTCACTTCCCTTTCTTCTTTATGATAAGAATCGCTGAAGTTATACCTCCGTTTTCCCATACTTCATGACGTGGTGCTTGACAAAACACAAAGACAGTTCTGAATGTGATATTTAACGACGTTATAAAGAGTTCCTATTTTTACATATTTGGTTGTGAGCATTACGATGACAGTCACATAGTAAAATAATGGAATGAATGGGCCGTGGACTATTAAACTTAGTATGAAAGTACTTTCCGTAGTCTCGGGGAGGAACTGAGAAGAAGATAAAAACAGAAATCAGGATAACAGGTCCAAAGACTGAGATTCAATTGCGAGATCTTCTGAATACCTTTCGAGAAGTGTTATCACAACTGCTAACTGTTAGTGTGTCCTTCGAGACTCAGCAGCAAAAACAATGAGCAAACAGCTGTCGAGAAGCGTGTGTGGAATAGAACGAGCAGCAGTGCAGTAGTGTCACTATTAGCGACAACAGTTGCTCTTCAAGTGGCCGTACTAGCTAGGAATTAAAACACACCAATGACGAGGATTCATTCAAGAGGCCGGCCTTCCCATTCATATGCATCAAAGTGGCTGCAGCTTGTTACAATTCTGACGCCACCAACAGCTTTCAATCAATCAGAGAACTACAAGTTTTAAAGTACTAGGGCCTGACTTTCTAATTCTGTTCGTCTGTCCTCCCTTCGAAAGATATTCGGCGGAACTGTTCGAAATCAAGAGGAAATTTCTCACTTGTTACGTTTCGGAACGTCCTATATACGCGTTCTGGGATAGGCGATTGCGCGCAGGCGCCGTATACCTATCGGCCCTTAAAATTGCATGATTACTCCTCCGTAAAGCCTTCCTTCTTAAATATGCCTTTCTTTAGCACTGCGCCATTAAAGCGCTCTTAGGTGTGGAGAAGAAGCTCGTCGTAATTCATATCTCCTGCTGTGTAGGGAGATGAGGAATCAAATTTGCGTCCCGGCCGCTAAACCACATACAAATGTCCTCGTACCACTAGCCGGGAGGCAGGATGGACTCCAACGGGCAATGTGAAAAGAATAAGATACTCGTCCGGGACGGTAGCACAGTGGTTAAGGTGCTGTGCTAAAAATTTGAAGGTCACTGGTTCGATCCCAGCTAATGTCAGTGGATTTTTCATTGACATAAAATCCTTCCGATCGCACTATGGCCCTGGGGTCGTCTCAGCCTCTAACAGAAATGAGTACCAGGAGCATTTCCTGGGGGTAAAGGCGGCCGGTGCATAAGACTGACAACCTTACCACCATCCTGTGCCGTTGTCACGAAATCTGGGAACCTTAACTTCCTGGAACCCTCCGGGCCTGTAAGGGGACTCTTTTACCTTTTACTCGTCCGGGACGGTAGGAGAACCCTGACCAGTAATTTTACTGAATAAAATATCGTATATTAAAAGCACACACACTTGACATTTAAAGTCATATATATGAAGCTTACTTGCCCGAGGAGGTTGAGCATCAAACGAGGCTTCAACCGTGCGTTCGGAAGGTGTCCATTTCTCATCTCGCCCTGGACACACACATCTTAATATTATTAGTGTTTTTCTTCAGTTCATCCTGGTAAATGTCTGGACAGTACCTTAAAATTTTGCCACTATGAGCTTTCTCAAATTCCTTCAAAACCTTTAGTCGCACATTTAAAAATATTCGACTCTGTGCAGTTTCTGACTTACTGACAGAGAAGTTAACCGCTACTAGTCCAGTGCCGAGTTAAACTCTAGAGGGATTTTCGTTGTACGAGGTCACATGTTGAGCTTTGTTTCATGTTCGTTTTCTTGATTTTGTGTCATATAATTGCTGTTTCTTAAATTCGAAATTTACTAGATTTTTCTGGAAAGGAAGTTTGGAACGAACTGTTATAACTCAAGATAATAGTCTGAAATGCCAAGGTTAAATAAACTAAAAACAATAACTTAAGCATAATTAGGACGTACACTGGGACCTATTTAACGTTTTCCTACTTTTCTGCTCTTATGTCAATATTTTAGTAAGAAAATTCAGGACTACTATGAATGAGGTAAAAGAGAAAAATTATATATGCTTTATATTGATGCATGTCATTGGCTGAGAAACGACAGACCTACCATCCGACCAGGAGATAAGCGGAGTTTGTGACTAGAGTGTATTTACAACACAAGACATGAGACACGAGACACGACAGTCCACTATTGTGTTGAATATAATATGAATAATAGAAACACATTTCTGAACGAGTCGTTGCAGTGGCGACGAATCGGACTTGGTTTATCCGGTTATTGTGTCGGTCTGGCTACTAGCTGTCGTGTCTCAGATGTCTGTGATTTCCCCCAATATCGCAGGCACATACCTTGACAGCAATGTAGAGCAGGACAGGAGCACCACTGCGTAAATCTCTACTCCTTTAACATCAATGGTCACCTGCTTAATTTATTGTTGTTCTGAAGTCATGCATGTTAAACGCCGTCTTTAAATAACTTAATAATAACTGAATAAGTAAATATAATATATGCAATTAACCTTTATCCTGCTAACGTGGAGAATATGGTGAGCTCCTAATAATGCCAGAAAATGGCAGATGGGATTTAATTCGGTGTTTAAAGGGTTAAGTGCCATTTTCTTCCTTTCTTTTCCCTTGATTTATTGATTTCCATTACCATATTTTAACACAATAAATTCACACAAATCATCAGAATCACAATAATGTTATAATACCTCAACTGATGCATGTTTCTGGCCTCTCCGGCCAATCGGCAGGCATTGCACAGTTGCCTACAGCAAACGTTCACATTTTTTATCGTCTCCAAAATGTAGCAAAACTGTCGTGAATTGGTCAATGTGTGATTTATAGTGGATGGATTTGTGCGCAGGAATTGAAGCAGCCTGTGGTTTAATGTGTTCCCACAGGTTGCTCCAATTACTGTGCACACAACCGTTCGGTTTGAATGTGTTCACACAGGTTGCTCCAATTACTGTGCACACAACCATCCGGTTTGAATGTGTTCACAAAGGTTGCTCCAATTACTGTGCACACA
>Ga0131853_10019669_pt1 | contig 12285 bp, 10 predicted proteins | sample TergutLab28metaG_FD_92764 | JGI IMG/M metagenome (GOLD analysis project Ga0131853, IMG submission 92764) | Labiotermes labralis P1 segment gut microbial communities from Petit-Saut dam, French Guiana - Lab288 P1 (version 2) (version 2) | ecosystem: Host-associated > Arthropoda: Insects >...
GATGCACAAATATATAATTCGTAGATACAATTAGAATTATTATAAAATATTTAAAATTGCTCCAACATGTTTCGGATCACAAGGGATCCATCATCAGGGAGCTGTATACAGTGCTTGGCTAAACTTACAGTAATGGTTCTATCGTGTCCATTGATACGGACATAGTCAGTCTTATGGCAGCATATTTGCCCGTGGTGCGTGTGTGTACTGCACAGTGTAGAGAGGCACTGTGTGTGTACTGTACAGTGTAGAGAGGCACTGTGTGTGTACTGCACAGTGTAGAGAGGTACTGTGTGTACTGCACAGTATAGAGAGGCACTGTGTGTGTACTGCACAGTGTAGAGAGGCACTGTGTGTGTACTGCACAGTCTAGAGAGGCATATCATGTAATTTTAGTCAAGCACTGTATAGAGCTCCCTGATGGTGGATCCCTTGTGATCCGATACATGTTGGAACAATTTTAAATATTTTAAATATTTTATAATAATTCCAATTGTATCTACGAATTATATATTTGTGCATCTGTTGGATAATAAAGTGTTTTAAAAGTCATTTATGCACAGTAGGAACATGAAGATGTGGTGATTGATTTTTTACTGCAATATGGATAGTAGGATGAAAACTTAATCATCCATGAAGTACTATAGTGCCATCTGAGATTGTTATTTCTGTAAACTTTGTATGTGGTGTTGGTTTGAGTGTGGATCTTGTGGCGTGATAGACAAGTGCACGTTTAGTATGTAGGTTTAACAGTGTGTTCGTTATGTTTCTGGAGTGAGAATGTATGTAGCTGATTAATGTACAGGGTGGGGCTAAATACCCTCCATACTTTCAGTAGGGCATTGTGAAGGGAGTGGAGGCCGTAGAAGGGTGGGGTTGGGCTCGAAAGGTGCAGGTAGTTGGGAAGTTCCCGATACAACACTCCGCAGTCGTAAAGATGGTGTGGTCCAACGAGCAGCGCGCATTTGCCGTCGAAACCTACTTTTCGCAAAGTCACTCAATCGTAGCGGTGCAGCGTGCGTTCCGTACTCGCTACCAAATCCCTCCTCGGGACCGAGTACCGGACCGAAAATACATTCTGTTGTGGGTTGAGAACTTCAGGGAAACGGGAAGTGTGTCTGAAAAAAGATGAGGACGACCACGGACCTCTGGGAACACCAGAGAACAACTAGGTTGTTAGACGGTCCGTTTTGCAGTCTCCCAGGCGCTCTGCACGCAAACAACGGCCACCACTTGCAAGATATTCTTTTTAAGACTATGTGATTTAAAACTTCCCATGTTTTAGTTTCAGAATCCAAAAATAAAATGTTTGTATCTCGAATAGTGTTTTTGTTATTCACCTTAAAATTTAGGGAGGTTATTTTGCCCCACCCTGTACATTGCAGTTCAGTTTTGATGCTAGAAAAAGAGGAACATGATGCCAGGCACTGGAATCTGCAACCTGAAGTATGTTCCAAATTACATATTATGAATGTGTGGATGTACCATTATGTGGTTAGCTGTTTCTGTGTATCATATATACAGATATATCCTCTGCCTGGTTGCATTTTGTTAGGTACGCCTAGGATACATTTCAGATACATTTCTTTACCTTAAATTAGCCAAAAAGACCGTGCCTAGTAAGGTTTATGATGTGGAAATTATAATATCCTTTATTTGCTATGAGAATGGGCATATTTTTTCTTACGTTCTAGGTGCCAATATTAACTTATATATTATTATGTAACTTCCAGTGTTTAGCATGTATAGGCTTCAGCTGAATGCTTGAAGTGAATTGTGGAAGTGAAAAGGTAAAACAATCCCATTACAGGCCTGGACAGGCCCAGAGGTTTCCAGGAGGTTGAGGCTCCCAGATTTCAAGACATTCGGCACATGAAGGTTGTAAGGTTGTCAGTCCCACGCACCGGTCGCCTTTACCCCCCAGGAAATATTCGTGGTAATGATTTCTGTTAGAGGCTGAGTCAACCCCAGGGCCATAGTGCGATCGGAAGGATTATGTCAATGAAAAATTCCAGTGACATTATAGAGAATCGAACCCGCGACCTTCCGACTTGTAGCGCAGTGCCACAACTTATTGCGCCACAGCGTATCCCTGTGGAAGTAAAAGTAGTTCAATAAAATATTCTTGGGTTGGCAGCCATGTGACGTGGTTTTTAAGTAAACCAATGATACAGAGATTTCTTCCGTCTCTGTCAGTAGGGTTCTGTTACGTCAGTCTGGCTCCGAAACGTTTGTTCATGTGAACCACTTAATGTGGCTCTCAATTGCAGAAGGTTTTGTTGCATGTAGTCACCATTAATGCTTCAAGAGATACTAAGCAGTTTACTGAAGAGCTGCCTCTGTAAAGTAGGACACATGCGTACGTTCTTGAATTACTAAATACGTTAGCTCTCCCCCAGTCACTCCTTGCCTTTCATTAGATCCATTTTCCCAGAAACTTGATAAAATGTGATAGACTGAAATTACTGCCAGTACGTACTGGATCTGTGGGCCGGGATAGCTCAGTCGGTATAGCGACTAGCTACGGGCTGGACGGTCCGGGGATCGAATCCCGGTGGGGGGGCGAGATTTTCCGCACCCGTCCAGACCGGCCCTGGGGCCTACCCAACATCCTATACAATGGGTACCGGGTCTTTCCCGGGTGTAAAGCGGCCGGGGCGTGGCGTTGACCACCCACCCCCATCTAGCGCCGAGGTTAAAGAAAGAGTAGATCTATACCTCTGCTCCCCCTATGGGCCTTCGTGGCCTGTTCTAGGGTGAACTTTACTTTACTTTACATGCTGGATCTGCATACTGACATTTATGTAGTGTGTCTGCCTTTATTGATTATTGTCAATATTCATACCTGTGTTTTATTTTCAGTGTTAGTTCCCCCCCCCCCGCTGGACCGTGTCACCCCGTGGACAGATCTGTTTGTGTGAAGGGCACCTTGCCCCTCTTCCTGTAAGATTGTCCATGATTTTATTATTTCATAATGCGCTTAGTGGGGAACGTGGTGGCACAGTTGATTGAGGCACTGCGCTACAAGCTGGAAGGTCGCTGGTTCGATTCCCGATGGTATCATTGACATTCTTCATTGACATAATCCTTCCGACCGTGCTACGGCCCTGGGGTCAACTCAGCCTCTAACAGAAATGAGTACCAGGAGTATTTCCTGGGGGTAAAGGCGGCCGGTGCGTAGGTCTGACAACCTTACCACTTTCCTATGCCGATTGTCTCGAAGTCTGGTAGCCTCAACCTCCTGAAACCCTCAGGGCCTCTGTTGTCACTTTGTTTATTCCTGGCAGTGACCTATATGTCGTGTTTTGAGTGATGCAGGGAAGATGATGTACAGTTAGTTTTAGGACCAGACTCTTCAAAGTGTAGTGTGCTTGAGTGATCCTGATGCCTAATTTAAGGTGATGACTGAAATAAGCAAAATTTATTTTGGAAATAATGCGTGTCACTAAAGGGGTTCAATTTTTAAAGACATTTATGGATGGTAATTTGTAAATCTTGGATTTCACCAGATTGTTATATTCTACTTCCATGTGGCTTGGTGTGTAAGAATTATTATTATTATTATTATTATTATTATTATTATTACCAGGTCACTGACATTGAGGGAAGAACATAGGCTGAGGGTGTTTGAGAATAGTATGTTGAGGAGAATATTTGGGCCTAAGACGGATGAGGTAACAGGGGAGTGGAAAAAACTATGAGACTTATTCAGAATGTAAGTACTGTTTCGCTGTAAAAAAAATCGAGTAAGGTTTCATATAAAATTTTATTGTTATCAGATTCTATATTCTTCAAACTTTTTACACATATTCGCCACCATTATTGAGGCACTTACGCTGGCGGGGCACAAGTTTTTGTATACCCTCCTCATAGAATGCGGCCACCTGCGATGTTAGCCACTACTGACAGTGTCATAGAGTAGAGTCCTTGAAATCTGAGGAAAGTGCAGGGACAGATCAGAAATTGTGAAACGTCTGTCATCACGCATTCTTTCGTTGACCTTACGCACCAAATCATCATTCACCAAAGATGGACGCCCACTTCGCGCCTCATCGTGCACATTCTCTCGTCCTTCATTGAACATTCGAACCCATTTCCTAACCATACCATCACTCATCGCATTGTCACCATACACTTGACAAATCTGGTGACGAATCTCATTGGTAGCACATTCCTAGCGTTCAAAAAACGAATTACAGACCGTATTTCACAGTCGGCGGCCCCTTCAATTGTCTTAAACATGTTTAACGCACAGGGACAAACATAAACATAACACAAATTTCACGAAATGGCGTCTGTGGCTTCCCAATTGATAGAGGAAGTCACTACACATTTGCAAAGTGACAGTCTCGAGGATGCGTGAGAGATATGCGCAGATGGTACTAACTTTTCGAATAACCTACGTACATAATGAGGAACTTATTGATCTGTACTCCTCACCCAATATTGTGTGAGTGACAAAATTCGGAAGAATAAGATTGGCAGGGCATGTGGCGCGTATGGAGTAGGGGAGAGGCATGTACAGGGTTTTGGTGGATAAACCTGAGAGAAAGAGACCACTGGGGAGACCCAGGCACGGATGGGAGGATAATATTAAGGTGGATATCTTCAGGAAGTGGGATGTGGGGGTATGGACCGGATCGAGCTGGCTCAGGATAGGAACAGATAGTAGGCACTTGTGAATGTGGTAATGAAACTTCGGGTTCCATAAAATGGGGGAATTTCTTGACTAGCTGCAAACCGGTTAGCTTCTCAAGGACTCTGCTCCATGGAGTAAGTATTACTAATTCTACTACTACTACGAACTGCAATTGAGTTGTCACTCGGTGGCAGTAGTCCTTACACTAGTACAGACAAAACAAATAAGAATAAATATACGTAAATGAAACAATACAAAAACACAGTACAAACAGTACAAAACAGGGTAAATACAAATTTACATATTACCAGAACACCAACACATTACCAAACAAGTGAAAGCAAACACAGTACAGCATATACCCAAATGAAATAGTCACAGTACAATCAAGTACCCTGAGTATAAGGTCACCATAATGTCGATCGTTTAAAATGATTAATTGCATGGTCCCATAACCAAGACATTCAGCAGATGTTATGGCATTCTTTTTTTTTGTGTTTCTTCAGTTCAATTCAGCCCTTACTGCAATTTCAAATACCATGAAAACTAAAGAGTTCTTTACTGGACTTCATTTTCTCCAGCTTCTTAATGAACACTTGACTACCGCTTGTTAGATAGACAGACAGCCGTGTAGAACACCATTAAATATGCACAACTAGGAATTTTAAAATAACCTTGTTAATGTGTTCTGTTTAGACTTTGGTGGTGGAGAGCTGACTATAGGCTTTTAGCTTGGAAGTGTTGATGTGATGTTTGCTCATGAAATTAGTGCCTTGTATGTATGCATGCATGTGGGTATGACTGCTCAAGTGCCTGACCTTGAGTTATTTTCAAGCTATATGCATATACTGAAAGCTCTTTTAACGCTTGTTTACATGACCTGTCATTAACATCAGACCTGCTGCCTGTCTTCCTAGCACAGAATTATGATCTCATTTGTCATAATTTAAAAGATGCTTACTTTTGAGTAGAATTTGTTCACGTAAAAAGCACTCGATTAATTTATGGTATTTCTTTTGGGAATCCATGATTTTTGGGAATCTTCATATTTATGCATATTGATATTGATATATATGTTAACTGCAATTGGGTTGACACCAGGTGGCAGTAGTACAGTACACAATTACACGCAAACAATACATAGAACAACAGAGTTAACAACTTTGGTTGCAAGGCTTTCTGGGATTCGAACCCAGAGGGTCAAACTAATTGGGATAGGTGGGGGCCGTGCACTGTCTTTGCAAGTTGTACCCTGGCATTTGCCTTACAACTGAGGAAAAAGCACGGAAAAACCAATCAGGGTAGCCGAAGAGTGCCAGTTAGCACGATGGAAACAGAATTGCAATTGGGTTGACACACGGTGGCAGTAGTACAGTACACATTTACAGACAAACAATACATAGAACAACACAATTAACAACTTTGGTTGGAAGGCTTTCTGGGATTCAAATCCAGAGGGGTCAAACTAATAGGGAAGAGTGTGGGCTGTGCGCCGTCTTTGCGAGTTGTACCCTGGCATTTGCCTTACAACTGAGGAAAAAGCACGAAAGAAACCTTAGTCAGGGTAGCCGAAGAGTGCCAGTTGGCACGATGGAAACAGAATATCAGGCCAGTTTCTTTTAAATGTTATGTTTGTAAACATAACATTTAATTATTTGAGGTACTCCAATTTGCTGGTGATGCCCTTTGGTAAAGTGAATGGTAAACAATTCTGTAATTATGAATCATGTAGAGGATTTTGGCCTTCCAGGATGTAAGACTGTGTCATTGGGTGATTGGTGCCTGATATTTCAGTGGATTGTGGTGCCTTCATGTGTGAGGATCAAGCGTACACACCACTGTGACAATTTGAAATCTTGCGTGGGTAATATTTTGAGAGGAGTATGCTGCTTCTATTTTCAGCATAGAAGTTAAAGTTAGTAGGCCTGGGATGTGGTTAACATGCGCAAGAAAGGGGGAAGCCTTCGGGTAAGGGAAGCAAAACATTTTACCAGGCAGAGTCAAGTAACGGGTGAAGGGAGATAATGAGCCCTGTCTGTACATTTGGACATACTTGTTTTTTCATAACCTTCCTCACGGATTTGGATGGAATTTGGTAAGGGAGTCCACAAGAACATTTTTCAGGTGAATTCAAGTTTGATCAGCATCAGTCAGAGAAATCTGTGAAGCTTGAATGGCTAAAGTTTGTGGTTAAGATGGGAGAATTAAGGGATGCGTGTAGAAACTTTTGAGGACGCAGCTTTAGCAACTTCCATTTGGAAGGCTAAAGAAGGAGCTAGGAGGATTAAAGTTGTTCGGGACTGTACCTTGCAGAGGGCAGCTTTGCCACATGATGCGCGTCATTTCATATGTCCATGGCTGTTTAATTTGTATACACATAAAAAAACTGGAAGGTCTGGTTTTGTTAGAGGCAGGGCAATAATGGCTTCTGACAGTTTTATTGTAGTGCATAGTAGTATAGTGTAGTATTGTATTTTGTCCTGATGATTGTTACAGAAACGATGATGAATTCATCAAACAGAAAATGGGATTACAAAGAAAGCAAGTAATGAAGCTAAGAGTTCCAGATATATAAGCAAGTACAGAGTAACGAAACACAACAATAAATAGCTAATGTCCCAAGACGTCAAACTTGACACAACAAACACAGGTCCCACGCAGGCACCAAATAATAACCGGGATGCATCAGGAATCAATTAATCATCATTCAGCACATATATCACAACAACCACACAACAAATCACAATCAAGATACATTGTGCCTCAGTGTGTCCTTATTCATTCATGATTCACTATTTGAGAACCCATTGTCATAAATTCTTCCACCGAGTAGGAACTCTTTTTGATCAAGAAATTAGTTAAGATTTTGTTGAATTTGCCTCAGAATTTTTTTTATATGCTCAGTGTTTTTAATTTAATTGCATAGTTTGTTGAAAACAACCACAACGTTTTGGGTAAAGCTCTGTTCGAATAATTTAGTGTTGTGACCTATAACAAATAAATCAAACTTATTCCTTTTATTGTATGAATAAATCGGACACTTAGTTTTGAACCCATTCAGGGACTTTTCATATGTACAAGAATTTCATAAATGTATGTACTGGGGAGTGTCATAATCTTTAATTCGTTAAAGTATGGTTTGCAACTTGGAAACATTGGCTATTAGTCCTATCGCCCTTTTCTGTAGTTTAAAAATTGTTTTAAATTTCTTTAAATTTCCACAGAATAAGATGCCATATTTCAAGTGTGCAAAATACATGGTTCTTAGTACATTTTTGCTTACTGATGGTCTTAAGGGTTTAATGGCAAAATATTTTTGGATTTGTTAACTGCGTGTGTGAAAGTTTTTATACCACCGCCACCACCACCACCACCACCACCACTACTGTGGCTCCTGCTGCCACTATTACTACTACTACTACTACTGTGTATTGTTTCCAAATGTGTTACTGCAAACATTTCTTTTGTGTGTGTCACATGAATGGTCAACTTTGTTATAACTTCATAAATGTTAACATTGGGTGTGGTTCTCCTAATCTCCTGTTTGCAGTGAGTTCTGTAGTCTTGCCAACCATGTCATCCTTCAGGATGTAACCCCACTCTTGATGTTGAATTGCTACATAACTGTGACATGTAGAGACGATTGTGTTAGTGATCTGATATATAAGTATTTCATGAAAGTGAAGAGTAGTTGATAAAGATTAGCAGTGAGCTGTAGTGAATAGATAAAGATGTTGATGTGATTTTAGTCATATATTTACTTCCTGGCACATGGGCTTTGCAGCCACAGAGAACCTTTGCCTTCATTGCGACAGATGCCCAGTCTGTCCTATGATTTGCCTTTTGTCTCCGTCACCTCACTTCAGGCTCGCATGAATCCTTCCCTACGTCTGATAGCCATCTTATTGTGGGCTTGCCCTTTAATTCTCCCTCATGGCCCTTAAAACCTTCCCTTTATCCATCATGAAGTTTCAGCACATATACTGTTTCATGAGACATAAATAGTTTGAGCTTCACATCCAATCCCCTACCCTGGTACACCAGGGGCTACTTTTTGTCAAACCTTTGGCCCATCTAAAATGGGTAGCCCTAACAGAACTTTCTGTCCTTGCTAGCATAGCTGTCCACCATTGTTAAGGTGGTTCCACAGGCAGGGGAATTTTTTTCGGTGCATATGTAATATTTATTCGGTACCAAATGTTACCATGTAATGAATGGAATAATGAAAGTTATGAATATAAAGAAATATACCATACACGATTTAAATAATTATGTTATTGGTACTCATGTCATGTGGGATGTGATGCTGTATCATTGGTCAAATAGTTCCGAATGTATCAGATGCGCCGCGTTCGTTCAAAATGTTGGAAAATGATCACCTAGCACAGTGTCACTTTCCTGCCTACTTCAGCATTCAGCAGCACTGCCCTGGGAATCGCAGGTCTTTTTTTATTTGTTTATTTATTTATTTTTTTTTATGTTTAGTATGTATGCTCCATTACTATAAGTAATACTACATGCTTTGATGGCTTACATAGTTACTTCTTGTCTAAGATTACTTACTTACTATATACACAAGTTAGTGACTCTTCTACATGTTATTTTATACTCTATAATTTTTCAAGGGGTATGCTGTCCACAAATTTGTTAAAAATTTTGGTGTATTTGTTAATAAGAGTATCTTTACTTATGGGCCAGTTTTCTGACCTTAGTATTTCAGCTTTTAGTTTACCTCTTTCCTGCTTCACAAGTTCACAATCATATAATATATGGTCTCTTGTCTGTTCTCCTATTTTGCAAGGGCACATTGGACTGTCTATAATTTTATATTTGTACAGGTATGACTTAATATTGCCATGGCCTGTCACCATCATTGTAAGGTTTGGGGTAACACTAATTTTCAATTTTAATCTATCTGCTACTTTAAGGAAATACAGTTTTGCAGATCTTGTATAATTGTGTTATATACATCATAAACACATGAGAAATAAATAATTTTAATTGTCAGCAAGTACAGGATCTGTTTCAGCAATAGATGAACAAGTCCAGTGATATATGGAAAATTGCATAGAAGGAATTTGGAAAAGTCATAAAAGAGAAAGACATTACAATATGGTGATGGTTAGAAAGCCAACGCACCGTTGTAGTAAGTGTGTGAGTGAATGTTTCTGGTGCGTTATGTAGCAGTCCCGTTACAGGCCTGGAGTGGCCCAGAGGGTTCCAGGAAGTTAAGGTTCCCAGATTTCATGACAACGGCACAGGATGGCGGTAAGGTTGTCATCCTTACGCACCAGCCGACTTTACCCCCAGGAAATGCTCCTGGTACTCATTTCTGTTAGAGGCTGAGTCGACCAGGTCCACAGTGCGATCGGAGGGATTTTATGTCGATGAAAAATTCCAATGACACCAGCTGGGATCGAACCAGCGACCTTCTGATTTGTAGCACAACACATTCTGAGTATATATATATATATATATATATATAAATATCACTATACTGATATATAGTTGTGTACAGACAGAATATATTACATTATATAAAAACATGTTCTGTTTATTCACTGTACTTGTAATCAAAGTAGTTATAGAGGAGGTATACTCAGCTGTTCTTTGGTGACAAGCCATGTCAATATGTGGTTCCTTAAATCCCAGAAATTCATTTTGTATTGACTGTGTTCAGTGTCTCTGAAAGCTGTACATTTCATAATATGCACTGCATTATGTTAACCCGATAAATGCTGATTTGTAGTTTAGAATGTGCATCTTTAGGAGGCTAAAATGGTGTTGCTTGTGAACTTAACCCTTTGACGCCCAACGACCCCTATAGGGGTCGTACCGCACCGCTAACCTCTAAACATTGCATTTTATATATTTATTCAACAAATATAGGTATGGCATAATTTAAACATGGTATATACTCTCCGTTCTTGTCTCTTCAAAATGCAGTTTGTTTCATAATTCTAACTTATTTGGTTCCTGTATTATTCACATTTTATATACAGGGTGTGCTAAAATTAAAAGAAATAATTCTGGTGCCGTACGGTTAATGCAGATTTGTTTCATTTCATTTTAGAGGAAGACTGCTACAATTGCATGGCAAGTCTGATTGGTGCCAAAGATAAGATGTTCACCCAGACGAAGCAGCTGTGTGAAGCAACTTGGAGAACAGTCATGCAGATTACCAAGAAGCATGTGGTAAATGTGTAGTTCTGATTTTTCCAGATTCATCCTTATTAAATTTTGTGTAGGTTTTGTACAGTAAACAATAAGTGTAGGTCACGGTCATGTCCGCCTGTATCCCACATGATTTATACCAGTGTTTCCCAACCTTTGTGAGACCGCGGCCTGGTAAATTCTTTTTCTTATAAGACGAGGGCCCAGTCCCAACAAATTTACTCGTGAATACCTTTCCAATTTTTTTTAAGTTCATACATTAAACTAACATAAGAATTATTAATTAATTATGGCATAATCATAAAGAGTATTAGTACACTTATGTATATGTTGTGGCATATTGACAAATATAAAATTACATTTAAATTAGTTATCAGTCACTGGAATAATGAAATCTTGTAGCATATTTTAGTTTCCTCAGGCCAGCATCTGGGTCTGAGTTTCTGGACACATTCATGAATATTTTTCTCCTCAGAATATTTCCACTATAAAACATTTATTCATGAAAATTGCTTAGAAAACTAAAATGACAAATTCCAGGAGAACCTCTCGTGGTCCAGCATAATTAATGCCAGGGCCCGGTACCGGGCCACAGCCCGGTGGTTGAGAAACACTGATTTATAACTCAGAACTGCAATGCTTTCACTTAGCCCAATGGACATTATTGTATGAGACAAATCATGTCACTCTTCAGTGGGTCTGACATGAAAGCAGACGCTGTGTTCCGTGTTGCTGTGAGTCAGGGTCCACACGTTTAAGTTCAGTGTATTGTAGTTAATATTAGGTTTTTACTTACCATTTGTAAAAGAAGCTGCTGCAAATGGTTTTGTTTATCTCTCATATATATATCACACATAAGAAGCATGTTGTTCATTGCACTTTGAAGGTCTTCTGTAACACATGATGTGCGTGGCAAATGGCAGATGACTCACAGACTCTCCAATAAACAGCAGGATATTTAGCCAGTGTAAGTGTCCCTAAGGTGGGCCGGGATGGCGTAGTCAGTATAGCAACTCACTATGGGCTGGATGGTCTGGGGATCAAATCCTGGTGGGGGCGAGATTTTCCGAACCTGTCCAGACCAGCCCTGGGGCCCACCCAGTCTCCTGTACAATGGGTACCAGGTCTTTCCCAGGGGTAAAGTGGCCAGATGCGTGGCATTTCCCACCCTCCCCCTCTGGGCCTTTGTGGCCTGTTCTAGGGTGAACTTTACCTTTACCTTTTAAATGTCCCTAAGACCTCTGTAAGAGTGGATACTGGGTTGCGTTCCCAGGGATAGTGGCTAAGGCATGGCATTGACCACCAACCCCATTTTAGTGCTGGGGTTTAGTATGGGTGTGCCTCTAGCCAATACAGTAAAATGTCGCTGTAACGAACGCCAGTATAACGAAATGTTCAGAATTGCGAAATTATTTTTAGGCCCCTTCCCTTTTCCCTATTTAATGTGTGTTAAAACATTTCATTTTAACGAA
>Ga0131853_10019670_pt1 | contig 12285 bp, 9 predicted proteins | sample TergutLab28metaG_FD_92764 | JGI IMG/M metagenome (GOLD analysis project Ga0131853, IMG submission 92764) | Labiotermes labralis P1 segment gut microbial communities from Petit-Saut dam, French Guiana - Lab288 P1 (version 2) (version 2) | ecosystem: Host-associated > Arthropoda: Insects >...
GTTTTTTAAGTAGGTTAACCTTACATCTAATTTTCTAAGCAATTCATCGCTAAGATTACCTGTAGCTTCTTTTCTATAACGTGCTATAAATGGTATTGTGTTGTCATCGTCTATTAGTTTCACTGTGTTTTCGACGTATTTTTCATTCAATCCTAACTCTTTTGCTAAGATACTTATTATATTCATTTTTATTCTGCTCCTTCTTCATAAGTTTTTCTATCTTTTATAACAAATGCAATTCAAAATCACCGATCACATTTTTCATGTGCGTTTGCTATATTTGTTTCCATTTAATATTATATCATATTTTTCTTCTTTTTTAAAGCAAAAATATGATAAAATTTCAACATCTGAAACCATGAATTTTTTACCCTTATTTTCTCATACACTCGATTTTAAATTTATTTTTTTACTAATTAAGGGACTATCTTCACTAATCGCTTAGTGAGTCGTCGGCCCCTTAATTTTTGTACAAAAAAAGAGCCAGAAGGCTCTAATTTATCCAACTTAAAGTCACTTCTTAAGCTTTGGTAATCTTAAGTTCTTTCAGTTGTTCCGCTGAGACTTCACTTGGTGCATTAGTTAAAGGGCAAGAAGCATCTTTAACTTTAGGAAAAGCTATAACTTCTCGTATAGAATCAGAATTGGTCATAAGCATTGCTATTCTATCTAATCCTAAAGCTATTCCACCGTGCGGAGGTGCTCCATATTTATAAGCTTCTAGTAAAAAGCCAAATTGTTCATAAGTTTCTTCTTTACTAAAGCCAAGAATAGCAAACATTTCTTCTTGCATAGTGGGATCTGTTATTCTAATACTTCCGCCACCTAGTTCAAAACCATTTAGGACTAAATCATAAGCATAAGCCCTTACTTTTTTAGGATTTATCTTAAGTAATTCTTTGTCCTCGTCCATCATTCTAGTGAAAGGATGGTGTCTGGCAAAAAAGCGACCATCTTCTTCACTATATTCAAGAAGTGGGAATTCTGTAACCCATAAGAAATTAAACTTTGTTTTATCAATAAGTCCTTCATCATTTCCTATTTTTAGACGAACTGCTCCTAAAGATTCAAGTACTATATCTTCTAAATCTGCACAAATAAGCACTAAATCTCCCTGTTCAGCATTACAAGCTTTTAAAATGCCCTGTATTTCATCCTCTGTTAAAACTTTTCCAAGGCTAGTTTTTATTTCATCTCCAAAAGATATATAGCTAAGAGTTTTTGCTTTGTGATCTTTTGCGTGGTCTATTAACTTATCTATCTTTTTTCTATTATAACTTGCTAGTCCTTTAGCATTTATAGCACCTACACGCTGTGCATTTTTAAAAATTTCAAAATCTGTATTATGTGTAGTTTCTGTGATATTTATAAGTTCTAATTCAAAGCGAGTGTCTGGTTTATCACTTCCGAACCTTTCCATAGCTTCTTCAAATGTCATTCTAGGAAAAGGAGTATCGAGACTTAAGCTCATAACATTTTTCCAAACTTCTTTTATTAAACTTTCTCCTAAGTTTATTATATCCTCTTTGTCTACAAAAGAAAGCTCAATATCTACTTGGGTGAACTCTGGCTGTCTATCTGCTCTTAAATCTTCATCTCTAAAGCAGCGAACAATTTGAAAATATTTATCTAAACCTGCAACCATGAAAAGCTGTTTGAAAAGCTGTGGACTTTGTGGTAAAGCGTAGAAATTACCAGGATTCACACGGCTAGGCAGAATATAATCCCTTGCCCCTTCTGGAGTACTTTTCGTTAGAAATGGAGTTTCAATTTCTAAGAAATTTTCTTTATCTAAAAAGTTACGAATTGCCATAGTTGTTTTATGTCTGGTTATTAAGTTATATTGCATTTTTTCTCTTCTTAAATCCAAATAACGGTATTTTAAACGTAAATCCTCTGATACACCTTCATCTGCATTTGTAAATGGAGTTTGTTCTGCAGCTGAAATAATATTTAAACTTTCAACTTCAATTTCTATAGCACCTGTTTTCATTTCTTTATTTACATCAGTACCACGAGAGCGTACAATGCCTATAGCCTCAATTACATATTCTGTTTTAATTTCTTTTGCATATGCTGCTAGTTCAGCCTTTTCTCCTTCATTTACAACTAACTGTAAAAGACCTGTAACGTCTCTTAGTGTTATAAAAATGAGCTGTCCTAAGTTTCTTCGCTTATTAACCCAACCCATTACGGTTACTTTTTCACCTATCATATTTTCTGTTATTTCTGTACATCTATGTGTTCTTTTCATGCTATTTTTCTCCTTTATACCTCATCCTTCACAAACGGATTATTTCTCTTTTCATGTCCAATAGTCGTTTTATCACCATGACCTGGATACACTATTGTTTCTTCTGGCAGTGTATATAATTTAGTTTTGATACTCGTAACCAAGTCATTTGCATTGCCACCTGGAAGATCTGTTCTACCTACTCCTTCTTTGAAAAGAGTATCTCCTGAAAAAATTATGTCGTTTTTTTTGTCATAAAAACAAACATGTCCATGAGAATGCCCAGGAGTTACAATAACTTTAAGAATTGTATCTAAAAAAGCAATTTCGTCGCCTTCACTTAGATAAGTTTTGCAATAAGCAACTATTTCTTTTTTCAAATATTGAATAGATCCGTTTAATTGTGGACTTTCTAGCTGTTCTTTTTCAAGTAGTGATCCATAAGTTTCTTTTGAAAACGTCTCTCCTAGTTTAAATCCTGCTATGTGGTCAAAATGGTAATGAGTAATAAGAACTTTTTCTATTTCAATTTCATTTTCTTCTATAAAATGTGCCATTTCTTCCATTGAAAGACCAGGATCTATTATTATACCTTTTTTCTTTACATCATCATAGTAAAGAAAAGTATTTTGACCAAAGTGATTTTTGTCAGTTTTGTATATTTTCATGCTTTACCTCTTTATTTCATAAACATTAGTTAGTGTAGATATTTTATTAGTGATGCTCTTTAACTGTTCTTCGTTATCTATTTTTAGTGATATTTCAAAAAATGCTCTGTCATTAACACGACGTGAATTGAAGATATTAACGCCAACTTTAGCTTCCACAAGAATTTTATTAATATCTAACGCAAGGGTTGCCCTATCTTCTGCTTCTATGCTAAGTGATATATCAAAACTCATATTTTTTGTTGCTTCCCTATCCCATGTTGCTTCTAAAAGTCTTTTTCGATTTTCATCTGTCATTTTCAAAATATTTATACAATCTGTTCTGTGGACTTTAACACCACGTCCTTTCGTTATAAATCCTATTATTTCATCTCCTGGAATAGGAGAACAACAAGCAGCAAAAGATGTCTCTAAATCTGTTTCGCCTTGTATAAAAATACCTGTTTTGCTTTTTTTCTTACTTTTTTTAACTTCACGCTCAAATTGTGTAAAATCTATGTTTGCATCTTCAACGCTAGTATTTATAAGTTTTATGCGAAGTTCTTGCTCTTCTTTATCTTTTTTTATTGCAATAAGGCGTTTTATCACGGTTTCGCCATTTATGAATTTTCTTCCGATACTTTCGATTAATCTTTCCCAGTTCGGCATATTGTGCTTGTTTATCATAGCATTTTTTGATTCATCTGTAAGCAAATCTTCTAAATTGTATTTACGATTTTTTGCTTCTTTTTCCAGATCCAAAAGACCATCTGTAAAAGCTGTTTCTTTTCCTTTTTCTTTAAGAAATGCTTTTATGCGACTTTTAGCATTGCCAGTCTTAACAAAATCTAACCATTCGGGCTTAGGACCTGATGAGTTTTCACTAACTTGAATTTCCACAACATCATCTGTTTTAAGTACATGATCAAAAGGAACTAAAATTCCATTAACTCTAGCACCTACCATTGTGTTTCCTACAGCAGAATGAACTGCATAAGCAAAATCAACTGGAGTTGCGCCTTCGTCAAGCATAAAAATAGTACTTTTCGGCGAGAAGCAATAAATTTTTAAAGCATAAGGATTTAGCTCTTTTGTTAAGGTCTCAACAAATTCCGTTCCAGTTTCTGCCATTCCGGCTTCTGCATAAATTTGCTGTTGACGTTTTATAACATTTGCTAAAAATTCATCTTTCCCACTATTTGCGCCTTTTGCACCTTTATATATCCAATGGGCAGCTACGCCTTTTTCAGCAATTTCATGCATTTGATGTGTTCTAATTTGAATTTCATATTTTTCACCTTCATGAAAAAAAGCTGTGTGTAAGCTCTGGTAACCATTTGGCTTAGGGTTGGAAATATAATCTTTAAATCTATCTCTTAAAAATTGGTAGTTAATTTGAACGACACCTAGAGCAGTATAACAATCAACTATATCATCAACTATGATTCTTATAGCTGAAAGGTCATATAATTCGTCTAAACTCAATTTTTTCTTTTGCATCTTTCTATAAATGCTATACATATGCTTGTAACGACCATCTATTTCATATTTAAGACCAGCAGCATCAAGCTGTTTTTTAAGATTTGATATGATTTTCTCAATTTGTTCTGAACGTTGTTCTTTTTTCTTATTAATAGCAACTTTTAGTTTTAGAAATTCTTCATATTCTAAATATTTAAAAGCTAAATCTTCGAGTTCATTTCTCCATTCACTAATACCAAAATTTAATGCAAGTGGTGCATATATATTCATTGTTTCTTCTGCTTTTTCTCTTTGTTTTTCTGGTGTCATATGTTCTAGAGTTTTCATATTATGCAGTCTATCTGCTATCTTAACTAAAATAACTCTTGGGTCTTTTGCTGAACCTAGAAGCATATTTTTATAATTATTTGCGTATTTAGCATCCTTATCTTTATAGTTAAACTCTTTTTCAAAAAGCTTAGTAACTCTTGCTACTATAAAGGCAACTTCTTCCCCGAATTGTTTTTCTATATCTTCTTCTGTGTGAGGAGTATCTTCAACTACATCGTGGAGTAAACCAGCTATTAAAGTTTCTCTATCTAATTTTAATCCTGCCAAAATATCAGTAACTACTATAGGGTGGTGAACAAAAGGTTCTCCACTCTTTCTCCGCTGATTCTTATGAGCTTCTACAGCAAACCAAAATGCTTCATCAATTTTGGATAAATCTTTTTCTGGTCTATATTTTTTAATCTTTGAAATTAATTCTTTATTTAATTTTTTAAAATTTTGTTTTTCTTCTTCGCTATATTCTTTAATTTTTTCCATAAAATAGCTTGCCCCTTTTTTAAAAAAAAGTTGCGTAACATGTGAATTTTAAATATTCACACACGCAACTTAAAATTTTATCCAAAATGCCGGTCCTACGATTTTGACGCCTAGCAAAAGCTAGGTGGGTGCTGTCATCTCTTGGTGCTGCCTTCCACTGAGGTCATTATAAATAATGAGCGTATTAATTGAGGCCTGACATTGCCAAGAGTTTTTTCAGCTCCCTGAATCATGTTGTAGGTTCAAAATAGTAGGTTATCGAACATTTCAGAAAATCAGCTTATATATATTATATACTATTTTAAACTTTTTTGCAAGCTTTTTTTGAATTTTTTTTGGATTTTTTCAGAAATTTATTCTAAATTTTATTAATAGTGTATATAAAGGCTACCAAGTGGTGAAGTTAGTATCTCTTCTAGGAAAATTGTATATGCTCTAAATGCACGCTCTATAAGCCCTGGCCAATTTTCATGAATAAAGGCCACATTATCATTTGGAGTGTGCATAATGTAACCACTACCCCAAGAGCCAAACATCCAGTCTTCCATTTGATTTTCAAGTTCTAAATAGGCAATAAGAGTGGAGATTTCTTCTGTATGGACTAAGTCTCTAATTAAAAGAAGCTGTTCTATCTCTTCTTCAGATATAAACTCAGACATAAATTCTAATTCTTGGCTAAACATTTCATCATCCATAAAATAGATTCGGGCTAAATTGAAATTAAATTCCCATTCAAAATTTTCTCTTAATTCATTAAGTTCTTCTGTTATTCTATCATCTATTATTGCTTTTAGTATCTCTATAAGATCATCTGCTCCCAAAAATTGTGGTCTAAATTCTTCTAGTCTTGGATGATCTATGAATATTTTCGCTTTCTCTAACATTGCAATTTCATCTTCTAGCCACTGAGCATCTATTCCCCATTCTTCTTGTGATTCTTTTGCCCATTCAATTTGCAAGTTTATAGAATCATAGTCTAAAAATGCTATCCAAGAAAGCATGTGTTGAACAGAAGCCATATTTATTTCTATTTGTTCTAAAAGTTTTTCATCTTTTGTTTCATTGATATAAGCGTAAGCTAGTTGTAGCATTTCTATGCTCCATTCTATTCTTGGGTTTTGTTCAGCCAATTCTTGTATTCTTTCGTGTTGTAAAATGCCGCTAATTAAAATAGCTTCGATAAGTGCAAGTTCCTCTTCAATCCATGGACTGATTAGTTCAGGTTCTAAAAGAAATTCTTCTAACCATTCTATTTCTCTTTCAAAATTATCATGGCTATTCCAAGATATCCACCATAACATATTTTCTATTGCTATTTGGTTTCCTTCTATCGTTTCTTCATCTAATGTTCCTCCTAGATAAGCCTTTGTAAGTTCTAATGTTTGTAAATCTCTTGTAATAAACATCGGTGGAATTGGATGGAAATTTTGTACTGCATAAAAAGCCACAACACTAAAACCTTGATGCGTAAATACTAAACTATCACTTGAAATGAAAATTCCGTATTCTTGTTCAGTTAATTCTAGGTCTAGCTCTGCATTAAGTGCGTTCGCAATGTCTACAACTCTTTGTGTCGCTACGCTATGTTCTACTGTGCCACTTTCTAAATTAAAGTGACCTGCACCAAATTGAAGTGTAGAGTAATCGAAAATAACATCTACATTTATGATTAGTGCTATGTTTGCTCTTTCTCTTATTGAAAGACTATTAAGGAAGTAATCTGCACCTACTAGACCAACTTCTTCTGCACCGAAAAATACATATTTTATAGTGTAGTAATTATTCAAATGTAGCATTCTGTATGCGCTTTCAAGTAAAAGTGCTGTTCCTGAAGCATTATCTGAAGCACCTGCATTATCTACACTATCATAGTGAGCACCTACTATAATTGTAGTAGCACTTCTTCCTGGAATTGTAAGGATAACGTTTTGGCTATAGTCTCTCATTATAAATTGAGTTTCAGCATCAAAATCTGGGTTGATAAACATCCATTCGATCCACTCTCTATCCATCCATTCATTTCTTTCAAATGTTTGCATCCTTATGTTCTGTTCAGGATGCCCCATTTCTATAAGAGTTTCTATTAGCCATTCTGCTGTTTCAAGCTCTCTTTCTGAGAAAGCAAGGCGATAAGGCAAGTTGCTGTCTAGGTGAACTAAATGCCTATAGGCTAATTCGCCTGGCTCAAAGTCGATGTTACCTAGGACTGGTGTTACTAGCAGTAAAGTGAAAATTAATGTTAAGATTTTTTTCATGATGTTTCTCCTTTTTAATTTTTTATAGCAAACGTTAATGAAAAACCACTATGTCAAATTTTTAATTCAGTGGCTTCAAACTGAATTAAAAATGAAGCTGTGAAATGCTACTCTAGATCGTCTTTCATCGTCTATTGTATTTCTGAGCCATTTATAGCTAAATTTCATTTTGCGTATCTCCCCATTATATAAATTGCCACCATTTATTATATCATAAAAATCTTAAGTTGTAAAGATTTTTATGAAGCATTACTATAGGTTATTTTAAAGAAATTTGCGATAAAAATAAATTGAAAAATTTTAAATTTCTCGGTATAATTGGATTATAAAAAGTGAGGACAACTTATGGATAAAATCAAAAAAATAAATCGAAACACCATCATATCTCAATATGAAGAGTGTGTAAAAATAGATGAAGAGGTAACATTAGAAAGTGAAATAACAGGTAGAATTATAGAACTTTCAGAAAATGAAGCAACAATTTACATAAGAAGCAATAGAGGTTTAAGCAAAAACTCAAATGTTTTTTTTACAAATAAACTTGCTATAACCAATTTGCCTAAAATAAATCCACTTGAACGAAAACCACCAAATGAAATTATTCACACAGGAATTTCTGCTATAGATCTTCTTGTAACAGTTGTGAAAGGACAAAAATTGCCCATTTTCACATCTTCTGGAATAAATGTTAATGATTTGCTATATCAGCTTATAACTCAAGTGAATATACCAAATATAGTTTTTATAGGTTTAGGAATAACAAAGCAAGATGAGCTGTTTTTCAGGCAAAATCTAAGAAAAGCACATCTTTTTATAAATAAAGCGACAGATAGCGCATCTGAAAGATTACTCCTTCCTAATAAAGCATTATCAGAAGCAGAAAAAATAAGTGAAACGGAGGATGTTTTAGTAATCATAAAAGATATGACGAATTATTGCAACAGTTTGCGGGAGTTTTCGCTAGAAATGGGCGAACTTCCCAGCAGAAAAGGCTATCCTAGCTATATGTATAGCAATTTGGCAAGGATTTATGAAAGAGCAGGTATATTCAAAAATAGAAAAGGAAGTTTAACTCTAATACCAATAGTAACAATGCCAAATGATGATATATCACATCCCATTCCAGATTTAACCGGCTTTATAACAGAAGGGCAAATCGTTCTGAAAAAGGGGCTACCTTACCCTTTTGTAGACCCTTTGCCTTCCCTTTCAAGACTAATGAAAGATGTTATAAAAAAAGAGCACGCTGAAATTTCAAATAGACTTTTTGCAGCCTATAGCAAAGTACATGAAATTCGTGATTTAGCATATATAGTTGGCGAAGAAGCATTAACAGAAGATGATAAAAAATATCTTGAATTTGGCCAAAAATTTGAAAAAAGCTTTTTAGCTCAAGAAGAATATGAAAGTAGAACACTTAAAGAGTCTCTAACTATAGCAAAAGGACTTTTAGGTATATTATGAAATTAAAAAAAGCAACAGAAAAATTAAAATTAGTAAATAAAGCTATAGAAACATTAGAAAAAAAGCTTAAATTTTTATTAAAGGAAAAAACCAACTTTTCTACAAAGTTAGCAAAAGGCATTGAAACAGGTGATTTAAATGTTCGGTATAAAAGTTTGATGGGAATAGAGCTTCCAATCTATAAATTTATAAAACCAATTCGCTTTCCCCTAGGTATAAATACACCGGAAAGTGCTTATATAAAACGTGAATGGCTTCTTAAACAGCATGTACAGTATGCAAAGTATAAAACTAACAAAGAAAGTGTAGTTATCCTAGATTTGGAAATAAAAAAATTAATGATAAAGATAAATGCACTCAAACTTTCAAGCAAAAGAATAGCTATTGATATAAAAAATATCGAAAATAGGCTAGAAGAAGAGGAAAGAGAGGAAGTAGTTGTAAAAAAAATAAGCCTTCTTGAATAGCGTTCGAGAAGGCTTATTTATAATTTATTGTGCATTTAAAAGTGCATCTCTAATTTCAGTAATCTGGCTTCTAACACCTTGTAAACCACCTGGTGATACGTACCAGGTAATACTATCTAAATAAAATATATTCCCATTCTGATAGGCATTAGTTAATTGTACAAGCTCATTTTCAAAATCTGCTCTGTTCATTAATGAGCCTGCTCCATATCCTTCTGTTGCTCCACGATCTATAACAAAGATAATATCTGGATTTTTCTCTACTATATATTCATTAGATATTATCATGCCGTGACCTACGATTTCAATGCCTTCATCTACATAAGGAACTCCTAAATCGTCATGTATTAAACCGCCAAATCGAGAATGAGGACCAAAAGCACTTATTGCACCGTTGTTATACATGACTATAAGAGCTTTTTTATCTGTATTTTCTGCTAATTGCTTAGTTTCTTCTATAAGTTCATCTATTTCTGAAAGAATTTCTTCTATTTTACTTTCTATTCCAAAAAGACGACCTAAACAATAGCCATTGCGTCTAACATATTCTAAAAACTGCATATTATTTATTCCAAAATCTAGAGTTGGTGCTATTTGTGTAAGTTCATCAAACATAGGTCTTGCACGACCCATTATTATTATAAGATCTGGATCTTCTGCTACTACAAGCTCTAAATTTGGTTCATGCATTGTTCCTAAGCTTGGAAGATGGCTATAGTGTCCTAAAATTGGTGTTAATTGCTCAGTTGGAGCACCTATAATCCTATCTCCTAGACCTAAATAATCTAGGCTATCAAACGTGGCTAAATCAAATATAACAATACGCTGAGGGTTCACAGGTACAAATGTTTGCCCTGAAAAATGTGTTATCAAAACATATTCATTTTCATCAACCTTATATCCTTCTTCAAATGGTCTCGTAAAATCTCCTGGTCTTAGTGATTCTGATGGAGAATCTACGCCTGTTCCCACTCCACAAGCTGCTAAAAAGGCTAATGCACTTAATAATAGTATTTTTTTCATTTCTTTCTCCTTTATTTGAAGTAAACACAAATTCTATTATTGTTTACTTCTTGAATGTTAAAGTCTATATCAAAAATTTCTTTTAAATTTTCTTTGCAAATCATTTCACATGCTGTTCCTGATTTTATTAGCCTTCCATCTTTTAGTGCTACTATATTATCTGAATAGCAAGATGCAAAATTAATATCGTGGATTACTACTAATATCGTTTTACCTAATTCGTCCACTAGCTTTCTTAAAATTTTCATAATTTGTACAGAGTGTTTCATATCTAAATTGTTTAGTGGTTCATCTAGCAAAATATATTCTGTATCCTGTGCTACTATCATTGCTATATAAGCTCTCTGACGTTGCCCACCTGAAAGTTCATCTATATACTTATCTTGAATTTCTGTAAGATTTAGATAGCCTAAAGCGCGATTTACCGCTTCAATATCCTCTTTTTTTAATCGTCCCTTGCAATAAGGAAATCTTCCGAAATTAACCAATTCACGAATAGTAAGTTTAACATTTATATTGTTAGTTTGCTTCAAAACAGAGACTTTTTTAGCCATTTCAAAATCTTTAATATTTGTAATAGGTTCTCCTTCAAGCAAAATTTGACCATCACAAGCTTTCATAAGCCTAGCAATTATAGATAAAATAGTAGACTTACCTGCTCCATTTGCACCAACAAAAGTTGTTATTTTACCTTTTTCTATATTTAGCGTAAAATCTTTTAAAACTTGTGTTTCACCATATCTTTTAGAAATATTTTTGATCTCTAACATACTACCTTCCTTTGTCTTTAAGTAATAAATACATAAAATATAGGCCACCAATAAAGTTAATAATAATGCTTAAATTTATACCGAAATTAAAAACTCTACTTACTAAAAATTGACCTGCAATTATTGTGAAAATCGTCATGAATATGCACGTAGTAATTGTATAATAGTGCTTGTGCGTTTTCAAGTATTGATATGTTAAATTAGTTACTATTACTCCTAGAAATGTTATTGGACCTACTAAAGCAGTGGAAACACTTACTAATATTGCAATCATCAATAAATACTGCCTGGAAAAAGTTGCATGATTTACACCAAGACCAATTGAGTTTTCTTTACCTAAAGCCATAACATCCAAATATTTGTTTAAACGCAAGCTATAAATTAAGGTAGCTATTATCATCATGCTTGCTACCATTATAATTTCTTGGTTTATAGAATTAAAACTTGCAAACATAGCATTTTGAAGGATAAAAAATTCATTTGGGTCTATTATCATCTGTACAAATGATGTGAATGAAGAAAACATAGCACCTAAAACCATCCCAACTAAAAGGATTAAGTGAATATTTTGTCTTTCACTACCAAAAAGTATTTTGTAAAGAACTAAGGAAAATAACATCATAAAAGCTACTGATAATAAAAAGTTCTCAGTTCCAGTTATGAAATAAGTTCCTGTGCTAAGTAAAAATACAATTGCAGTTTGTATAAACATGTAAACAGACTCAAAGCCTATAATACTAGGTGTTAAAATTCTGTTATTCGTAATAGTTTGAAACACTATAGATGAATAGGCGATAGCTGTTCCTACTAATGACATACTCAAAATTCTCATTCCACGTCTAGGAAGAACAAAGTCTGGTCTTGGACCTATTTCATGAAACATATACAATAGAATCGTTATTAGTACAAGTGAAAGCATAAATCCCATTTTAAAATAAATTTTTTTACGCATAAGATTTCCTCCTTAATAGAAGAAAGAGAAATATTGCTCCACCAATAACACCGACGGTTAAACTAATAGGTATTTCAAATGGGTGTATTATAAGGCGACCGATAATGTCGCAAATAAGCAAAAATATAGCACCCCCAAGAGCGACTATAGGAAGAGTTTTTTTAAGGTTGTCGCCAAACAAAATA
>Ga0131853_10019672_pt1 | contig 12283 bp, 9 predicted proteins | sample TergutLab28metaG_FD_92764 | JGI IMG/M metagenome (GOLD analysis project Ga0131853, IMG submission 92764) | Labiotermes labralis P1 segment gut microbial communities from Petit-Saut dam, French Guiana - Lab288 P1 (version 2) (version 2) | ecosystem: Host-associated > Arthropoda: Insects >...
GAAGAAATTTTTCAGATCTTGAAACTTTGCTTAAGGCAAAACACCATGGTTTGAATTTATAATGGAAAATACCACCCCCCCCCCCCCCCCAAAAAAAAAAATTGTGCCATTTGTCAAGTAACGTGGAAAAATATTGCATAGACAGGCAGGCCAGTGACAAACAATATAATATGGCGCATGCGCATTGCATGCTGGATAACTAAGACTGCAAATACACACAGATTCTGTAACACTTGTTGCTTTTCCACCACAAGAATGATTACATGAATGTGCCTCAGTGTTACGTTGTACATACATTACATTACATTACCTGTCTTGTTGTCTATATAGGGAGATGAATCTTGATTTTGTTGATGAAAAAGAATGTTAAGAGTTAGTGGAATGTTACTTACGGGAGCTGGGATAGCTGAGTCGGTATAGTGACTGGGCTTACAGGATGGACAGTCCAGAGTTTGGATCTTGGGATGCATAAGAGATTTTCCTCTTCTGTGTAAGTACAGACCAGCTCTGGGGCCTGGGGTGCCAAGGGTAAAGCAGTCAGGGCCTGAGGCTAACCACTTGCGTCCATCTGGTGCCAAGCTTAAATGAGAATTGATATATGCCACTACTCTCACATATGTATACCATTATGACATGTAGGGGAATACTGTACCTTTATTGTTATTTGTGACGTACTTATTTCTGTGCCATTTGGTGTGACAGTTCTGTAGTTACCCCATTTTCCTAACTTGATCCTAAAGGTTTGCAGGGTTTCATCTGTTTTGCTGATAACATACATGAGTAGTTAGTAATAAGTGGAAAGTTAGTGTTCAATTTATACTAACATACTGGTTATTTGTACATTTTCCACAATGTTATAAATTGTAAATTGTGAGCTAATGTTGTAAGATACATATAGTGGGCAAGTGTTTGAAATACAGCAAAATTCAGTTATCTTACTTGCATAGGACTGGACATGTGCTGAATTATGGAATATTCTGGATTATCAGATGATACCTTAAAGTTGCATTATTAATCAATATGTATTTCATGATAGGACAGTCATATGCAACACTTATACAGTAACACTACGAGTTTCGGCTTATTCCAAGCCATCATGAGGCCTTATCAAGAATTATCAATAAAAACTTTGACTGCAACAGAGCATCATGCTTTGATAGTTCTTGAAGAGATAAGGCCTGATGATGGCTTGGAATAAGCTGAAACTTGTAGCCTGATTGATTATGTAATGGCATTATGTGTGACTGTACTATCACAAACAGATGGTAGCTACACTGACTTAAGTTCTTATTGTGCCTGTACTTGGGCTTTACAACGAATCAGAGTGTATTGCATTTGGGTATCTCCTTCATATGGTTCAGGGTCCTCTGTGTTTTCTGGAGTCTTCATAGCTGAAGAAGTTGACAGAGTATAAGACAAGAGGTCAGGAGAAACAATAACCATTGATGTACAGAGAGGACTTTTTGAACATGTCCCTGTTTCAGTGATGGATTTTTTTGGGTAAACGGCAAAATTTCTGGTCTTGGGATTATTCCCAAGTGTCAGATTATTGGGATTTTCAAATTATCCAGTTAAGGAGTTTTGCTGTATAAAGGGATGACTGAATAGAAAATGCTGTGACTATTAGCCTATTCCATAGGTTGAGACTTTCAAGTATACATTACATTAGAGAGAGTATTTTTAAAGCATAATTGAATTGTATATTTTAGAACATGTACTTTACAAATCAATGAGCTTAATTTACTCTAGTCATTATATTATTTCATTACCAAATTCTACATCACAGCAATAGTCAATAACAGTATCTGTGTACCAACACAGCTGCTTTTATTTATAACCAAGTGAAACTTGAATTCACCAGATAGCTCGTCATTGTCAATATAAACATGTTCAGTATACGGATGAGATGGTACTGATATGTTTATAAATTTCATTTTAATAGAGAAAAAGATGCACATGACAGGATGCATGTCATTTCCAATGTGTAGTGAAAGTCACAGACCTGGAGCTTGCAATGTGGATACTAATGTACATGTATATATTGACTGGTAAAAGTTATTCCTGTCTGGAGAGAAATTAAAAGTTGTATTACTTAAAATAGTAAGTTTCTGCATCATTTGCCACTTTTTCCCCAAATGTGGACTTTATAGTAGTTTCAAATAAATGCAGCCCTGTCCCAACTTATTTGAAAGTTGCATTCCTTAGAGTGGTTGTGTAATTCAAGAGTGGTTGTTACTACTCCTAGTATTTATCACTGTTTTATTATTGGTAGGTACGTAATTCAGTTTATATGTAATAATGTTCACTGTAGCTGATTATGAATCAAGATTTGTGTTTTGGCTAATCATTTAATTATTTATAGCCTCTACTAAACAAAATGTATTGTCGTAAGTTCATATGCAGCACACATTAATGTGATATTGGCATATTTCATATTTTGTTATAATTATTATCCAGGGACCTGGATATGCATTTGAACGTTGTTAGTGTTTCTTTGTTGCTGTTACATCAGTTGCATGTTGATTAGTGTAAGTACACTTTCTGTGACAGGTAGCATCAATGTGTGTGTGTTAAGGTGAAGGTGGTGGTGGTGGTGGGGTTATATTTGGTGGATTGACAAAGATAATGATGAAAGATCTCGGCCAGGACAGCCGACTTGTGAGCTGAGAAACAAATATCGTTGGACCTCCTGAATATGAAGGAGAAGTTTGAACCCCTCAGCTGTGATGTTCAATCAAATTCATGTTTCACTGTAGAAGTAATGGCAGCCAGGACAGCATAGCTCATATACTGACTGGGCTACAGGCTGGACAATCTGGGGTTCAAATCCCAACAGGGATAAAGTTGTGTCTTTACAGAACATCCAGTCTGGCTTTGGCGCCACCCAGCCTTCTATGCCATGCGTACCAGGAGTACTGTCCCTGGGGGTAAAGTGGCCAGGGGCATGAAGAAGTTGACCATTCACCTCCATCTAGTGATGAAATTAAGAATGAGTGCAGCTGTACCTTTATTCCCCCTGCATGCTTCCATGGCACAGACACGAACACTTTAACTCTATTCAGTAGAAGTAATTCTTACTGTTGTGACCAAAGTTTGTGGCATCAACACCATTTGTATTAATCTTGTGCTCTCCTTCTGTAGTCTTCAGTACATATGAGTAGTTCATGAATAGATGGAACTGCAAAAGGCCAGTCCACTTGCTGGGATGTGAAGGATAATATCACTCAACATGAAAGCAGCATGTGATAGTCTAATGATGCTTAAAATACCCATGGCATGGATCATATTGAAAAATGATTCAATTAAATGGATCACAGATATGAATCAAGAGCTTTAGTTCTGTCCATCTGTCAGCAGTGCTGGCCTGCATTAGCATATAAATACTACCTCTTGTCAGATGTGTTGCCTGTCAGCTGTGCTGGCCTGTTGGTACTGCCTCAGCTGTGCCAATTACTTTGGCACACACTTATGCCGCCTCAGCTTTCACTGCTGTCACTTGTATTATTGCACAGATACTACACTTGTAAGCTTTTACCAGTGTGTCAGCTGATACAGTATATGAATACTGCCTCTGTTAGCATCTGTAGTTGGTGTACATCTTTTTTTTTTCAGTCCTACTCCTCCATTAATTGATGTGCACTCTCCTCATCCTTCAGCCAGATACTAGAATGAATCTTCCAGTTATCAACAGAACTTGACAAGGTGATACTGAACTTCACTGCATTAACACTTGGAAGTGGAGTATTCTCTATATTAAAGTTCTATTGAATTTCTGGGAGGAAAAAAATTCCTACAAAATGTATGTGCATGATATAAAACATGTTCACTTTCTAAGGTCTGTAATTTTTATTTCAAACTGGACTAGAAAAAAAATAAGTTAATTGGTGTAATATTTCAGGTATAACAGTCTAAAGCAAAACTAATTTCATCTAACAATTTCCACTGCCAACTTCTCATATCAAAGTTCATCCTGGTTTTGGAGCTGCAAGAGGTAGACACCTCCTCCCCACAAACCAGACTTTGTCCTATTGAATAGTTACATACCAGTATTAATGGAAGTCATACTATGTGCTTAGTATTCTAGTTACAATCTTTTATGCCATGTCCCACAATTTTTGATATTAGGAGCATTTAACAGATCAGTGTAAATTGCTCAACAAATGTCTATGTTCCTTCTCTTATGTTTCATGAATGCATCAAAAAGGCTTAAAAATGTCAGGAGTGCTTACTTCAATTTGTTGCACCTCACTTTATGTTTCCAATGTCAGTAAAATCAGTTCAAAGCATAATTGTGTTTCTTCAGGCCAATCTTCACTGTAACTGTGACATGCAGCAATCACTAACCAACTGCCTCAAACACATCCTTTCCATAGTTGAAAGAAGTATAACATCCCTAACCATTTTCAAACTGAAATCTTGTGTCTGTCAGTCAGTCTCCATTAATCTTGAACATGATTCTGGTGATGACTAAATTCCTTCTAACACATCTTCTGCCTCCTCACGTAAACTATCAGCCTTTTGTTTCAGGAGCAGCTGTAACAATAATACAAAATCACAAGGTAATTATTTTCATAATTCAGGTTCTGAATCAAACCAAACAATAAACGAAATAAAGTATGTACTCCATCTGACACAACTATTTGTATTTTATTATTTCAATTGTTGGCTACTAGTTTCAGCCTCAATAGGCCATCATCAGGCCAATATTCTAACAAAAACTTAAAAATGCTGGTGCATAGATTATACCTCATCAATTTCATGGGGTCCCATTCACATTCATTATTGTTCTCTATCATTAATACCAGCTTTATTTGTGTTATCTGTAATAAGTTTTTTGAAATTCTAGGATACGAGTACTGTACATGTATTACCAAAGTTCTTGTTGATTGACTACTTAATTTTAAAGTTGTAAATAGTTTTTAAGATGTACAGTATAAAATGTGTTATAAAGATTTCAAGTATTTTTATATAACATATATTGTTGCATTAGTAAAATTATGAAATTGTTGTTCAGATATTGTCTTCAGCTGCTGTACGCTAGGTTGAAATTCTATATATTCTTAGTGGAATTGAGTACTGGTGTTGCATCCTGTTGTGCTCTCAGTTTCATTTATTATTTGAGAGCTGGGTATTGTATATGCTGCATTGTGTTATTGTGGCGATGTGTTAACTCCAGTATGAAATGTGGATTTTTTGGAGAAAATCATAACAAGATTCTCTGTGATGCTATGTAGGCCCAGTTCTATATTGTGTGTCAGCAGCTGGCATACATGTTTGTGATACATCAAGCAATATAAAAACTTAAAAAGCAAGGTCATGAAATGTTGTGCTAACATCTACTTCAATCGTCAATGTCTCAAGCAGAATCTAACTCCAAATTACACCAAAATAAACCAAACAATTCTCTAGCTTCCAGATTTCCAAAGCATAAAATAGTAAAACTTAGGATAAAACTAGTAGCCAACAATTGAAATAATAAAACAAAATGAAATAAAAGATAGTTGTGTCAGATGACATACATATTTTATTTCATTTTAATATTGTACTTCAAACACAAGGGGATGTCCTCTGCCAAGATTACCAAACAACAAAGTTTTTTCCCATGCTTAATTTAATAAAGGAAGACATCTCCTGCAATATCAGAGGAACTAAATGGTATGGTGTGGCATGAGAAACACAATTTACTGTCTGCACACTGCCCTCTTGGGGTAGCAAATACATAATGACTACTGTGTTCTGTCTTCCAAGTGTTATGCTACCTGTAATAAACAAGAACTATGTAAATGCCTTATAGGACTGTGAAAGTATGTTATATATAGCAACAGTTTAATGTAAGTGACAGTGAAAAAGTCCACGTTTGCCACACCATTCCACAGTGCAACATATTGCCATGTGAAATATCAGCAATGTTTGCACTTATGCAGTAATGCATTTTCCTTGGGAAGGAACAAGCAATAGAGCCCATTGAAGTATATGGTGTCTACTTATTACAGGTAATTTCACACTAGAAAAACTTCAGCTTAGATGGGAAGGTAATATTAAACTTCATGTTAAAGAAATTGGATGGGAGAAGGTAGACTGGATTAAGCTGGCACAGCAGAGGTACCTAGGACAGGCTCTTGTACACATAGTAATGAACTTTCAGGTTCCATAAAATGCACGGAGTTTCTTGATCACTCCACCAGCTTCCTGAGAGAGATTCAGCTAGATGGAATTATGCGTCAACATCCACTGATATTTGTACTAAGATGGATCATCATGTGACAAAGCCTTCAACATAATTCTCAAAACATTTTTTAACTACTTGTACTTATTTAAATCTTGTGATGTTTCCACAGGAATCCTACTGCCCATACACAATACAAGTCAATGGTACTAGCATGTTTTCTAGGTATAACACAGGCCTTGCAGCTGACGATAATTTTGCTGCTGTATTCTCTGTTTAGACTTTGCAGTAATGCCTAATGTATGTACTGATCAGAAATAACAATCCATGAAACAGTCTTTAATTTCTCTTCATATCACCAGATCAGTGCACAGCACAGAATATATGAGGTGCCCTCTCTTGTTCTAATTGTATACATGAGAAACAAAACAAAGTTTGTATTTTTTTCATGATAATTTTGCCAATGGGATTTAAACCTTCAGTGTCTCATACACCACGCAAAAAATATGAAAAGTTTACAAGTTGGTAGCAATTAAGAAAAACCATGAATAAAATACATGCAGTTTGTGTCCCACCAAATGACAGTAAGTGATAAAGTCAACATGTAAGTTGTGTCACAAAACTGAACAAGTATGAACAAGGTCTATATGTGAACATGCAAGCAGTCACATGCAGGTCCTTACGAAAAGAGGAGGAGCAGGTGACAGACCACTCTCTCTCCCATTCTGATCTAAATCATAAATAATCAAAACTTGTGGGTGATACCTGGTTTTTCATTTATGTAAATGTAGCTCACCTAAAAATAACTTTGTGGCAAAAAATATGTTGAACGGTGTAGTACAAATAAAGATTATTTTTAATTTCATTATGCAGAGACATGCAGATGAAAATCTTCCTGTGTGCTGATTATAAGGTTAAGCTAGGTGTTCACTACTGCAAGTAGCCATCTTACCTTGTTTAATTGATCTTATAAATATGCATAGATGGAAGGATAATATTAAAATGGGTCTTCAAGAAGTGGGATGGGTAGGCATGGACTGGATTGATCTGGCTCAAGACGGACAGGTGGCGGGTGCTTGTGAATGCAGTTATACATCTTCAGAGTCCATAAAATGGGGGGAATTTCTGGACTAGCTGTGGACCTGTCAGCTTCTCAAGAAGGACTCTGCTCCATGTAGTTAGGTAGTTATTGTACAGCAGATCTTACTGTTTTCAAACAGGCCTGCTGCATACAAAAGTATCCGTAACAATCAGAAAGTACCCGTTTCTTGCCCAGCATATGGTACAAAACTTTACAGGATTGTCACTCAACTTAAGGAATGGGAATTTTCTCACTTAATTATAGACAATAATTTTATTACATAATGATCAGAATCACTTCCCAAACTCCACCACAATACTCGCACATCACTTCAACAGCCATAACAGATATTTGGCCAATAGCATGCAGTCTTTAATAACTTCAGGCGTCCTGTGCAAGATCTGCAGTACAAAACAGGAAACAATGTACTTTTATATGCACATAATGACTATGTCACATCATGCATTCCCATTTCTTCTATTGAATCCTCAAACCACCTATGTGGTATTTACTTTTATTTTTATGCACAAACCACCTCCCTTACATAATGTGCTCAAAATCCATGCATTTGTTGGTCTACAACATAAATTTAGATACACCTATCTTACTTTTTATCTTTCTTGACATTACTTATGTTTATTGTGCGCTCCATACACCTGAATTCAATGAACATCTTATGGGTACAATGTGAAGCTGGGTAGCATAGCCAGTATAATGACTATGTTACAAGCTGCCTCAGTTCCTGCCAGGGTCAAGAGATTTATCTCTTCTCCAAAGAATCCAGACCAGCTATGAAACCCATTCAGCCTCCTATTCTCTGGGCATCAGGGGCTCTTTACACAGACATAAAGCAGCTTGGGTGTGAAGCTGATCATACCCTTCCATCTAGTCCTGAGGTTAAGAATGAATACAGCCATATGTCCACTCCTCCGCTGCCTTCATGGCGTGCAAAGGGACAACTTTACTTTGCAGGTACAATATTTCTGTCTGGCCTTTCACTCGTGCATATCCACAGAATACAGTCTGTTATTCTACCACTGCACCAGCCCACCATTAAGAGATTCATACACAAACCTGATAAAATGTTGATAAACATGAATGAATGCTACATACACCTGTGGAGATCACTTACCTTAGCTGCAGCTATAATTTGATTTGCTATCTTCTTAGGCATGTGATCTATTGAACAAACCATCTCCTTTGCATCAGCTTTTGCCACATCATGCAGTGTCTTGTAGCCAGCTTTGTACAGCTGCCTAGCTCGTCCCTACACATTGAAATAATAACATGCTGCAAAATATAAACTTCACACACAATTAAAGACACTGGCAGACAAAGTATTTGCCAGATAAATATAAAACATAACTGTAACAAGAATATGAGAATACTCCAATTCCACATGAGTTTTCACTTTTGTAGGTGAAAAATAATTAGAAATTCCTGAAAAATGTGTTATAAACTCAGGAATTATTTATGGAAGTTCCCATGTTTTCCCCATAATAAAGCTACATAGCAAACGAAAAACTGTGTCTGTGTAGTGGAGATACCATGAATTAAAAATAATCCAGATAATTCGTGTAGGGGTAAACATGGAGTAGCTCATCCTTTACTGGTGTCGATGACTTTGTATGTTTAAAAAATTCAAAATTACTACTAAAACAAAATCAGGGCATATTAGACGAAGATTGTTCATTATCAAGCTGGGGGTGTAGGGGGGGGGTTAAGACTAAAGAAGTTGGGAAAACATAAGCAGCCTCTCTCAAAATATGCTTGGTAAAACACAAATGATGTAAATCTCAGTAATCCCAAATCCAGTGTAAGAAACAGTCTGTTTGTAAATTTATGTATTTTGAAGCTTCACAGTGACTAAATTCAATAAAATTTCCTTGGGCTGACAGCCACATCAGGTGGTTCAAGTAAACCCACATTTCAGAGACTGTGTCCCCACCATCAGGGTCCATATCCAAATAATACTCCACCTTCTCAAATTATACACCTGCACCATTTTATGGCGGGGCAAGAGATTTCTCTTGTTGCTGAAGTGTCCAGAGACTCTAGGTGTCAATGAGTACCAGAGGCAATTTCCTTTGGGATAAAGCAACTGAGACATCTCACTGTAAGTTGTCCCAAGGTTATGAATGACTGGAGCTATAACTCCACTCATGCCTCACATGCCTTCACAGCATGCATAGAGACAAATTTACCTTTACCGTCACCTTTTCCTAAATATTAATCTGCTAATGCAAAGAGCCATGTCACACTGTATGGAACCATTATATTATGTCCTGAGGAAGTTCTGTTTCTACTGTACAGTGCTTGAAACCAACAGTGTTACCAGTAGACGTCCCAAATTTTAGATACAATGGATATGCTTAGATTTCTTTTCATCAACACAAGGAAGCTGCTGTAGTATGCAAACTGGTCAAGCTACAGGGCTGTGTAAGCTTCACACGTCTGATTCTGAATATGTTCAATCTCTGTATTCTGTTGGTGCTATAAGTCATGTCTGTATTGTTATGTGTGAAAATATAATTATATATTATATAAATAAAGTATTCACTGCACTGAAACCTAGTTTATGACAGCAAGGGATAGACAGAGATACAACGAGAGAGAGAGAGAGATGACATATATTGCTAAGATCATACGGTGTTAGTAGATGAATAAAATATGTGGATGGAGCACTGGTGGAATGATACTGAGGGGAAAAAATGGAAGTGCTCATAGCAAAACCCATCCCAGTACCACTTTGTCCACTCTCAGTCCACTTGTGCTGGCATGAGATTAAACCCAGGCCTCTGTAATGAGATGCTGGAAAGTAGCTGCCTGAGCCGTGGCATGGCCACTGGATGTGTGGTGGAATTCACTGAAATTATCCTGGAGGGTGGTGGCCTATATTTCTAGATGGTGATCAAAGAGTATCACCTGCATATGCTGACTGCATATTAGATAAATAATACCAGGTGTGCAGATGATAGGCATCCAAAAACAAGAATTAATATCTCAAAATCTATTCATTATACAGGCATCCAGTTTGCATCAATACAAAGGAAACTCTCAAGGCTATTATTTTTTCTGACTACTACATATGTTAGTAAATTTCAATGTTGGCACCCCTAGTGGTGTGACAAATATCCAAACAATATTCAACCTCTGTCCACATGTCTTGAACCGTGTTGTGGGTTACTGTAGCCACAGGATCCCTTATGAAAGCTTGCAACTGCTGAAGATAATTGTTTTTGACCTGGTAGACGAGCTGAAGAAACATCGAAATACTCGATGCCTGGAAAATGGATCAGCAGAGTGCCAACTGCCTGGCCCCCCAGGTCACCAGACTTAAACCCACAGGTTTATTTCTGTGGGATTATGAAAAGAACATTGTCTACTGGATCAAAAACAACAATCTTCTGTAACTGAAAACCCACATAAGGGACACTGTGGCTACAATAACCAATAACATTCTTCACAAAACATGGACAGATGTCAAATATCAACTGGATATTTGTTATGCCACCAGGGGTGCCCACAGTGAAATCTACTAAGGTAGGTAGTAGTAAAAAAAAAAGCTTTGTAAGTATTCATATGTAATGGTACAAACTGGATGAATGTACAATGACGAGGTTTCGAGACATAAATCCGCATTTTGGGATACCCATCGTCCACACAGCCTGCATAATCTGCTACCAAGAGCATAAATCATTATACCATACTGTTTTAAGTGGTGTACAGAATAAACAAAGTGTGTTCAAAAGGAACATAACTTTGTTTTACATTTTTTTGAACCATGCATTGTGATATACCAATGTAATAAGAACCAACAACATGAACGCTTTTTACATTACAGTTTTAATTTAATTGTAGTGTCTTCGACATGTTTTGAACATCCAAGTGTTCACCCTCAGGATTGCTTGTACATGCATTTTTTCATGCATCCATTTAAGCAGTCTGGTCAATGGCAGGATGTGTTTATATTTTGGCATTACTTGTTTTAACCTCCTGGCCAAAGTGGCTTCCATGAATTTTCCTGTCCCGATCTAATGCACCTTCACTTTTGTGATTATGCCACCAAGAAAACAATCCATTGACTGCTCCTATTCCTTTCCCAGGGGAAGAACAGAAATTCTAAATACAGTCACATCTATAGCGTTACAGGATTAATGAACTTACTCTTTTGACTGCTGGCAAATCCATCAGTGGTAATAACTCAGCTGTACAACAGTGAGAAAGCTGCTGGGTGAAGTTGACCAGAAGGTCTTTAAAGGCCCAAAATTCTGTCAACTCCTGTAGACAAAAACAGAGCTATGAAGTCTATTTGTGACAATGTAGGTGCTAAACTGTGGTACAGACACAAATACTGATCTGCAAGTAAATTCTCATCTACTAAAAGAAGTTGAATAAAAACATGGAATATTCTGAACACTTCGAAACAATTTTGATTTCTATAAGTTTGCTTGATAAAGAAGTAAATTTGTGTTTCATTCATCATTTTAAATATGGCACTTGTACAATTGTCTTAAAACTCTATATTGTCTTGGAACAGAGGATTTTATATCCTCTCATATTACAAGGTTGGCAGCTGGATATTAACTCAGGAGTAGCAATATTACTAGTAAAATATGCCTACATATCTAGCTGAACTACAATTATGCAGACTTCACCTTTGTGTCATTATAAGAGTGTTGTTACAGTAGTGCAGAGCACAACCAGATGAACCATACCATTAAAACAGTGCCACAGGGATTGCATTTATGCGATGTTTAAATTGTGTAACATATGGCCAGGATAGTTCGTGAAATTTTACAAGAAACTGTTCACACATGCAGTGTATGGTGGGTACAGTATAAGGAGAAGTGACAAGCAGACACACTTACATTGCTACTTTTTCAGAAAATGTCACAGTCCTATATATATATATATTAAAACTAAACTCCGTGGCCTTAGTCCGCACGCGAACTATACCGACAGAGCGGCCGCCGCCGGTCGGCGAAGTTAGTGCCAACTTTTGCGGATAGAGGGGTGTCACGTGGTCAGCGCAA
>Ga0131853_10019674_pt1 | contig 12282 bp, 13 predicted proteins | sample TergutLab28metaG_FD_92764 | JGI IMG/M metagenome (GOLD analysis project Ga0131853, IMG submission 92764) | Labiotermes labralis P1 segment gut microbial communities from Petit-Saut dam, French Guiana - Lab288 P1 (version 2) (version 2) | ecosystem: Host-associated > Arthropoda: Insects >...
ATATATATAGAAACTGATTAAACAATATTTTTAGAATGAACCCCATAACAAATTATTCTTGTATTCTATTATAAATTGTTCTTTACAGTAATTTGCTCAGTACTTACTTTTTCTTGTGTTATTAAGTGCTATAAACACGTCTTGTTTTGGTGGCAGTCGTTAAACTAGTAATGGCGTGTCTAGCTGCTGGTGTCGAGAAAGTCCGTGGATGACGACGTTGTCTGCAGGAAAGTTTTGTATCATAAACATATTGCGCCCTGACCTACATATATAAAACACAACCAGTTCATGCAGAGGTACAGCCTAAATTGTGCTTTGTTCTCTTGCACGTTTCATATACGTAGGATTAACCGGTAGATCAGTTTCTGTTGAGTTTTGAAGAGCATTCATATCATTCAAATTATTAAGTAATGACAAATCAAAATTTTCTCAAAACCTGATTGAAAATTGGTCCCATAAATGAAGTTATGGATATAATATACGTAACTTAAAAGGACAAACACATGAAGGCATCAGAGAAATTTTATAGGGATTCAGAAACTTTAAAGGATAACCACAGTAATGACATGGCGGGGCATAAACCAAAGCCCTGTTCGATTTAACAATAAGAAACTAGCCGCACAGATTATATCAACATATCCTACGACCTATCACTACGCCAAGAAGCTAGACGCGCCTATCCTAGATTAAAGAGCGCCAGTAAATCACGAGGTGTATAGGAAACTAAGGAACACACGAAAAATAAATGCCCAGTAAATTAGTGTAAACAAACATTTTTAATATAATTGAAAAGTAACGAATGTTCTGGGTCTTATTCTTCAAAAATTGTACAACCCGTTTTATGCTTTCGTTTTAATTATAGAAGACTTAGTCTATCCGAAAGACTTTAGTTGAAAAATAGGAAGAATACGATAAATGATACATCGAAAGGATTGTATAGAATATAATGCAATGGAATAGCAATAATAACAGACAAAATAATACACCAATACAAGATTCCACACACATCGTATCAGTCAGTTAATTATTGCACAGAAAATCAGCATGCAACAGGGACTGAAGTAAAATAGCTTTAACTGGAAAGGCAAAATGAGGTGCATGAGAGTAGCAACTCTAATTATAACATTATAATAAAATTTGGAACGTAAAAACAGTAAATTATAAGATCTAATATAGTGTATAACGTAACACGCACAATATTAATAAAAATCCAACCAGATGCAACAGTATGCAGATATTTATTTACTGCAAAGTCACTCTTCATGTTTCGGGTGTCACAGCACCCATCATCAGGAGTACTAAAAACTGTAACCGCAGCCTCAGGTACAGGTCATACCGTAAAATACAAGGATTAACTGGAATGAACTAACAGTGTGTGTTGGCTTGTTAACTTCTAATAGCAATGGGTGGCGGTACATTGACATATTTACAAAAGTCTGGGCATACAATATCGTGGAAGTTTATAAGTTAAAAAATCTTTGGATAAAAAATATGAATAGTTAAAAGCGTAATATGAAGATGCAATGGATGGAGTTAGTAAAGTACTCACATGTCGGTACAGCTACTTCCCTCCAACGTGGCTAGGTCAGGAATGATTTGTGCGGATCGTGTGGTAAGTGCGGTTGTGGGCAGGTAGTTACGTAAGGCTGTAGTCTGTAATTAACAGAAATAGTGGGTTTTGTTCGCCACAGTTTAGTTTAGAAATGAGGTTTCCGTTTTGATGGGAAGTTTGGATTAGTAATTGTTCATAGGGAATTAGCATTGAGGTTTTGTGGATTGGTTTGAGTAGTGACATGGTGCCTTTGAAGGAACCATATTCATGTATGTTTTGCAGGATGTGCACTGCACAAGCGGACTGGGGATCGTTGTTTTTTATGTAACGAATGTGTTCGCTGTACCTAAGTGTTAGGTGTCTACCGGTCTTGTCTACCGGTCTGGCCTATGTACGCCCTGTTGCATGTTTTACAAATCAGCTTGTATATGCCGCTTTTGTAGTGGTCCTGCGTTGTGTCGTGGATTTTGGGTTTGGTCGGTTGTTGCAGTGTGTTTGTACTTTCAAAAGCTATCTTTATGTCAGTCTGTTTGAAGAGGTTGGTTAACTTTCTGACTTTGGAACTGTGATAAGTGAAGGTGGCCCATTTATTGTTGTTTCCGTTGTTGGCTGTGTTCGTCTGGGTTTTACGTTGTATTTGTGCTCTCAGTTTAGCTATGTGATGTAAGGGGAATTTAATGTTGTTGGCTATGGTTCGTATTTTTTGCCATTCTGCTACTCTCCTTTCAGTTGAGAGTGGTAGTGACAACATCGTGTTGATCAGGTAGCGGTAGGCTGCCATTTTGTGTTCAGTAGGATGGTTGGAAGTGTAGTTGATTGTGGTATCTGTTGTTGTCGGTTTTCGGAAGATGTTAATTTCTATTTGGGTGGGGTGTCAAATTATTAGTAGAGCGGGAAAGCATATGCTATTGTTGTGTTCAAAGGAGGAGTAAATTGTAGGTTGGGATGTTCCTTATTTATGTGGATATGGATTATCTCAAGTGTGGTGTGCTTTGTGTTGTATATCAGCAGGATGTCATCGACACATCTAGTGTAGAAGGTAATGTTTTGTACGTCTAGTATCTGTTTCAGGTGTGTGTTTTCTAAGTCTCGTAGGAATATTTCTGCATCACTATTTGAAATGGGAGATCCCATAGAGAAACCCTTCTGGGGTTGGTAAATGTTATTACAGAATGAAAAATAGTTCTGTCGGAGTGTGACTTCAAGGAGTGTTATCATTTGCTTGGTTGTGTGTTCATTATTATTTTCTAAGAGCTTAAAATAACATGCACCTTTACCTTATACTCGTCTTACGCAAGCCTGATTAATATCTAAGTGTAGTACCAAAACTTGTAGAGTAAATCAGACAACACGTGTTAGTGCAATAAACATTCTCCCCCCCCCCCCAGAAAATCTATCGATTATGAGATGTAGAAACATATGGTACAGACAGACAGTCCACAGAGGACAATATAATATGGCGCATGCGCAGTGCATGCTGGATATTTAAGGCCACAGACACACTCCGAGTGTATAATGCTTATTTCTTCATAATTAATTAACTCCGTCTGGTCTCGTAAAATGCCTTACGGCATCACTCACAAAAACTGAGAAATGGCACATCGACTGACACGTTAATTACGATCTGTTTAGCCATACTGTTCAGCTAAAGCAGGCCGTTAGCAAAGGAACATTTTATATTTCAATGCAGCGTTTATAAGTTACGTGTGAAACAGTGCAAATTAGTTTCAATATAATGAAATATTCTTGGGCTGACAGCCGCGTCACGTGGTCAATGACGAGCAAACCGACAGAACACCTGCGGTCCTAGTCACTGAGGAACTGAACACCTTGCGAAGTCCGTCCGTCAGTAATTTTTATATTGTTGACAGTGACATGTCACTCAACAACAACAACACACACACAAAGTATTGCTGTTTCCCCTGTCAAATAGTTACGCGAACGCGCCACGTTTTATATACATTGTCTATTTTTTACTTCACAGGTGTTGGAATTGTTCAATATAAATGGCGTCCTTTTACCTTTTACAGTGTACACGAGTGGGTTCAGATAATTTAGTAACAAACATATTAGAATGTAAAATGGCGTCCAGAGACCAGAAGAGAGAGTGTTGGACTTCCAGAATTATTCCGTGAAGTGTCTTATTAGTAACGGCAGCACAGATGACAGTAGTGATGATAGTGGAGAAACAAACGATGCAGAGGAGTTGTGAGGGACGTACGGAACACGAGAGGAATGAAGGCAGAGAAAAAAGAAATTGTTGGTGTGTTGCGTACAGCAGCACACTGTGAATACCAGCACACCAACACAACAGTTCTACCCAAGGTTGTTGAAAATACTTCAATGCAGTTATGGAATTGTTTTTCGATACTTTGGGACTTAATTTGATGATCTGTACTCCTCACCCAATAATATTCGGGTGATAAAATCGAGGAGAATGGGATGAACGGGGCATGTAGCGCGTATGGGGGAGAGGAGAGGCGTATACAGGGTTATGGTGGGGAAACTTGAGGGAAAGAGACTACTTGGGAGACCCAGGCGTAAATGGGAGGATATTAAGATGGATCTTCAGGAAGTGAGATTTGAGGGCATTGACTGGATCGAACTGGCTCAGGATAGGGAGAGGTGACGGGCACTTGTGAATGCGGTTATGAACCTTCGGGTTCCATAAAATGTGGGTAATTTCTTGAATAGCTGAGAACCGGTCAGCTTCTCAAGAAGGATTCTGCTCCATGGAGTAAGTAAGTAAGTAAGTTTGGACTTAATTTTGATATGGCCAAAAGACAACGCTACGTTAAAAAAAATGGTGCGAGTCTTTGCTCGAAGATGGACAAATGTGGGAGACAAAGACTCAGTGCTGCCATCTGCGAACTCAAGTTTCGCGTAAGCCGAAAGTTTTCTTGCTTTGCGTCAATGCGAAAGCGCAGTGAAGCGAAGCTGGTCAATCACATCCACCTACGAAATAGTGGAGTTAAACCTCCTTCCCCATACGCCTTTCGCGACTGGCTAATGGACAGTTTTACAAGTACGAAATATCGTAAAGAAAAAAAAAGAGTAGCCGAGGTGCTGATAGCAAAGGAATTTCTCGTATTATTTTCAAGTTTCGGCAGTTCCTTCCAAACACAAATTGACCGAGTCCTTTGACCTCGCTGCAGGCAATGTTACACCGAATACAACGAAAAGGACTTGTCATAAACCCGACAATGCGCGCTCTAACCGTTTTAAGCACAATTATTACCGTGTGCTCCGACTTCCAGCGAATAATATAATCATATCTTTACACCATACCATTCGCACTAAAAGCAGCGATTCACCTCCCCCTTAACATAATTAAACGGTACAACTGCAATGTGTTTTCTGTGTGGTACGAACTGTCGCGTAAATGATCGTAATGTTTCAGACGGTTAATATATATATATATATATATAGAGAGAGAGAGAGAGAGAGAGAGAGAGAGAGAGAGCGAGAGACAGAGAGAATACGAAGGCAGAACAAAAAAGAAGGTTCCCTTCTTTCAGTCAGTCAAGGTATGCCAAGGTCAGTGGCTTTTTGACAGGCACCTCAAGGCTTGCAGCCCACACAACTTACGTAACGTTCGCATATCCTTCGAATACCAAAAACAACAACAGGAAAAACCATACATGACAGTCAAAACAACTCCCAAGTAAAAACTTCACCAACTCCATGGACTACAACCATCTTGGCAAGCTAAAAACCACTCAATGAATTCTCCGAAACTTGCGTAACCCGAAGCAGCATTTCCAAGCTCACAGCATCCTGACACCGGTTCCTTCCCTAAGCCAAGTGAATTCACTCTTCATTTCCCCCATCCCATTTCTTTACCATTTTTTAAACATTTTCTTCTTTTTTACGCCGAGATTCGAACACTGAATTCTTTCCTTCAGGTTTCCCTATCAAAACTTATTATGCAGTTCGAAGTTCAGCTGTTATATCTGACCTGTTCATTGTGCTTAGTCTGCTATGAAGTGGCCAAACGTAATGCTGGAGTGTTTTGTGCGGCGGGTTACATATGTAACAGGCTCAGTGTTGTCACTTCACCTCATTATGGCGTTCTGGCAAAGGGCGGGATACGAGGAAAAGATGCCATATAATTGAAACCAGGCACAAATATATGCAAAGACAGATACGTCAAAAAAGAGGAGAAAAATATATCATGTTTCATACTGGGATTTGAAGAAAAACTGGGAATGTCTACACTTTTCCTGTAACATGAATGAGTGGAATGGGACAGCATGGATGAGGTAAGTAATGTGGAACTGGAGGGTCCTGATGGGAACAGCTGATACAGGGATGTGTCACTTATGTACGTCAGCAGACAGTGACTTACAAAAACCTTGAAATGCAAATGAATACATAGATGGGGGCTCTGATAATGCAACGTTTAAACACACAGGATGAGATAAAGTATCAGAAGGTAATCAGTGCTTGTAGAATTGTGTGCCTGAAGCACGTAGGCGAATTGATATTGTACAAGCAAAATGAGAATGAAAAAACCAAGTGAAGAGAAATATGCAAAGTTAGAAAGAAGAGGGTGAGCAGGCATTTTGAATTGAGGCACTTTTACTGCATGGAATAGAAAAGAATAGAATATAACATAATAAAACAGAAGGCAACAGAATGGAATGGAATAGAACATAAAGCAACAGGATAGGGTGGAATGGAATAGAACATAACAGATATATCGCAATAGAACACTAATAGAATAGCATAGATTAGTTTAGAGTAGAACGTAATAGAAAAGAACTGAACATAACAGAGCAGAACAGAATACAGCAGAACTTACATACGGTACAGCAGAACATACAGCAAAACATACATACGGTACAGCATAACATACATATGGTACAGCAGAACATACAAACGGTAGAGCAGAACATACATACGGTACAGCAGAACATACATACGTTACAGCAGAACATACAGCAGGACATACATACGGTACAGCAGAACATACATACGGTACAGCAGAACATACATACGTTACAGCAGAACATACATATGGTACAGCAGAACATACATACGGTACAGCAGAACATACAGCAGAACATACATACGTTACAGCAGAACATACATACGGTACAGCAGAACATACATACGGTACAGCAGAACATACATACGTTACAGCAGAACATACAGCAGAACATACATACGGTACAGCAGAACATACAGCAGAACATACATACGGTACAGCAGAACATACATACGATACGCACAATGACTATCTTCATGATGTATACATGTCAGGAAATATTAATCGGCCGATTACAGCAAGAATAATGTCATGGTAGGGCATGTAGCGTGTATGGGAGGAGGAGAGATGCATGTGGAGTATTAGTGAGAAAACATGAGGGAAAGAGTTCACTTGGAAGACCTAGACGTTGATGGGAGGGCAATGTTAAAATTGATCTTCAGGAAATAAGATGCGGAGGCTCGGACTGGACTGAAGAGGCTCAGGATAGGCACAAGTGACGGGCTTTTGTGAATATGAATGAACGTTTTGGTTCCGTAGGAAGTACGGGAAATTCTTGACTGGCTCAGAAACGATTAAGAGTTGAACAGTTTGACTATTTGGAAACGACCCCAGTACAGCGATACCTCGGCTAACGAATGTTTTAGTGGATGCGCGCGCTAACATAAAGCAGCAAACATGAACGGTCGGGCCATACCAGGAGCTTATCTTTTCCGTCTGTATGTGTGTGACAAAGAAATGAGCTGACCACATCACAAAGGGGAGACCCACCAACCCGACTGGGTTGTTTACGTTCGAGTTTCGGCTAACGAAGATTTCGGCTAACGAATGTGATTCCGGAACGAATTATCTTCGTTAGCCGAGGTATCACTGTAAATCAAAATTTCATTCATGAACAAATTAAAAGTAGCTTGAAGACAGGGACTGCTTGCTGTCATTCAGTGCAGAATGGCTTAAGTCGTCCAGTTTGATATCCAAAAATATAAAGATAACCCTTATCCTGCTAACGTGGAAAATATGGTGAGCTCCTAATAATGCCAGAAAATGGCAGTGAGATTTACTTCGGCGTTTAAAAGTGAAAATATCCAGAAATATAATTTTGCCTGTTGCTTTTGTAAGGGTGTGAAATTTAATCTGTAACATTGAGGGGGCGGGGAATACAGGCTGAGGGGGTTCAAAAACAGGTTGCAGAGCAGAATATTTGGGCCTAAGAGGGACGAGGTAACGGCGAAGTGGAGAAGACTACGTAACGAGGAGCTTCATGATCTGTACTGCTCACTAAATATTATTTGGTTTATCAAATCAAGAAAATAGAAATGGGTTGGGCGTGTAGCACGTATGGGGGACAGGCGAGGATCATACAGGATTTTAGTGGGGAGACCTGAGGGAAGGAGACCAGTTGGTAGACCTAGGTGCAGATGGGAGGATATTACAATGGATCTTAACGAAGTGGGAAGGGGGGGGGGCATGGACTGGATTGAACTGGCACAGGGTAGGGCTGGTAGCGGCTCTTGTAAACGCGGTAATGAACATTCGGGTTCCATAGAATGCAGAGGACTTCTTGTCTATCTGAGAACCTGTTAGTTTCTCAAGAAAGACTCTGCTGAATGGAGTTCATAAAATGATATACACCACCAAATTAATTATAAAGGATGCGTACTGACAATAACCCGGTTTCAGCAAACACATGCATGGAAATACGTTCTAGACTCTCAACAAATTATTGTAATTACAGGCTTATTGAGCGTTAATGGAATGAGAATTATACGGGAAAACCGGAGCACTCGGAGAAAACGTATCCCAGCGCCATTTTTTCCACCACAAATTCACCATTTGGCCTGGGGTCGAAGCCATGTCCCCTCGGCGACAAACGGCCTCAGCCATAACACGACTGAAGGTCTGTTAAGGCACGTGCCTATGAAGCTTATAACTGCGCAAGTGACTTGCTTCGAACATTCGCGTAAAGCCGTGACCCACCACTTCACTAACGAGAGTATTTCGTCAATGGCTGCCTTTTGACACGATGCCTGATAACGCAGGACATTGATTGACATCAGAAGGGAACAGTACGCCCATTGGAGAGCGCAGTAACTGTTTCTACGCCTTATAAGATCTCCAAAAAAAAAAAAAACAATATTTCGCCAGACTTCCTGCTTAGGCCACGGCTAGTTGGGGACTTTGGCTCTTCTGTGTTGTTACGCAGCGCAGGTTGGTATTTGGTTACCGACATTTCGGGACAACCTTTAGGTCCCATCTTCAAAGGTCCAACTTGTTTTTTGTTTGCCAACGTTTCGGGACAAGCTATCGTTTCCATTTACGGTGAAGACTGCTCAACCCTCGAAGATGGGGCTGATAGGTTGTCCAGAAACGTTCACAACCAACTACCAACCTACTAATCTGAAAGTTAAAATCTCTTTAAAATCTCTTCTTATATTGCCAATCCATTTACTTCCAGGTCTTCAGGCGGTATACGCACTTCAGAATTTGTCACTTGTCCAAGAGCGCTCCTTGATTTTATCACCCAAACACTTCGTGCAAGCAGTTTTATTCATTTTCTGACATTTCCTCCCTCGTAATCCCCAGTATTCCCCCAAACACTTGTGGTATTCCCGCACAGTGACAGACCATGTTCCGCAGGCACACTACACAATGATACAACTACCGTCCTGCAGCTTTTAGTGTTTACGGTTGTCGACAGCAGACAGCGTTACAAAAATCTCCGCGACTTCCTAACGTCCGGCGAGGTTCCTTGTCATTACTCAAGCCAACAGAATGTCACTTAGTCCTTCTGCTTAATTAGGCAAACATATGCCACCAACAAGTATAACAGAATGGAGGCAGAGCTCCGTGCATTCTTAACCTCGTCATTAGATGGGGGTGAGCGATCGGTTTCACGCTCCTAAAGCCGCCCGTATCCTTCAGTCAGGAGGCTGATTGGGTGTCACAACAGAACGCAAACTGTGTAGACAAATCTTAATGTTGTTACGTTCAGGCATTAATAAACAAATAGCAACAGGAAATCTTTAGGTGCATCGTCCCCGTTGTTATAAGCAATTAGGGACGGGGTGAGGTATGTCAAAACACAACTGTCTTGTTTCCTACTTTATTATGCTGACGACGACGACATGTTTCGGCCACTGTGGGCCATCTTCAGGTCACAAACATTTTTTATATTTTACTCAGTATAGATACTTTTAGCTCGATGTGTATAATCCAACCGACAATGATTTCTCGTTGAAAGTTCACAATATGCACCCACACTATGATCATACTCTGTGTGGTTTTCATCTGTAAACATTTTTGTGACCTGAAGATGGCCCACAGTGGCCGAAACATGTCGTCTTCAGCATAATAAGTAGGATACAAGACAGTTGTGTTTTGACGTACCGTACCCCCTCCATAACAAACAGGAAAACCGCTAGATTTTATAATGGTGAAAATATACATGATGTTACAATTTAGTGCATTTGTTGGTATTGCTTAGTGAATTGTTTATTAATGCGCGGACATGAATAGCATTAAACCTGTTAATGTCCAGCAGGCAGAGGACATACATCATTGTGAAAATACCAAAGGAAAAGTGATATAAAAGCAATGCTTCCATTTGGTGGAACAAAATGTGTGGAAATTACCACCTGACAGTCCGACTAAAGCAATAACTTAAATTCTCGCTTTTTCCTTTTCTTTTCTTTTCTTTTCCTGTGGCGCTGCGGCCCAAAGCGGGTCATGGCCTTCTCATTCACGAGGTCTCTAGACCACACTCAACGACGCACCACAGTCGATAGGACCCCTCAGCTCGTCGCAGAGACCTCTACCTGACAAAACACAACACTCACAACAGACAGACATCCATGCCCCCCAGTGGGATTCGAACCCACGATCTCAGCAGGCGACCGGACGCAGACCTACGCCTTAGACCGCGCGGCTACTGGGACCGGCCTTAAATTCTCATACAAGCAAGAAATACAGAAACCTGCAGTTACTCCTGACAAGAACAATTGTATTATCTGTAATTCTACGAGATCAGCGCTCGTAGGATATTGCACAGGGGACGGTGGTAATTCATTAACGACATTTCGGGATAACCTATCGGTCCCACCTTCAAGATTCTTGGATTCTTGACCCTTAAAGATGGGACCGATAGGTCGTTTCGAAACTCCGTTTAGGATTTACCGCTATACACTCTGTAACAGCCCAGAAGAGCGCAGTTCTCATCAACTTCGCGGCGGAAGCCTGAAATCACGTATCGTATTACAAGTTCCACTTTAATGAACCAGTTCTGCGTACAGAACAACAAACTGTCTAACACCCGCGCATTTTATGGCCAAGAATATCAATATATTTGACAACCCATCTACGTTTTATGGAGCTTAATTGGTGTAAAAAAAAAACTCCCTGAAGACGATCTAGGACAGTTCGAAACATGTCGGGGTTTTGATGGACTTTTGTGAAAATATGTAAATTTTAACGATTAATGCAGTTGTTGGTGTCAATCAGTGAAATGTGCACACAGACTTTCTTGTTCCTGCACAGACTCGTATCCCGAGTTTTCGACCGTTCAATCCGCAGTCTATTCAATACAGTAGCTGAAGTATCCCGCGACAATTACAGGCGCCCCACGACTTACGAAACAGTCACATTCCGGACAGGCGGCACAAGTCGGAACTGAGTATACATGTGGTATATGTGATCGGCCGCGGCAGGCCTGTGTGTTGTCGCCCAGCAGTATTATTTCGCCACCTTCTTCTCAGTGCACTTTTTTACTTACTTACTACATGGAACAGAGTCCTTCTTGAGAAGCTAACAGGTTCTCACCTAGTCAAGAAATTCCCCGCATTTTATGCAACCCGAAGGCTCATTACCGTATTCAAAAGTGCCCGCCACCTGTCCCTATCCTGGGCCCAGATAAATCCTGTCCATGCCTCCCTATCCCACTTCCTGAAGATCCACGTTAATATTATCCTCCCATCTACGCCTGGGTCTTCCAAGTGGTTCTTCCCCTCATGTTTCCACTCCCCCCCCCCCAAGGAAAAATTATGCACGCGTTTCAAGATGTTATTTAATTTGTTTCTATGTTTAAGAAAGGGGCAAGTATGAAACCGCGAAAGCCGGGGACTGTCTGTGCTGAAATTCTGAACGATTCTTTCGTCACTCGACACACTATCAATGCGCGCACAATATTCTGATCGAAGAAAATGTATTCTTGTTGGCGCTGAGGTGTCTGTGTTGTGAACACCGTGCAGCCTGGCAGTTACCGACGTTTCGGGCGAACCTTAATGTGGGGCATCCCCCTTCCGCTTTACACAAACAATTTAGTAACGAGGACCATAAAATACAGCAATTGAATAAGCTACTCTTCTGCCACACGCACTAAAACTACACGTTTCGGCCTGACACTCATAAAGACGTAATTTGTTCGCGACGGCTTAATATTAAGTGACTGCTGATTACCTTTGTGGTCTCAAATTTTAATAATTTGACGATGTTTTTAATTGTGATTTCCGGTCCCGCCGCGAAGCAGATGAAAATCTTGAAAGGAGGAACCGATAGGTGGCCCCGAAACTTCGGCAGTAACTTACCACTACTCGCTGCGTAATGACCCAGAGGGGCGCAGTCCTGAATGTAATTATTGTGACATGTTTGTTGAAATGATGGAGGCAGTCCCTGATGGTATCGTAACATTGATCGGAAAAGTTATTGCAACAAATACATACAGCATCACAAGTTATTGCAACAAATA
>Ga0131853_10019675_pt1 | contig 12282 bp, 4 predicted proteins | sample TergutLab28metaG_FD_92764 | JGI IMG/M metagenome (GOLD analysis project Ga0131853, IMG submission 92764) | Labiotermes labralis P1 segment gut microbial communities from Petit-Saut dam, French Guiana - Lab288 P1 (version 2) (version 2) | ecosystem: Host-associated > Arthropoda: Insects >...
AGGGGAGTAGAGGTATAGCTGTACTGTACAGGCACTGAGGGGAGTAGAGGTATAGCTGTACTGTATAGGCACTGAGGGGAGTAGAGGTATAGCTGTACTGTACAGGCACTGAGGGGAGTAGAGATATAGCTGTACTGTACAGGCACCGAAGCTCCGTACAGGCCGTACGGCCCGTAGGGGGAGTAGAGGTATAGCTGTACTGTTCAGGTACTGAGGCTCTGTAAAGGCCGTACGACCCATAGGGGGAGTAGAGGTATAACTGTACTGTACAGGCACTGAGGCTCTGTACAGGCCGTACGGCCCATAGCGGGAGTAGAGGTATAGCTGTACTGTACAGGCACTGAGGGGAGTAGAGGTGTAGCTCTACTCTTTATTGACCGCGGCATTAGAAGGGGGTGAGGTGTCAGCGTCACGTCTCGGCCGCTCTTTACTGCCGGGAAAGACTCAGTACCCATTGTACAGGAGGCTGGGTGGGCCCCAGTGCCTTTCTGGACAGGTACGGAATATCTCGTTTCCACCGGGATTCGATCCCCGGACCGTGCAGCCCGTAGCCTGTCGCTGTACCGACTGACTTGTCGCGGCCCACATATTTCACTGTGTTGAGGGCTAAATTTAATAAGTCATTGAAGTGATGTTATAAGTTAAAATAAAAATTAGGAGTTAAGAAGTTAGAAACCAAATAGTAGTGCAGAAGTAGTCTTTTATTCAGGCGGCTTTGCGTGTATGGTGGTTTGTCGTTAAGTTTAATATTTTTTCGAAGAACGGAGTTCAAGTGAATTTGCTTGGTACAACTCTTCAGGCAGCCAACAGCGTCGATAAGGAATTGACTATGAAGTGTGTAATGTTTCCGCGAAAACCGACACCTTATCGTAAATATGGGTGCATTCCGTGTTAGGGAATAGATATTGTGTTATGTACTGGGACAGATCCATAAAAAAAAGAAAACTGATGGAACTATACATAACATTAGATCGGACATAGTTACACTTGGCAAAAGCATCAAACAAGCACACTCAATAGTTACAGCAATTCCTAACAGCCACAACCTTCCCTGCACCATCACCGAGACGCTCCAAAAATATACAGACTTGAAAGAAGAGCAATTGGTAATGCCCAAAACGGGTATTATCCCAAATAAATTAACAAGACGACAGCTTGAATTTGCTGTCTTCGCCCTGGCATATACAGGGTGATCAAAAAGTCTCTGTGCACCTGATGATTGCAGTAGAGAAAGTTGCACAAAATTTTGATCACTCTGTATATTTTAATGCAGAAATCAGTAATAATTTAACACGTTCCGTATAGCTATAACGTTTGTAGCAGAATAATGAATAAGCAGTGCTTGGTCAGTGAGACCGGTACTATTTGAAAATCGGCTAAGCCGTTGTGAATTAATTCATCAATAATAATAATAATAATAAACTATACTTTGTGGCGCGCGTGGGGTTAAAGAAAAACACCTTCGGCGTTTGGTCGGACTAAAGAGACCAGGTGTACACATGGATGTAGATAGCGGGATAATATTAAATTGAAACATAAAGAAAAAAATAGAACTGGAGGTCATGGAATAGATTTATCTGGCTGAAGATATTGTCGAATGCGGGCGGGTCTTTTGAATGCGTTACTTAACTTCCGGTTTATTGACTAACTGGGCGGCTGTTTTCTTCTCAAAATTTTGCTCTGCACCAAGAAGCTACTTAATGATCATGAAACGTGTATAGACACCGTGCCGTTCTGAAGATTCCCGCAGTTCTTCAGGAAGCAAACGCCATTGGGCTTAAATTTTTTTTTATTCTGTACAGTGACCAACAAATGCACAGTTAATTTGTCAAATTATCACACTGCTACATGTTTCGACACCATTGTGTCTTCTTCAGGGAATCCGTAGTCAGTTACCTTGCCAAGTTACAGAAGTATGTCAAAAACAGCGTTGGTAATACAATTTGAAATTGAGTTTTTTTTCACACAGGTTTTATGCTGTTCAAATATCAGTGTTTAAAATCTGTAAGATATTAAAATCTGTAAGATATTAAAATCAGTTATGTCGCTATGCCAGAATTGTAGATAACTTAGCCGTATAGAACGTTACCCAGGGTGCACCACTAGGAGGTGGATTTACTTGGCACCCCAGTAGAAAATTGATGGAAAATTGATTTTGTCTTTTTTTACTTATTACTATTCTTGTGACTACTTCTTATCATTAGGACTTTCATATTTACTTTGAATGTTTTTGGTATCTACACTGTAATTTTAACGTTTTACTTTTATTGGTCGCTTAGGTCAATGATAAACAGTCAATGTACCTGCCATTAGGAAAATAAATAAATATTAAAATTGTCCTATATATACGATAAGGTGGGCTAAAATCATTTTGTTGCTACAATTCTCATGAAGCCAGTCTATGTGGTGGCTGTATGTACAGTGTGTATGTTGATGCTGCCGTCGTGCTGACCCGGTATGGTCATCGTGCAAAATTATAAAAGATGCACGGTAGGGGGTTTAAAGTATTAAAATAAGTCTTTAGGCCTGTTTTCATTTTTGGCACTATTGGGCGCGATGTTGAAAAATACGAAACTGTGCTGCTACCGCAGAAATAGCATTGTTCGCCTCACAGTGACGTAAATTCACGGTCTGTTGCCACTGCCTGAAGGCCTCAGATCAGAATACAGTCGTATCCGGTTATAACGACATCGGTTTATAAGTCACACCGTTTATTGCGTCAGATACTCTGTGGTACCAATTAATTCATTGCTGTTAGCTATAGCATTGCCACTCGAGAAAAAAACATTCGTTTATAACGACACACAACACCCATTTATAACAACACAAAACACCCGTTTATAACGACACTAAACACCCGTTTATAACGACACAAAACATCCGTTTATAACGGCACAAAACACCCGTTTATAACGACACTAAACACCCGTTTTAACGACACTAAACATCCGTTTATAACGACACTAAACATCCGTTTATGACGACACTAAACACCCGTTTATGACGACACAAAACATCCGTTTACAACGACACAAATCACCCATTTATAACGGCACAAAACACCCGTTTATAACGACACAGAACACCCGTTTATGATGACACAAAACATCCGTTTATAACGACACAAAACATCCGTTTATAACGACACAAAACACCCGTTTATAACGGCACAAAACACCCGTTTATAACGACACAAAACACCCGTTTATAATGACACACAACACCCGTTTATAACGGCACAAAACACCCGTTTATAACGACATTAAACACCCATTTATAACGACACAAACCCGTTTATAACGACACTAAACACCCGTTTATAACGACACAAAACACCCGTTTATAACGACATTAAACACCCATTTATAACGACACAAAACACCCGTTTATAACGACACTAAACACCCGTTTATAACGATACAAAACATGCAGTCCCTTTCACGCCGTTATAATCGAGTTCGACTGTATTTGGTCTTTCCCTCTGCTACCAGAAACGTCAGCTTCAATTTTATGTATTTCGTACCGTGCATTGCCATACAATTATTTAATGTTAACCAACAAAATTTGCTTTTTAAATTATTCTCCACTCTCTTATTTATCCAACTCAGCATCTTATGTTCATCATCAGCAAGACTGTATTGTACATGCAGCCTTATACGGTATGTTTTTCATGCATTTATACAAGCATTCTAGCAGTTTGGAGGATCTCCTGCTGGACTGTTTACATAAATGCATGTAAACCATAACACATAAAGATGCATGTACAATATAGTCTTTTTGATGATGAACATAAGATGTTCGAAAGATGTAGAAGACAAGAATTTAATTTAAGCAACTTAAAAACTGCATTTAGTTGGGTAACTTCACATAATTCGGGCCGGGGTAGCTCAGGGGTGGACGGTTCGGGGATCGAATCCCGATGGGGCGGGGGGGGGCGAGATTTTCCTCACCCGTCTAGACCGGCCCTGGAGCCCACCCAACCTCCTGTACAATGGGTACCGCGTCTTTCCCGGGGGTAAAGCGGCCGGGGCGTGACGTTGGCCAAGCACCCCTAAATAGCGACGAGGTTAAAGAGCAGAGAAACACTTCTACTGCCCCTCTGGTCCTTCGTGGCCTGTTGTACGGTGACCTTTACCTTTACCTTAACATAATTCAGCCTTAATGTACAGTTAAATTTCCCCTCATCCACACCATGAAGGTGTGTAGGGGAAGTAGAGGTATGGCTCCACTCATTCTTAACCTCGGCATTAGGTGGACCGTTTGGAGAAGACAAAAATTTCTCTTTGCACCTAGTCCTTGATGGTCCAGCATTCGGCCCAGTCCCTGTACTGACCACACGCGGTTTGCAACTGCAGTTTACACAATACGTCTTTATATAATGAATTCTGTGTGGTTCGTCTGTGTCAGTGCTGTATTACCGACACGTACATGTGGCTTATCTTAATAACAGGTGTGTTGCGATGCAGCTGCATCATTACCAGTGTCTACAGATGTAGTATATGATTTATACCAGCTGCCTTGCACTGTACAGTTCCCTTCCCCTATTGTTGAGCCTAACACTGGCGGACCGAGGGGGGGGTTCAAACCCCCCCCCCCCCGAAATTCCGAAGGCCCTCCAAACTCGTGCCAAACTCAACCCGATTGTGAAAACTGTTAAAAATTGCTGAATTTAGGACGCCAACACCCTAAGATGTTCGGAAAAAAAGGCAGTAAAATTCTAAAACTACCGCCGGTTCGCAATTGTTTTACATTAGCAATGATAAATAAATTGGTTGTCATCATAAAGAGTCTTAAAGTACCAAAAATTAATAAAAATTTTACTATATGAAATTAAATTTCTTGTACCAAATTACAGCTGCCTCCAGAACCCCTGACTAGGGGGCTCCCGTCCCCAGATCCCCGTTCTCTCTGTCCTCAACTGAATTTGTTGCATCCCCCCGAACAAAATTCATGAGCACGCCACTGACACGTGGTGCCCTTAGTGTAGTCTGAGCTTCTGTTTTCAGGGTAAAAAGTAAATGTGGGCGGTTTCTCCGAAACGTCGTCAAATTTCGACCATACTACACTACGAAATTCGCCAGCAGAACGTAATCGTCAGAAGTAGTTACCGTACTTTATAAGTTTTCATGCTTTGAAGACGTATGGAGTTGGTTGAGATAAAGATCCACGAGTTCACAACGTTGGGTGCTGGTGGCGGTGAGTGGTCAGTTTCATCCAACCGTCCCTCTTCGCCCCGAGGAAACAACCTCCCGTACGAGTTGTGATGGCCCCAAGGGTCGGTCTTCACGTGGCAAGGGGATGTACAAATCCCTGACCACATACCATTCGAAAGCACAATCTAACCCGGTTATAACGACATCGGTTTAAGCGACACCTCGCTTATAACGTAACACATTCTGTGGTACCAATTAGTTCCGGGACCGCGGTGGCACAGTGGTTATGGTGCTTGCTGTGCTACAAAACGGAAGGTCGTTGGTTCGGTCCCAGCTGGTGTCAGTGGATTTTTCGTTGACATAAAATACTTCCGATTGCACTATGGCCCTGGGGTCGACTCAGCCTGTAACAGAAATGAGTAACAGGAGTATTTCGTGGGGGTAAAGGCGGCCGGTGTGTAAGGCTGACAACCTTACCACCATCCTGTGCCGTTGTTACGAAATCTGGGAACCTTAACTTCCTGGAATCCTCTGGGCCCGTCCGGGCCTGTAACGGGACTGCTTTACCTTTACCTTTTACCAATTAATTGCTGTTAACCATAGGGTTATTCTCATCTGTTATAACCACACTCGTTTCTAACGACGCAAAGTGTTAAGTCGTGACATAACCGAGTTCGACTGCATTTGTTAAAAAAAATGATATACTGATGAATGAGTTGTGTGTGGTGTGAGGGTGTCTTTATTGTGAACTGAATTTGCTGACGTCTTCAGTACGACACGTGTGATGTGTGGTAGAATATTCAGATTTAGTTTATAAGCAATTTTTCTTGTGATTTTTACCACGACGGGCATACCCTGGCATTGTGCGTGTGATGAAGTCGAGAAGAATGAGATGGGAGGGGCATGTAGCGCGTATGGGGGAGAGGAGAGGCGTATACAGGTTTTGAGTGGTGAAACCTGAGGGAAAGAGACCACTTGGGAGACCCAGGCGTGGATGGGAGGATGATATTAAGATGGTGTGTGTGTGTGTGTGTGTGTGAGTCTGTGTGTCTGTGTCTGTGTGTGTATGAGGACCATGCATCGTGATATATTCTTATAATAATAATACCAACGAGATGCACTAATTTCTCAAATTTATTTTTGGAAAAGAACTTTGCATTTTTTGACGTTTTGCTGACCGTGCATCTCAGTATATTTATCTCAGTGTTTAACCAACTTGATGCACAATTTTTTTTCAAAATATATTTTATTTCATGCCTCTACATGTTTCGAGCACAAGTGCTCATCATCAGGAGGTCAAAATTGCATTACACAGCCTCTGGTATCATCAGACCTATAGGTGGCCGTCTCGTGCACAGGTTGAGAGACGGCCACCTATAGGTGTGATGATACCAAAGGCTGTGTAATGCAATGCAGTTTTGACCCCCTGATGATGAGCACAACAGTGCTCGAAACATGTAGAGGCATGAAATAAACTTATTGTGAAACAAAAATTTTGTGCATCAAGTTGGTTAATTACTGAGATAAATATACTGAGATGCAGCACGGTCAGCAAAACGTCAAAAAAAATACTATAACAAACGAGTTTCTAGAACCAATTAGCTTCGTTCTAGCCTACCCCACTGTAATTAAAAAACACGGGTACAGAATTTACCCAGTACAATAGACGTTGGAAATTTTATTGCCCCGTAATCCAAGGGTTACATCAAATTAACCACTTTTTTTCTCCAAGATTTTCCTTATGCGATTTGTTCTTTTAGGTGGACTGCGGTAATTCCATAACAGTTTGTACAAGTGTTGTGTACTGATAGGAAATACAACCCCCCTCCCACGGCTTGTAATCAAGTCACCACGGAGGTGAACATTGGGACTGGTAATGCTCCGGCTTTTTTGAAGCTGGCTGCATCGTAACATTGCGTGCATTGTTTCATCTCCGTGCCACCCAGTACTACAAGGAAATACTGACTGCATTGAGCAGAGTCTTTCTTGAGAAGCCAACCGGTTTTCAGCTAGTCAAGAAATTCCCCACATTTTATGGAACCCGAAGGTTCATTACCGCATTCACAAGTGCACGCCACTTCCTGAAGATCCTTCTTAATATTATCCTCCCATCTACGCCAGCGTCTCCCAAGTGGTCTCTTTCTCTCAGGTTTCCCCACCAAAACTCTGTATACGTGCGACCTCTCCCCCATACGCGCTGCATGCCCAGCTCATCTCATTCTTCTCGATTTTATCACCTGTACAGTATTGGGTGAGGAGTACAGATCGTTCAGCTCCTTATTATGCAGCCTCCTCCACTCCCCCTGTTACCTCGTCCGTCATAGGCCCAAATATTCTTCTCAGCACCCTTTTCTCAAACACCCTCAGCCTGCGTTCCTCCCACACTGTCAGCGACCACGTTTCACACCCATACAAAGCAATAGTCAGAATTATATAGTCTTGTGCATCTTAATCTTTAATTACTACAAAGAAATGGCCTTGATGGAATAAATGAATAAGACTGCTGATTGTTCAGAGTCTTGAATTCAAAGGCGAGCCACGTGTTGTAGATAGCGTAGCAACTGAGGTTGTCTGCTGCTGGAGTAGATTATAACTGCACCTTGAGATAATGGCATGGAACTTAATCTGCGAGATACATTCTGGAATGTGACGCCGTCTGGTCTGACAGTTGCGAAGGTCTGCTGATATTTTAATTAACCTGTTGCCTACGGTACATCCCCTCTTCATGGAGGCAGCAGATTCATTTGGAACGTCGGTACATATCAAAATACACGGTGTCACATCCCGCAAGACCGTTATCATCATAGTTACCGCTGTAAGAGCCTTTAATCTCTCTTCAAGTGGCAATCAGTGTCGTGACGAGGCTACGTACCGAACGAATCCGGTTTGGATTTCTGGCGAGGGTATGAGGTTTTTCCCGAACATCTGGATTGGCTCTGGGGTCCACTCAGCCTCCAGTTCTGTGGGTACTTGGAGTTCCTGTCTGGTTGGTGTTAAAGTGGCCGGGACGTGAACCTGTACCTCCTCTGCCCCACGTTCCTGCGTGACGTAGCACGTAAGTGCAGATATGCGTCGCTTAACGACGGGGATACGATCTGAGAAATGCGTAGTTAGGCGATTTCGTCGTTGTGCGAACGTCATACAGTGTACTTTACACACACCTAGATAGTACAGTATAGTCTACTACACACCTACGCTATATGGTATAGCCTATTGCTACTAGTCTACAAACCTGTACAGCATGTTACTGTACTGAGTACTGTAGGCAATTGTAACACAGTGGTAAGTATTATAATATAATATAATATAAGGATCTTCAGGAAGTGGGATGTGGGAGTATGGAATGGATCGAGCTGGCTCAGGTTAGGAACAGGTGACGGGCACTTGTGAATGCGGTAATAAACCTTCGGGTTCCATAAAATGCGGGGAATTTTTTGACTAGCTGAGAACCGGTTAGCTTCTCAAGAAGGACTCTGTTCCATGGAGTGAGTAAGTAAATAATATAATTTAATTTAATATAATATATATTATATCATTTATCATAATCGTACGGGGCCACCGTCGTATATGCGGTCCGTCGTTTACCGAAACGTCGTTATGCGGCGCGTGGCTGTATAGGGACACCGTGTTTATGTGTGGTGAGAGGGTACTTCGCAGAGATGCATCTGTGTGCGCTAGATCCTTGGACACGGAATTCTCTAGGAAGTTAGCGAAGTGGACGGCATTCTTGTGTTGCAAGTACAGTAAGAGGTCAGCAGATAGCCGTTGTCCATACCGGCAGTGCGAATTAATTTACGCGTTCTTTGTTGGCCTGTACCTGCCTCTCTTGAACAGGGGCATTCACGGAAGCCATGACGTGAAAGTGAAATCTAGCCATCGCCGATGACCTCGTTTAGGTGTCTACCGCACATTCCGCTGTGGGTCAGTATTTACAGCGCTCTGAAATCCACCTCGCCTCGACGGACGTGACGCGTTTAGTTTTATTACGTTTGCTGGGGCGATGTATGTTTAAGATCAGGTTACGGTATTCAGAGGCGGGTGTCTTCTTGTAGTTCGGTAGATGGCTATAATCGTTGCGTAGCTACCTGTTATCTGTATATTCAGGGCTGTGGGGGACAAAACGGACGTAGCTCTTTCATTCCAAACGGTCGCACCTGCGTAGAAAACTATACAGGGGCATATTCTTGAAGATCGAACACTTTGATTTGGCCTGTCAGTAGCGTTGCCTTCCATGCCATTAGGCATCTCTTTCGCAATATCTCTGAACGGATTCTGTTCCATTTAGTGGCATAAATGCCGTTGTGTTCAATCAGTTATATAAATACACATTATTTCGTCCGACACAAAGCTTAATAGCCTTTTGACGCCTAATGTCAACTATAGTGGTCGTACCGCACCGCTAACCTCTAAAGTTGCATTTTATATATTTATTCAACAAATATAGGTACTGAATATTTTAAACACTGTATAATACTCTCCGTTTTTTTCTCTTCAAAACGCATTTTGTTTCATAATTCTAACGTATTTCGTTCCTGTATTATTCACATTTTATATACAGGGTGTGCTAAAATTAAAAAAATAATTCCGGCGCCAAAAGGTTAATTCATTATCATGCAGTGTTTCGATCGAGGCCGGTCCCAGTGGCCGCGCGGTCTAAGGCGTGGGTCTGCGGCCGCTTGCCTGCTGAGATTGTGGGTTCGAATCCCACCGGGGGCATGGACGTTTGTCTGTTGTCAGTGTTGTGTGTGTTGTCAGGTAGAGGTATCTGCGACGAGCTGATCACTCGTCTAGAGGAATCCGTCGTTGTGTGTGATCTGGAAACCTCGATAATGAGGAGGCACTGGCCCACTGGGAGCTGTTGCGATAAATACAAACAATCTTTCGATCGATATCGATCATGATGAAGGGTGTTTTTTTTTTCAAATTCTTAAAAACAAGGCAAAATATATGCGCCTTCTGATATTGGAGAGGTCGCACAAATAGCAAGATTATACCTCGTTTTTAAGAATTTGTAAAGGAAGCCTGATGATTGTTGATGATCAATATCCGTCGAAACCTGTAGAGTTTAAAAGAAATTAAGATTTTGATTCTGTTTAAATTTTGGACAGGATATTAGTATGGATGGGGACCGCAGTAGCACAGTGGTTAAGGTGCTGTGCTACAATTCGGAAGGTCGCTGGTTCGATTCCAGATGGCATCACTGCAATTTTTCATTGACATAATCCTTCCGATCGCACTATGGCGCTGGGGTCGACTCAGCCTCGAACAGAAATGAGTACCAAGAGTATTTCCTGGAGGTAAAAGCGGCCGGTGCCTAAGGCTGACAATCTTACTACCATCCTGGGCCATTGTCACGTAATCTGGGAATCTAAACTTCCTGGAACCCACTGGGCACCTCGGGCCTGTAATGGGACTGATTTACCTTATTAGTATTGGCATGTGGGCCCGGTAGCTCAGTCGGTATAGCGATTGAGCTACGGGCTGGACGGTCCGGGAATCGAATCCCGGTGGGGACGAGATTTTCCACACCCGTCCAGACCGGCCCTGGGGCCCACCCAGACTCTTGTAAAATGGGTACCGGGTCTTTCCCGGGGGTAAAGTGCGGCCTGGGCGTGTTGCTGACCACTCGCCCCTTTCTAGTGCCGCGGTCATGGAACAGTAGAGCTATACCTCTACCCACCCTCTGGGCCACACCGGGCCTGTAACGGGAACTCTTTACCTTTTCTTTCTATTAATATGGATATATCAGTGTCGTGACTTGAGACAGCCTTAGCGATAAGGCTTGGATTCCCAACAGTGGAAGTTTTTCTCCGTTCCTTCGCGCTGTATTACCGTGTGGGGCTCACCCAGCCTCCTGTGCAGTGGGTGTCGAATATGTACATCGGCCAGGGAGTGGCTCCGTCCTTATACCTGGCACGGTGCTTTCGTGAACTTAACCTGTGTAAAGGACAGGCACAACAGTTACAAGCCTCGCTCATATTAACCCTTTAAACGCCGGATTAAATCCCATTTGCTATTCGCTGACATTATTAGGATCTCACCATATTCTCCACATTAGCAGGGTAAGGGTTAAAAGTTAAAATTCACCCTAGAACAGTCCACGAAGGCCCAGAAGCGGAGTAGACGTATAGATCTACTCATTCTTTAACCTCGGTGGTAGTTGGTGGGGGTGGTCAGCGCCACGCCCCGGCCGCTCTACCCACGGGTAAGACCCGGTCCCCATTGTGTAGTAGGTTGGGTGATCCTCAGGGCCGGTCTGGACAGGTGCGGAAAATCTCGCCACCACCGGGATTCGATCACCGGACCGTCCAGCTCGAAGCCAAATATAAGAACAGTATTTAAAGTAAAGTTCACTCTTGACCAGGCCATGAAAGCCCAGAGGGGGAATAGATGTATAGCTCTACTCTTACCTTAACCTCGGCGCTAGATGGCAGTGGGTGGTCAACGCCACGCCCCGGTCGCTGTACCCACGGGTAAGACCCGGTACCCATTGTACAGGAGGCTGGGTGAGCCCCAGGGTCGGTCTGGACAGGTGCGGAAAATCTCGCCCCCACCGGGATTAGATCCCCGGACTGCCCGATCCGTAGTTATTCGCTATACGGACTGAGCTATCCCGACACCACAGATACGTGGGTAGATCATTTAATTCTTGTGTTTGAATTCGGGAACAGGCATGGGCCAAAACTGCGAATAGAGAAGTTACTGGCTGCAGTAACATTCGGTAAGAGCTTAAGATTCTATTTGCAGAAAGTTTTCTATTACCACCGCGTGCCTTTGTTCACACGGCATGGCATAGACATGGCGGTGAGTGTTCAGGCCATTGATGGATGAATCTGATTTGATCCAGCTTTCTCTGGTTACACGTTTCAACACTTATTTAGTGCATCGCGAGTTTATTATTATTATTTTTTTCGTGTGGGTGGACTTGCGTTGGACGTGTGAGACCCAGACATACTTTTCCCTCTTTAATGATGTTAAGAAATTAGTTAATAGAACTAATTTTGCGTGTTGTTTTGTATGGGTGTGAAACTTGGTCGCTGACATTGCGGGAGGAAAGGAAGCTGAAGGTGTTTGAGAACATGGTGTTGAGGAGAATATTTGGACCTAGGAGGGACGAGGTAACGGGGGA
>Ga0131853_10019676_pt1 | contig 12281 bp, 12 predicted proteins | sample TergutLab28metaG_FD_92764 | JGI IMG/M metagenome (GOLD analysis project Ga0131853, IMG submission 92764) | Labiotermes labralis P1 segment gut microbial communities from Petit-Saut dam, French Guiana - Lab288 P1 (version 2) (version 2) | ecosystem: Host-associated > Arthropoda: Insects >...
ATGGGGAAAACACTATAAAGTTGTTGCCCCCCTCTGCGAAGGAGATATGAACCCTTATGAAACATATAATGGCCATTGGCGCCCATATTGGCGATGCGGAATTAACCTGTGGTAAAACCCTAGCTACACATAGCCTAAAAGGCGATAGGATTTCTACTGTTGCGGTAACAGCAGGGGAGCGCGGCGCACCGCAAGATAGATGTATAGATGAATTTAAAGCATACAACCTAGACTGTGCAGCCCGCTTTGCGGAAGCCTTTGGCGGCAAGTTTTTCTGTCTTGGCTACCCTGATGGTGAAACCCCAGACAATGAAGAACTGCGCCTAGCTATATGTAATTTGATACGCACAGAAAAGCCAGACGTAATACTTACCCATTGGCATGGCACAATGCATAAGGACCATAGGATAACATCCCTTGCCGTGACAGACGCAATTTACTACGCGGGCTTGCGGGGCTTTGAGTCTGGCGGGCTACCCCAGCACAGGGCAAACGGGCCGTATTTTGCGGAAAACTGGGAGGACGCTGCAGGCTTTGAACCTTATATCTACATTGATGTCAGCGCTGGTTACAGTCTTTGGTATGAACATATACAAGGTTTATGGCTGACAAATAACTCCCCATGGTTTGAATACCGTGATTACTACGATGCACTATCCCGCCAGCGAGGCATACGCATACGCAAAAAGCGCGCAGAATGCTTTGATGTGCAGCCTCACAATAAACGCGTAATCCAAGATGGCTTTTAGAAACTGATACCCATTCCAGATAAAAACCTTAGGAGGTCTCCTCAATGGCAGTAAAACTAGGCATAGATCAATTAGAGAAATATTCCTCTGTATTCGCCGGCAAAAACATAGGGCTTCTAACAAATTGTACTGGAATTAACAAGGATTTTGAAAGCACCATTGACCTTATTCACAAAAATTTTAATCTGGTTAAACTCTTTGCTCCAGAGCATGGGGTGCGTGGCAACTTACAGGCCGGCATAACCCTAGAAGGTTATGACGATGAGCGCACTAAGCTGCCTGTCATAAGCCTATATGGTGCAAACCGCCGCCCATCGCCTGAAAATCTAGCCGATATTGATATCTTTGCTTTTGACATACAAGATGTGGGTTCGCGTTTCTACACCTATTTATTTTCCATGGCCTACATCATGCAGGCCTGTGCCAATAGCGGGAAAAAAGTTGTAGTTTTTGACCGCCCCAATCCCCTAAATGCCAAAGATGTAGAAGGCAATATCCTTGATCTTTCATGTAAGTCATTTATAGGCCTATACCCGATACCCCAGCGCTATGGCCTTACAATTGGCGAATGCGCCAAGCTGTTTAATACAGAGTACAATATCAACTGCAACCTGGAAGTAATCCCGATGGAAGGCTACCGCCGTGATATGTATTTTGAAGAAACAGGGGCAAACTGGGTACTGCCATCTCCAAACATCCCCACCATAGACAGTTGCTTTGCCTTTAACGCAACCTGCATATTTGAGGGAACCAACCTATCCGAAGGGCGGGGAACTACCAAACCCTTTAATTTTGTAGGCGCACCATGGATTAACGGGGCGCACCTTGAAGAATCCCTTAACGGGTTGGGGCTGCCAGGGGTAAAATTCCGCGCGCATTACTTTACACCGCTTATGTATCATCCTAAAGACGGCAAGCACCAAGGGAGCCTGTGCGGTGGGGTGGAATTGCATATATTAGACCGCAGGGCATTTAAGCCAATAAAAACCGGTGTATCTATGTTATACACTGTCCGCGATTTATACCCAGAGTTTGAATATCTGCCGCCATACCGGGAAGGCGGCAGGCCTATGATGGACTATAACACAGGCAATACTTATATCCGCGAGGGCAAGTATACTGTTGATGAAGTTATGGAGATATATGCAAAAGAAAGTATGGAATTTATAAATATCAAATCAAAATATCATTTATACGAATAGAGGAAGCATGATGGATATTAAAAACCTATCCCTAGAGCAAAAAATCGGCCAAATGCTCCTGCTTCCTATCGAAGGCACAGAGCTGTCCCCCGGCACAAAAGAGCACTTGCTAAAGCATAAAATCGGCAATTTTATATACTTCGCACACAATCTTACAGACTATAAAAGTATCCGCAAGCTAAGTGACAGCCTGCAGCAGGCAGCCAAAGAAGCCAGCGGCATCCCGGCTTTTATATCCGCCGACCAAGAAGGGGGAATGGTGACACGGGCATATTCTGGCGCCACCCACTACCCCTCCAATATGGCAATAACTGCCGCAGGCATGGAGGATGCTGTCCAGGAAATGAGCGGGATGGTGGCCCGCGAGTTAAAGGCCCTTGGTATCAATCTAAATCACGCCCCTGTGCTTGATGTAAACAACAACCCAGAAAACCCTGTAATAGGCATACGCGCTTATAGCGACAACCCAGAAACCGTAGCCAGTATGGCAACCAGCTATATACGCGGGCTGCAAAAAGGCGGTGTATTGGCCAATGCCAAGCACTTTCCTGGCCATGGCGACACATACAAAGATTCCCACCTTGCACTGCCGTCCATAGCCCATGACATGGACAGGCTAAACAGTGTGGAGCTGGTGCCATTTAAGGCCGCCATTGCAGACGGTGTTGATTCCATAATGACAGCACATATTATTTTTAAAGCCATTGACAGCAAACGCCCAGCTACATTATCCCCTAATGTCCTAACCGGCTTACTGCGTAATAAACTTGGCTTTAAAGGGCTAATCTTGACAGACAGCATGACCATGAATGCAATCCAAGATCACTATGGATTAGAAAAAGGCTGCATTATGGCAATAAACGCGGGAGCTGATATTCTATGTATGAACGCAGATGAAGCTGGCCAGGCAAGCAGCTATAAGGCCATACTGGCAGCCGTAAATGCGGGAGAAATTCCAATAGAAAAAATTGATACCGCCGTTGAAAGAATCCTTAAATACAAAGCTATATACGCCAAAGATGACAGCCCGCAGCCAATAGAAAAATACCCTGCCCATGAAAGCCTGTCAGACAAGATAAGCGCAAAAAGCATAACCCTTGTCAAAGGAAACGAAAAACTACTTCCCCTTAAAGGCAGTAATGTTTTTGTTATATCCCCACCGCCGTCAACAGCTAATATTGCAGATGATACGCTTATCAAGCAGGAGCTCTTCTGCGAGAAAGCTGCAACAGTACTTGGCTGTTCCTACAGGGAAATTCCCATAGACCCAAGCCCTAATGAGATTGCTGTTATTGTGAAAAATGCTACAGCAGATGTAGTGCTGTATGGGTCATACAACGCAGTACAGTTTAAAGGCCAGATAGATTTATTTAATGCCCTTAAAGCCGCAGGCAAAAAAGTAATACTGGTATCTTTGCGCGTTCCATACGATATCTTAAAAATGCAAGATGCAGACGTATATATCGCCGCGTACGAATATACCAACCGGTCTGTAAACAACTCAATCAAAGCTATTATTGGCAAAATACCCTTTGAGGGAAAACTTCCGGTAAAGCTATGATAAAACGCTTGCAAAAGCTAAGCGCTAAAGACGAAAAATATGTAATAGGCCTAATGTCTGGCACTTCTGTTGACGGTATAGATGCAGCGCTTGTAAAAATATCTGGGAACTATACAGCCACCATAGTAGATGAAATTGCCTTTGAAACATATCCGTACCCAGATGGTGTGCAGGAGTTAATTTTCCGCCTTTTTAACCACGCAAACGCTGCAGATATATGTTATATGAATTTCTTTATAGGGGAGCTTTTTGCCAGTGCTGCAATTAATATCGCAAAAAAAGCGGGTATTGATATACAAGATATTGACCTGATAGGCTCCCATGGGCAAACCATATACCACATCCCCGAGCCTACTAAGGACTACCCCCTAAAATCCACGTTGCAAATAGGCGAAGGTGCCGTAATTGCCCATAAAACTGGCGCTATAACCATATCTGACTTTAGAGTCTCTGATATGGCGGCAGGCGGAATTGGCGCACCCTTGGTACCATATACGGAATTTTTGTTATACGCTGGCAACAATAAGAACATAGCATTGCAAAACATCGGGGGCATAGGCAACATAACTGCCATCCCCCAGGATGCGGGCCCTGAACATGTCATGGCATTCGATACTGGCCCAGGCAATATGGTCATAGATTACCTTGTACAAAAAATTTATGGGCAAGCCTTTGACAATAATGGGGAAATTGCGGCAAAAGGTACCCCATGCCCATATATGCTTGCCAAGTTTATGGAAAATTGGTTTATAAAAAAATCTCCCCCAAAAGCCACAGGGCGGGAGGTATTTGGTAAGGATTTTAGCGAATCATTCTATGCCTGTTGCAAAGAAAAAACCATGCAAGATGCTGATATTATCGCAACTGCAACAGCTTTTACCGCGGAAAGCATCAGCTATTCTATAAGGCGGTTTATGCCTTTTGCAATGAATCAGATGATAGTCGGCGGCGGCGGTGCGTATAATCACACCCTAATGCAGATGTTAAGAACCCTCCTGCCAGAAATTAATATTACAACCCACGAAGAAATGGGCAAAAACAGCAACGCAAAAGAGGCTATAGCCTTTGCTGTCTTGGCCAATGAAACAATATGCGGAAATACCGGCAACCTTCCCCAGGTAACAGGGGCAAGCTGCAGCAAAATATTAGGAAAAATTAGTATATAGGAGGGCTTACGTGGCATATTTACTTGGTGTAGACGGCGGAAATTCCAAGACCGATTATTTGCTTTGCCGCGAGGATGGTAGCTTTGTAGATATTTTGCGCCATCCAACCTGCAGCCATGAACATGTAGGCGTAGGCTATGATGGGGCGCAGAAGAAAATGCAGTCCCACTTAAACGGCTTATTTGCCAAAAATAATATAACAGTAAAAGATATCTCCGTGGCTGCTTTTGGATTAGCCGGTGCGGATTTACCCAATCAGCATAAAGAGCTTAGACAGCGTATTGCAAATATAGGATTTAAGACATTTGACCTTGGCAATGATGGCATTTTGGGTGTTAAGGCTATGTCAAAGTCAGGGGTTTGCGCAATAAATGGCTCTGGCGCTGTAGTGGTAGGTATAGATGATACAGGGACACAATTGCAAGTAGGCGGGATAGGCCAGCTTAGCGGAGACTACGCAGGAGGTAACCACATCGCACGCAGTGCAGTTGCTGCGGTTTATAAACACTACTTTCGTATAGGCCCATATTCAGCTGCATTTCCCCTAATAATGGATGTGTTTGGTATAAATACCCCAGATGATTTACCCGCCAATGTTTTATCCCAAAATACCCTAGTATGGGAAAAAGCTAAAGAAATCATAGATATCGTTGATAATCAGGCCGTAGCAGGGGACGAAGTTTGTAAAAGTATACTAGATTGTGTAGGCATAAACTGCGGCGAAGGCGTGTGCGGGTGCATACGTAATCTTTCTTTCACAGGAAGCATTACTGTAGTAAAAGCCGGTAGTATTTGGACCAAATTAAAATATCAAGGTATTTCAGATAGCTTCGAATCTGTAATCATGGAAAATACTGAGCATGGAATAAATCCCATTTTGTTGGACGCGCCCCCTGCCCTAGGGGCCGTTTTTTGGGCAAAAGAAATTTTAAGCGGAAGCTGTGATACAAGGTATCAGGATGATATGCGAAAATTTCTTACGACAGAAACATATGAAAACCTAGTGAAGGCGGAATAAGAAATGGTAGATATTAAGCAGTTAGATACAGAGCAGCGCAACCCCAATACCAGCCATATTGATAAACTAAATACTCTTCAAATTGTAGAGCTGATAAATAGCGAAGATAAAAAGGTTGCCATTGCCGTAGAATCAGTTCTTCCCGCGGTTGCCTCTGCCATAGACGCAATTTATGAAAGACTGCGTGACGGGGGGCGGCTTATCTATGCCGGTGCAGGGACGTCTGGCAGGTTGGGGCTTTTAGACGCTGTGGAGTGCCCGCCAACATTCAGTGTAGATTATGATATGGTTATTGCCCTTCTTGCAGGCGGGCAAGAAGCATTTATAAAAGCAAAAGAAGGCGCTGAAGATAGCTTAGAACTTGGCGCTAGGGATTTAAAAGATATAAATTTTTCTGCTAAAGACGCCCTTGTGGGTATTGCCGCAAGCGGGCGCACCCCATATGTAATCGGGGCTATGCAGTATGCCCGCTTAGTTGGGGGCTTTACTATCGGGCTTTCATGCACCCGTGATTCAGAAATATCCCAGATTGCCCATGTAGATATAACCCCCCAGCCAGGGCCGGAAGTAATCACAGGCTCTACACGCATGAAAAGCGGAACCGCGCAAAAGATGGTGCTTAACATGCTTACTACAACGGCCATGATAAAACTAGGCAAAACATACGGAAATTTGATGATAGACCTTAAGGCCACCAATGAAAAGCTGGTAAGCCGTGCGGTAAACATAGTATGTATGGCCACAGGTGTCTCAGAAGAACGGGCCATGGATGCACTTAAAAAGTGCGAGTTTTCTGCCAAAATCGCAATCCTTATGATTTTATCCAATGTGGATTGTGCTGCGTCTGCTGAAGCCCTTTGTAAGTTTGACGGTCGGATTTATTTAGCTTTGGATTATTTAAGGTATGATTAAGGGTTCTATATAGCCCACTCATATATATTAGAAAACCGCTGTCCATCCCTATACAAATCTGTCCACTCTGGTAATCTCACCATGCGCACCAGCCTTGCCCCTAGCTTTTCGCATACCCTGCGGGAGGGGGCATTGTCTATGTTATTGGTTATAAGCAGCTTCTCCATCTTGTGGGCCTTGGCTATTGGCACAACCAACCGGCAGGCGGCCGCTGCATAGCCTTTGCCACGGTGGGCTTCATCTATTTCATAACCAATCTGCCCGCCATAGTATAAATTGCAATCGTGAGGGCCGCCGCCATAACCTATGCGCAGGTCAACCCTGCCGATTTTTTCCCCGCCTTTGCATATTGCAAAGCCATAGTATGGCACAAGTTTTTTGTCAGGGTTGGCCATTGCCCTGTCTGTACATACAAGAAATACCTCCCCATCTGTAAGGACGGGTATGCTTACAAAGCCTTTAAACTCGCAAGGCAGGGCATTGTAGTATGCAATCTCTTTTTGCACTTGCCATTCATCCCTTAGGATGGCATATAAGTAGTCGTCGTAATATTTCCGGTTTGATTGGGTTTTTACCTTTCTTACATCAAAAAAGTGCCCTTCCCGCCGCATGCCTATCTTCTCCATTATGCGGTAAGAGCCGTGATTTTCTGTGCATACGGTTGCCGTTATCCGGCGCAGATTTAAGGTATCAATGCCAAGCTCCAGAAGGGCCTTTGCTGCCTCGGTCCCATAACCCATTTTCCAGTAATCCTGGTGCAAAACCCAGCCAAGGGTGCCGCAATCAGCTTCTACAAAAAGCCCGCAGCTGCCGATTAGTACACCGCATTCTTTTATGGTAATTGCGAAATCATAGTTAGTGATTGGGATATTTTCGTAGGCTGCTATTGCGCGGGCCAGGTATCCCCTGGTTTCTTCTTCGCTATTTGGGCCAAATTGTACATATGCGGTATTTTCGGCACAGGAAGCATAGCTGTGCACCGCCTCAAAATCATCTGCTTTAAGGGGGCGCAGGACTAGGCGGGTGGTTTCTATTGGTTTAATATTACCGGTTGCCATACATATAACCCTCAATAATCTTTACCGCTTGGTTGATAAATGTATGCTCCCCAATTGTGTTTATTTTAAAGAACATGGCACTGCTGCCACCTGCGGTTATTACTGTCACAAACAAATCATCCATGTAACCCACCAAGGTTACAGACATGCTTACACGGCTGCCCTTTGCCATGCTATGCCTTTCATAAACCCGCACAGCACAGCGTACGCCATTGTTGCTGTAGTCGCTGCCGTCTTCGTATGTGGCAGAGATACTGCCTTTTAATATGCCGTGGTTTAGGTGGTTCAGCAGCTCGTCAAAATTTCCTCTTAATCGGGTTTCATATTTTGCCATGGTGGCCTCCTGGTTTTCTTTTTATTATAAATGGTTTTGATGGTTTTACCAAATTTCTGTTATAGTATATCCCACCACTAAACTACATACAGGATGTGACCCATGAAGCCCATAATCCAACTAAACCAACCCCTAATAAACAAAATAGCAGCAGGCGAGGTAGTAGAGCGCCCCCTTAGTGTTGTAAAAGAACTGCTAGAAAACGCCATAGACGCCGGGGCATCTACCATAACCATAGAAATATCCGAGGGTGGCCTTTCTTCTATTAGGGTAACAGACAATGGGGGCGGCATCCCTGCCGATCAAATCCTGCTGGCCTTTGCCCGCCACGCCACCAGCAAAATAACCAGCATTGACGATTTATTCGAAGTGGGGACACTAGGCTTCAGGGGCGAGGCCTTATCCAGCATTTCGGCAGTGGCTCAGGTAGAAATGATTACAAAAACCCCAGGGGCCATGATGGGCACAAGGGTAGAGATACATGGGGGGCAGCTTATAAGCCGCCAAGAAATAGGGACAGTTGACGGCACCACGGTGGTAGTAAGCAATCTATTCTATAATACCCCCGCCCGGCGCAAGTTTCTTAAAAAACCCCCAACAGAGGCAGGCTATATTGCAGACTGCCTGCAAAAATTAGCCCTGGGCAACCCAAAGCTTACTATACGCTTTATAAACAATGGGCAGATTGCCTTCCAAACCCGGGGGCGCGGGGACCTAAAAACCGCAATGCTTAACGTATACGGCCACGAAGCCGCCGCCAAGCTTATAGAAGTATCTGCGGGCATGGAAGCCCTTAACCTGATAGGCCTGATAGGCAAGCCAGAAGTAGCAAGGGGTAACCGCCAAAGGCAATGCTTTTTTATAAACGGCCGGCTTATTGTAAGCAAACTGCTTACCCAGGCAGTGGAAGAGGCCACCCGGACTATGCTGCCAGGGGGCAAGTTCCCAGTATATGTACTAAATCTTGAGCTGCCCCACGAGGATGTGGATGTAAATGTGCACCCGACAAAAATGGATGTGCGCTTTGCAAACGAAGATGTTGTATTTAGGTTTATTCAAGGGGCGGTAAGGGAAGCCCTGACAGAAAGCAACCTGATCCCAGAAGCCCGGTTTGCGGAAAAAAAGGAGTACACCCCCCTAGACCAGATACAGATTACAGACAAGGAGCTGGCGGTAAAAACGCAACCAGCACCCTCCGCAGAAAAAAATCCCCTCTTTTTAGCTGAAAGCCGCAAAGACGTACAACCTGTTTTAGAAGCCCGGCCAGTTGGCCTAAGCCGAAATTGTATTAAGCCGTATGCCTTGCCAGAAAGCGAAATGGAAAACACCTCGCCGCCGCATACAATCACTTCTTCCGAAAAACGTGACGGTGAAGTTTTAGCCATAAACCAGGGGCATACCACCAGCCAGCAAGCCCCCCAAGAAGATACTGTCAAAGCCACCCCACAACCATTCTTCACCGACTACCATATTACAGGCCTAATATTTAGCACGTACTGGCTGATAACCCAAGGCGAATCCCTATATCTGATAGACCAGCACGCCGCTCACGAGCGGGTGCTGTACGAAGAAATCATGGAAACCGCTTCCACCGGCTATGTACATGCCCAACCCCTGATTGCCCCAATACCTATAAGGCTGACCCCGATGGAAACCGCACAGCTAAAAGAAAACTTACCCCTTTTTACCCGCTTTGGCTTCGAAATAACGGACATTGATGACAATGCCCCTAAGCTTGCCGCCGTGCCATACCTATTTAAAGGCCCAGCATACACCAGCTTCTTTACAGATATATTGGACAAGCTGGGGGAAGCGGGGTTTTCCCGTGGGGGGGTAAACGCAAATAAAACCGAGGCCATTGCCATGGCAGCATGTAAACAGGCGGTAAAAGCCGGTGACAATATCTCTGAACCAGAAGCCCGGGCACTTATAGAAAAAATGCTGTCACTGGAAAACCCATTTACCTGCCCCCACGGCCGCCCCACAATTATAGAGATTACAAGAAAAGAGCTGGAGAAGCGGTTCAAAAGGACTTAAATTTGCACATACACAACCACCGTGCTATAATGCGCCCCGCAGCAAAATTTCTCATGAAAGGATGGTGAAAAAATGAAAGCGGCTATCCATCCGAAATATTTCAATGCCAAAGTACGATGCAACTGCGGCAGTGAGTTTGAAACAGGCTCTACCAAGGAAAACATACATGTTGAAGTCTGTAGCAAATGCCATCCTTTTTATACCGGAAGTCAAAAGCTATTAATAGAAGCCGGTGGGCGCGTAGAGCGTTTTAAGAAAAAATACAACAGAGATTAGGCATATGCTTGTAATCACAAGCAATAAAAAGGGACTGTCCCAGACAGCCCTTTTTTTTTATGCAAAAATGGTGAAGCTTGTAATACCCCATTACCTATGATACATTCCCATAAGCCAATGAACCCAAGGAGCTGCGCAGCATGAAGAATAAACTCAATGGCAAAAATGCCGAAACAAAAGACCAAGCAACAAACCCGCCAACAATAGAAGTCCCTAATCACGAAACCAAAGACACAGAGCCGCCAATTACCTCTGGCTTTGGCAATGAAATTAGGCTGTCTATACAATTTTATATGATTTTGCTGGCGTGTATTGTACTGCCTATAGGTACTGGGTATTTTTTTGCAACCCAGTTTGGTTACCAGTCTGTGGGGATGATAGGCCTTGCCGGGGCCCATGGGTATGTGCGCACGGTTTTCTTCTATTTATATATCGCGATTGGGGTGGTTGCGGCGGTTACCATTGTCAGTGTTGTGCTTTTGGCGGCCGGGCGGCTTTTAAAAACCGAAATACATGTCCACGACTATGGCGTGGAAGGGATCGGGGTTAAACACCCCTTTTTTGTATTTTCGTCAGGTATGCTGCATTTCCGCTTTGTATACAGCAAAATAATATCTGTAACCGCAGAATCAGGATTGTGGAGCCAGTCTCATATTGTTATAAAAACAGAAGGCTACGCAATAAGCATATGCCCGCCCCATGCGCAGGAAATTGCGGCGGCAATAAATGAAAAACTGCAAAAATAAGAGAATAGAGGCATACATGACCTACTGTATTATGCAAAGCCCGCGGTACCTGCGGGTTTATTTAGAGCGTTCTGGTGACATAGCAATAAATGAACTAATCTTTGCAACACAACATCTCTCTGGCCCCGCTGCCGATATTAGAATGGCAGACATTGGCGGTATTCCATATATATTATTTGAAAAAGATGAACTTCTGACATCCGAAGACATACAATTATTATCGCGGCTGTCTTTTGCGTACGCAATATTCGAAATGCGCAGCGGGTTGATTGCGCCAGTCTCTAGGGAGTGCAACTATTTTATCAGCGAAGATATAAGCGCAATACTAAAATATGCAGGCAAAACCAACGAGATTTTTACGCGCCTTATGCTTAACCTGGCCATAGCCCATTGCAAAGACAAAACCCCTAGATTACTGGACCTAATGGCAGGTAAAGGCACAACCCTTTACGAAGGCTTAATGCAAGGCCTTGATGTACATGGTGTAGAGATAGACCCAAAGCCCGTATACGAATCATTTGTATATATAAAAAAGCATCTAGAAATGGCAAAGTACAAGCATACCAGCCATACAGAAAAAACAGGCGGGGCCGATGAAAGCGGTAAAAAGTTTACAGCAACAAGGTACCAAGTAGAAATGTCCCGCAGTAAAGATGAAAAGCGCACAGGCCAGACCCGTAATTTTGAAATAATAGCAGGTGACACCCGGCATGCAGGGGCTCTTTTTAAGAAAAATTTCTTTAACATAATTGTGGCAGACCTGCCCTATGGCGTGCACCATGGCGCAAAGAAAAAGCCCAAAGAAGCCGGGCTTACCCGCAATGCCTTAGGGCTTATAAAAGAGGCAATGCCAGGCTGGGTAAAGGTGCTTAAGCCTGGCGGTGTGATTGTGCTGGCATGGAATTTATTTTTGATACCAAGGGCAGAGATGGAGACGCTCCTTGGTGAAAATGGGATTGTTGTGCCGGAAGAAATGGCTGGGCTAGATTTTTCCCACAGGCTTGACCAGGCTACCCACCGGGATTTGATTGTGGGGGTTTACCCACGGTAATCAATTTTCAAAAAGCTTGTGAAAAACCAACATCCTCGTCATCCCGGCCTCGAGCCGGGATCTCATAATCTATTGCAAAAGAGCGGGGATCCCGGCTCAAGGCCAGGACATGCCATTCTAATTTATATGACAAAGTCGGGGCCGGGGGTATGGCAAGCTAGCGTAACTCCC
>Ga0131853_10019678_pt1 | contig 12281 bp, 8 predicted proteins | sample TergutLab28metaG_FD_92764 | JGI IMG/M metagenome (GOLD analysis project Ga0131853, IMG submission 92764) | Labiotermes labralis P1 segment gut microbial communities from Petit-Saut dam, French Guiana - Lab288 P1 (version 2) (version 2) | ecosystem: Host-associated > Arthropoda: Insects >...
ACAGTGTCCACAAAACATGACCTACACCCTTCGAGGATAATCTTGTGACAGCACGCTCCATACAGTTGCAGGTGCAGACAACACTCAACAGTGTCCACAAAACATGACCTACACCCTTCGAGGTTAATCTTGTGACAGCACACTCCATAAGTTGCAGGTGCAGACAACACTCAACAGTGTCCACAAAACATGACCTACACCCTTCGAGGCTAATCTTGTGACAGCACACTCCATACAGTTGCAGGTGCAGACAACACTCAACAGTGTCCACAAAATATGACCTACACCCTTCGAGGATAATCTTGTGACAGCACGCTCCATACAGTTGCAGGTGCAGACAACACTCAACAGTGCCTACAAAAAACTTGAACTGCACAATACTAAAACATTTCCCGTCCTTCAGGCGTTAATACTTACAGTTGAGGCCGAGGTCGTGGTATGTGAGGATAGCTGGCTTCGAACGGTTGCCCTGCACCGCCACCAGAACGCTCCCTCGTCCTGTTTCCACGCGCTCCTCGACAACACTAGAATCATCCCTGGACAACGTCCTCGCGTTCGGAAATTGGAGCTGGATGTTCTTGAGCTCTATATCATCCATACTGTCCGAAGGCATTGTACTGCAGACAAGACACACAAAATTAGCAAACGTAATCACCCATATAGTCAAAAGTTACTGTGTGAAGAAGCACCAAAATATGAACACTGTGCAAGAAACGCCTTATTATCAACATGAGTGGAAACCTGTATTCAAACTGAGTAACAATATTCGTGCTTGGGGTAGGAGACAGAATAAGTTTACAGCTAAAATATATGGACATGAGAAAGAGGAGGATGGATAGGCCGGTGCCAATGATGAAAGTCAACCGTGCCGCGGAAACCCCGGCTCGGTCTCTAGGCAGTAAACATTGAATTTGCGATGTACAGCGTGGCACTGGTATATGTTTCCCTCCGAGCAGTCCGGTTTCCCCATGCCACTGTTATTCCACCAATGCTTAATGTTGAACCATGACATCCGGAGTTTGGACAACTGGCCCATTACAGGCCGCAGTTCCACAAAAAAAAAACCTCAACCCCACCCCCCCCACCAACCCCCCCCCCCCACCCCAATTACTAAAGGAGAATTGAGAGAAAATTACAAAACAAGGAGTTTCACAATCTGTAATTTGACAAATATTGTCAGGGCTAGAAAATAAGACAGCAAGGAATGAATGAAGTATGAAGACTCTTGTGGGAATATGAGAAAAATTACACCGGTACAAAAGATTGAGAGAATTAGGAAACCCTCATCTGCAGGGATGGAAGGACAACATTACTGGATATTAAAGAAACAGGACATAAGGGTTTCCTCTGTCAGGATCAGGCAGAGTGGTAGGCTTCTGTGACAAAAATAAGGAAATAAGGCGGAAAATTTCTCCACCAAACGGTCGACTACCAACTTTTCACGCGGTTAGTTAATGGACAACGGAATAAGGACCGCGGATAGCATATAAGGCAAAGCTATGTAGATAATGGTGAAAATCCCGGTTAACACATTATCGCAAGTGCAACGTATCTGAATTACAAAGATCAGAATAAGCTTTTTGGCAGATAATCGCCAATTGTTGTGCGAACCAAACGAACGAACTCCAGAGATAAACTCTGTCCGAGAAACGTCACGTTACTGAACGTTAAAGCCAGCAGTGAATACACAGTTACTACTTCCGTATCGGGTGTTCAGTGTGCTGGCTGTATACTGCAGGCATATTAGTCATAACACATCACTATCGATTTCTACAGTAAAACCAACCAGATGCACCAATGTATCAAATTTACTTTATTTTGGAATGACACTCTACATGTTTCGGACGGTCATTCCGTCCATCATCAGGAGTTCAAGACTGTACATACAGCAACAGACATCTGTCAAACAGATACTGCTGTCTGCTTGCTAGCAAGCAGACAGAACTTAATAAAACAGTAGTAATTAGCCGGAATTTCAACACAGAGCACAGGCTTCAATTCCACGTCAGTCCACGTGGGATTTGTGTTAGACAAGTGGCAGTGGGGCAAGTTTTCGTCCGAGTACTTCCGTTTTCCCCCTCAGTATCATTCCACCTACGCTCCATCCTCATTTATTTCATCTATCGCTGACGTCATATAATCTCAACAGATGACAGCGTCGTTAAACAACACTAAAAATCTCTCTGGGTGACACATCGAGTTCTTTAAACCAGTTGGCACATATAAATACCACTGTACATTGAAGGGTTTAAATACAATACAAATACATAAACACAAATAAAATCTCCCAAACCACCAAGCATACTCATTGTTCACAGGTTGTTCTGCGCTACATTACTTTCCTTTCCGTTTTTCCGCCAAAAGCTTTCCGTTTATCAGAGGAATGTTGCTTTTACTTTTCACTGCATATTTGCGGTACCGGCAGCATTTCCCTAAAAAAGTTTCGCGCGACCTTGTTTACATATGACACCTAACCGGTTGGGACTAGGAGAAGACCGACAGCAACAGCTAGCATGACAACACCTTTCCAGTTCGGAGCAGACAAAGCTGGATTTACCTGGCCTTAGCGTGACTATGTATACAAATCACGGTCACCAGACGAACAGCACGTCTTCACTGTGCTGACGATATGAGTTCCTTGAAGACGTAGTTCACGCGGAATGTTGTTCCCCATTAACGTCACAAATACCTGTGACCTGAGACGATAATTACCTAAGTAATGAACAAAGAGAACAGGGACGGACAAGGCTTGGTGTTTTAAAGTAAGCAAGTTATATAATGCCAAATTACTGCTGATTATCGGAAAGAACTTGGAGTTTAGTAACCGTCACCCATCGTAAATTCGGCCCAATACACCACAATCCGCCGAACCCGCTGGTCATGACAGCCGGTCTCCGAGCCCAGAACCAAATACCTCTTGCAGCTATAATGAGCAGGCAAGATCAAATATTACTGATCTCTAAGAAGCCGAGTAATTTTATTTCTTGGATTTGAATAAATAAACATCTACCCCCACTTGCTGACTGTGGGTCGGGACAACGCAGTCGGGACAGGGACTTGCTAAGGGGCTGGACGGTATGGAGATCGAATCCCGGTGGAGATGAGATTTTCAGCACCCGTCCAGACTGGTCATGGGGCCCACACCGCCTCCTATACGATGGGTACCGGGTCATTCCCGGAGGTAAAGGGGCCGGGGCGTGGCGATGGCCACCCACCCCATCTAACGCCGAGGTTAAAGGAACAGTAGAGCTATATATCTACTCCCCGACTGGGGCCTTCATGGCGGGTTATAATGTTAATTTTACTTTACGTTTTACAGGCTAAACGCTTTCCATCATACGATCTCCCTTGATGCAAATAAGCTGCCCATTGTGGATTACTTACACTCACAAAATCAAGTTTGATGATAAAAACATACGAAGCAGACCTTTGAAACTGTAACCATGGAAACACAAACCCTCTTTACAACGCAATGTAAACGGAGCGCTGCTCTGCTACACCGACTGCCGACGGCAAAGAGGCCACGTTCGACAACAAATCGAATTATTTTACACCACTTACTCTACCTGATTACTATCGTGTATCACTTCCCGCTGCTAATCCGCGCGCTTAAGGACGGTTGATATGAAGGCCACGTTAATACGATACACATGTATACAGGAAGTGACAAGCGATATGTCAGATAAAATAAATGACTCCAGCAGCCCCATTAAGTACAGTCGTAACCTTCAATTGTGACAAAAGTAACAGGATAATTTACGTGGCATCAAGATTATGAGTTATAATCTTGCTAAAGGAGAGAAAATCATACACAGTGCTTTTAAAACGCGTTCTGTAAGATTTTCCTTATCTCAGAGGTTTTTCTGTTCCTCTACTGCAGACACAACTCAAACGTGCACAGCTCATTACAGTACACACACAACACTGCAGACACCAGTTCCATTTTGTGTGTGTGTTAGACCGTGCATCATTGTGATAACTGAAGAATAAAAACCAACTAGATGTTACTTACTATTTTATTGTACTTCTTATAGGGTCAACATGTTTCGGGCACTACTATGCCCATCATCAGGAGCTCGCGACTATGATGTTGATTACCACATTGGTCGTTTCATTCTTGGTTTGCTGTATGTTGGAGGTTAGGTGCGGGTAGGCTGGAGTAGTGTCCGGGCTGCAGGTCGTGAGCTCCTGATGATGCGCATAGTAGTGCCCGAAACATGTTGAGCCTAAAAGAAGTGCAATAAAATAATAAGTAGCATCTATTTGGTTTTTATTCTTCACTTATCAGTTCAATTATGTAGTTCATTACAAAACTGCAAGCAGCTGTAAGTCACGTTAATGCACTTCAACAAACTGTTTCAAAATACAGTTGTGGCTTCCAAGAGGGCTGCTACTGATATTTCCTAACGACAATTTTTCTACTATCAGCAGTTGTTTTTTTTTAAATTAAGGTTTCAACTCGATGAAAAGTAAAAAATTAACCTTAATATATGAACGATACAAATAAAAATTAAACTCAACCCATTGTACTTTCAATTAGCTCACTTCGTAAAAACGAAATTACCACAACTGTCACATCACAAATGTTGAAGTTTTGCTGACCGTGCATCTCAGTATATTTATCTCAGTACTTAACCAACTTGATACACAAAATTTGTTTCACAATAAGTTTTATTTCATGCCTCTACATGTTTCGAACACATGTGCTCATCAGAGGCTGTGTAATGCAGTTTTGACTTCCTGATGATGAGCACATGTGTTCGAAACATGTAGAGGCATGAAATAAAACTTATTGTGAAACAAATTTTGTGTATCAAGTTGGTTAAATACTGAGATAAATGTCACATCACATTTCCTGGCCAATTAGAGTGCAAACTTTTCAATGCTCGTGATTTCAGGCTTCTGCCGCTGTGCAAATGATATCTTCGCTCTTCTCGGACGTTAAGCAGCGCAGACTGCTAGTACTAATAATCCACGCTGCGTAACATCCCAGAAGAGCGAAGATCTCTTTTCGATGTATTCTTTTTTGTTTTGTTGCAATTCCTTCTTTTTAATTTAACCATATTGGTTTCGAAAGCCACAAATTGCAAACTGAACGGCATACGGGTACCGGCATAATGGTACACCCGGATGGGCGACACAACTGGTGCCGAATACATGCAAATGATGGGCCTACTTTTTTTCTCTCTATTGTTCTTTCAGTCCGTTGTCTCTCCCTCTCTCTTATCCTGCTCGAATGTCGAGACTGTGGTCACATAACATTCGTGCTCACGACATAGCAGGAAACTCGGGGAAGAATGACCATCTCTTCCCGTGCACAGTAAGCCCCGTACATACAAAATAGTGACTGTTTCCGGTCATTGAGCAGAAACTGGTGGCGCTATTTCACGCTTAACCTTTTGGCGCCGAAATTATTTTTTTAATTTTAGCACATCCTGTATATAAAATGTGAATAATACAGGAACAAAATACGTTGGAATTATGATACAAACTGCACTTTGAAGAGAGAGAGAGAAAAAAAGGACAGTATACACCATGTTAAAAATATTCGGTACCTATATTGGTTGAATAAATATATAAAATGCAACTTTGGAGGTTAGCGGTGCGGTACGTCAACTATAGTTGACGTTAGGCGTCTAAAGGTTAATCTACCTCAGCAGTAATTCTGAAACCCGCCCCACCGCCGCCTCCTCATTTCCCCAAACGTAGGTGTATAAATTAACCAGAAACAGCATTAGAAATTACACCTCCGTGTATTCTATTATACATTTTACAGCTGAATCATTTTTTATTTGTGGCTACAGGGAGTGTTTTATTCGTGAGATATTATGCTTCTTTGTCAAACAAGGACAAAAAGAGACACTTTTAGAACTTCCAGGAATATCATTGGAAGAATTCTACGTTCTCGGCTAGGAGGTGACACTTGTGATGGAACTTAGGTCTTTTGGGTAGGACCCAAAAATAAGACTCCACAGACTTCACGCTAACCACTGGAACATCTATGAGTCTCCGAGACCGAAAGAAACGTCGAAAAGTGTGCTCATCTACTTTTCCCCCTATTACGAAGAAAAAATATTCATCACGTCTGTAGTCCGTTTCTCCAAAACGAAGGGCGAGTAATTCTGGGAAATTTAATTGCGTTCAATGAACACGTGATGCGCTCCAGCAATGGGAAAGGAATGACATCACTAATCATTGCAACTGTAATAACCATGCAGCTCCCAACAGAGTTACATAACAGATGAATCTGCCTGTAACAGATGAGTGTTGAATATGGTAAAGAAAGACCAGAGCCATTAACAGGGCTCTCTGCATGGAACACATGCACAATGAGAAGGAAGCAAAGCCCCAGCCGTAAGAATTTCTAGACATCGGTGTCATCGCTTCTATTTTTGATCTAGAGCAACAGGGCACCTTGCGAAAAGACCAATTGGGTCGAAATGTAACGAAACACCAATTGAGGGACCTTAACGTAAATTAATCCGAAAGAGACAGGATGTAAAAAAAGAAAAAAAAATTGTTCCTGCCACGCCATGAAGGGTAATGACATAGCTCCTCTCAGTCTTACCGTGAGCACTAACTGAAGGTGAGCGATCAACTCCCCGAGCAAAAACCCCGGCAACAACTCAGTGGGAAGCTGGATGGGCTCCAGATCAGGTACTGCGGTTTATAAATGTGGGAAAAAATTGCCCAGATTCGAAAGGCGGACGGTCCACCCCTAGCTAGTCGCTATACCGTTTGTGCTCTCTGGGCTCCTGAGTGTGTGTTGACTATTCAAGAGATTCACGTGAGGAACCAGTGGCAGGATCTTCTGAACACGGTAATGCGCCTTCGGGTTGCGTGAAAGGTGGGAAACTTGACTATGTGAAGAAATATCAGCTTATCAAAGAGCGTTCTGCTCCACACTTTTAAGTCGTGGAATATTTTCGACGATGGCCCCAGTATTCACCTGGAGAGACCGAGTACAACAGGATGGCCGACAATCTGGCCGAGTTTCGTACCTTACCGAAACAAGCCTTCTTAGTTTCAGAATCTCTCAGAAAACACAAAGATGCACAACAGTTCTATTGCTACTCTCCTTCGCTTAAACAGAGTCGTTACGGAACGTATAGCAAAGGCAGCTGCTTGCGGCAATCTGTGAGTCTTCAACAAACGAAGTCGGGGCGATAAGGGGGCACTGCACCGCACCTGTCGCAGCAGTTCCTATGCCTGGTCAATGTCCCCGACGAGTGACTCACAGAACACCCGCTACACGGGAACAAAATTACCAAAAACACGGCAGCGGAAAATAAAAATAATATCGACATATATTTATATACCTTACCCTCCACATTTCGGGGAATGGCACCCAGGCCGTTACCATTCAGGATTAATTAGTAAATTATAAACGTGTAAAACATTAGTGTAAGATGGGGATTGGCCCATCAGAAGTCCCATCAGTTACGTAGGATAATATACAACAACAAAAAATGCTCCGAGCGGGATTCGAACTCGCGACCCACGTTTCCATTAGCTCCAAGACCGTATACATATGACAGCGTAGCGTGTGAATGTTGAGGCATACAACCCGCTGACGTATTGCTGCGTGACTTCGTCTGGCTCAGTGCGTCTGCTGTCACCGGCTGTGGTCTGAAACGCACGAGAGATTCACCGTAGTGGCGGGGGTTGGGGGTTCTCCCACCTCCACGCCATTCAAACGGTTTTGGGGACAATTAGACCTTTGAACCAACGGGTACCAGAAGTTCTTTCCCTAAAAGCACAGGGGCAGGGGTGTACAGCTGACCTTTTTACCTTCCATGTTCTGCCGAGTCTAAAGACCGACCCTGACTTACAGACACACGTTCACGGCACGGTATTGACCCCAGCAGAGTGACGGTGTTGCTGGGTGCAACGTTGTGATACGTGGGCACTCTCATTAGATCGTCGCTCTTCTGGGTTGTCACAAAGAGCAGAATGGTAATTAGTTACTAAAGTTTCGGAACAACCTGTCGGTCCCATCTGCAAAGGCCAAGTACGACCCAACCAGATTCATAAACACAGAAAATGTGTGGGTCTGTCCGCACCGGCCTGGAAGCACGCGGACATAGATCGACATATGCTACTTTATTATATTATTATTATCATCATCATCATCATCATTATTACCATCATCATCATCGTCCTTGTTATCACCTCTATGCAGAGTATTGGCAATTATATACATGAAACAAACCACATTTCTAGTGTACACAGTGTTGCAGCTGTTCTGTATGTACAATTTATGCTACATGTAATGTTATTTCGCCCGTGAAATATGTTTTGTACTTTAACATTAGCACTTCCCGCAGTATGTGTGCAGTGCCCAATATAGCTGCTTTTTTGTAGTCCCTCATTTCGTGCTTTACTGGTCTGTTGCTCAGGTATTGTCCGAGTGATTTTGAAATGGCTCCAGTCGCCCCTATTATTACCGGTATCACTTTTGCTGTCACATTCCACATGCGCTGAATTTTTATTATACGGTCTTCATATTTTAAAATCTTCTCAGCTCCTTTCTTGATCACATTTCCGTCTCCAGGAATTGCAGCATCTATTAACATGCATGTTCCTTGTTTATTATTACGGATTATTATGTACAGTTTATTGTTAGGAATAGTTCTGACGGTTCGGACTTGTTGGTTCCATAATATGGTTACCTTACCTTCGTGACTTGTTTCGACTGATTTTGGTACAGGGTCATACTTGTGTCTGTTCTCTAATTTTATCCCTATTTCCTTGCACACGTTGAAGTGTAGTTGAGCGCACACTCTATCATGTTCCTGTGTGTATTGTTCTTTTGCCAGTACTGGGCATGCTGATATTATGTGTTCAACTGTCTCATCACATTTTTTACACACACACAATTGCTCTCTGTTTCTATTTGTAATATTTTTGTCGCATGATATCTGATTTGTAATGCCCGATCTTGTGCTATTATTATTATTATTATTGGTGGGCCGGGATAGAGTAGTTGGTACAGAAACTAGCTACGAACTGGACGGTCCGGCGATCTGGGGGCGAGATTATCCGCACCCGTTCCGACCGACCCTGGGGTACACCCAGCCTCCTATACACTGTACCGGGCCTCTTTCCCAGGGGTAAAGCTGCCGAGGCGTGGAGTTAACCACCCACCCCAATCTACAGCGGAGGTTAAAGGAAGAGTAGAACTATACGTCTACTCCCCTTCTGGACCTTCGTGGTTTGTTCTGGGGTGAACTTTACTTTGACGCTTCTTCTTCTTCTTCTTTTTCTTTCTTCTTCTTATTCTCCTCCTCCTCCTCCTCCTCCTTATCAAGGACATTACTAACAGACATGACTCACAGTAGCATTACTAGCAGTAACTATACACAAATCTCGTGCTGGACACACTGCAGAGACAGGAGACCTTGTAAAACCAGCCACAGAATAATAAGAAAAGCATCACAATCGCTTCTCTATATGAAGGTTGTCGGACATGACCTTACATCAGGACCTTGAATAGTTCAGCGTTTCTCAACAGATGGCCCGCGAGTTGAGCAGATCCTACGAAGTGAACATAAATTTATTGTCCTTTAGGGCGCTCTTATTCTTAGTTCCATCGTTATTAACTGCCGGGAAAATTGTATTTGTAATACTTTTTTACACTTACATATCAACGGGTTTTACACTTTACGTAGCCAATGTTTGTTATTTGTAAATATACGGAATTGTAATTCCACCGCAAGATGTGCCCTCGGATCCGCGAATTGAGATAATTTTGAAGAGGGGTTACGCAGAATTCGTGAGAAGTTATAAAGGGGTCCATGGTACCCAAGATTTTAAGAAACATTGGTCTAATTTGTGCTTAAGTGTCACAGAACAAGGTAATCAGGAAGGGTCTCTAGAAGGAATCGCATTTAAAGGAGAAAATGATACACCTGTAGACAGCAAGTATGGTGGAAATCAAAGTTACCAGACGGACTGCAGAACGCACGGGGACCGAATGGACGACTACAGGATAACGTCCCCGTTGGGAAGACGTAGGAAAAGACGGAAACACCAGTTCTGGGTAGCCTCGGAACGGGTCGACAGGCCCATATTTTGTCAAGAGGAGGCAGAAGAGAGGGAGAGAGAATAACACGCTCATGTGGTGTTCGTTACTGTGGTAAAGATGAAAAGATAGACAATGTAACACGTGGCACTGATGAACGTTTGCACAACCACTGTTACAATAGAAAAGCAATAAGCATTACATATTCTAAGTGTGTATTTGTAGCCTTAGGTGTCCGGCATGTAATGCGCATGGGTCATATTGCCATCTGTGGCCTGCCCGGCTCTACAATATTTTTCCACATTATCTCATAAATGTACAGTTAAAAAAAACTTATTCAACATAAATGTGTGTGTTTTGTTGGATAAAGATAGACCAACTTGCTTTATTATTTCATTATTTAATGCTCAACATGTTTCAAATGTTAGTACATCCATCCTCAGGAGCGTGTGGAATTGATGGCTATAAGAATATCGGTGCCGGGAGAGGAACCCCAGACATCCGACCTGCAGATGGTCACTGTATTGACTAAGAAATACGGTATTAATTAATATGTAAACATATTTATATATTCAGACAATCACGTCTTTGTATTCAAACCAAATGCACATATGTTAAATACATATATTCACACTATTTACCTCCTCCTACACGTTTCGGTGTTTGTTCCACCATCTTCAGGAAGAATATTGAGTTACTTGCTAAAAAAACTTCACGCTCTATGCAATGTTGTTAATACATTGTGCTATAAAGTGGTGAAAGGTAAATGGCGTTAAACATATGTATTTAATATATTATGTGCATTTAGTTGGTTGCAAGAATGCACGGAGTGAAGATCTTCAAATTTAAATATACAGAGTTTCGGCGAATTAAAACCGTCATTTGTTTAAATGCTGCCATCTGCATGCAGATATGTAAACTCACACATACAAAATAATAATAAGCAATGTTGGTCATTTAAATACACTCAAAATTTCCAGCGCCATTTACTCTGAGCCGCTAAACGATGCGTTGGGAGCAAGTGGATAGGCCTGCAAATGCTACGAATCAAGGAGACTCGCCAAGCGTGAACGGAAAGTTCTAAAGACGACAGCACAGATGTTGCGAAGGTCTCGAAACAAGCACTAAGATGGTAAGTCAGGTTTGGTTGCAAGAAATGGCGAGATAAATATCTCCTAGAGAAAACGTACAGGAATGTTGAATGTCTAAGGCGAGATTTGATGAAACTTCGCGCAAGAACTCTTTTTAGCACGGATAAAAACTCTGTACCAACATAACAAAAACCCTAAAGCACGGGGGAATGAAGTCTTCGGATCACACTACGGTTGTTTGATGTTCATCCAGGGTAGCGTCACAACGTCAGCATTCCACTTGTCGTTCTCTCTCTCCGGACACTCTCCCAGCACCAAGAACTAAGGATCGATGGGCTGCGAGCAACGCCGGAATATTTAGGGCAAAAGCGATGCATTGTGGACGGTAGACGTCACTAACAAATTCAGCGAGATTAGGACTGTATTCTACACGCAGCCTCCGGCGGCCGGTTGACAGATGCCATTTCACCAATACACAAAAGCAGTAAAACTAAACGGGTTAGAAAATCATATTTCAAAAGCACAATACCGAATTTCATAAAAAAATCTTTGAAATGGTCCACGGAATAAACGGAAGTCATTTTATGGCCTTACGTGAATTACGTAGGTGTTGTAAATGACCTTCTGGCTACAAATTACAGAACAGGCAACGTATGTATAATGTAGAAATGAGGTGCGTTTGTGCAAACATTGTTGCAGTCGAAAATCAATGTGTTAAATATTCTGAGTGTGTGTTTGTAGCTTTAGTTATCCAACACTTGCAATGTGCATTTGCCGTATTACATTGTCCACTGTAGTCTGTCTGACCACATTTTTGCCCATCATCTCATAAACGGTACGATTGTCGGAAAAAAAGGGACTGAATATAAAACGTGTCTTTATTTTCTCCACAACTCTGAAACAATTCTCATTCAAAGAAAAATTGAGGGATATAGTATGATACTTACTCCATGGTGCAGAGTCCTTCTTGAGAAGCTAACTGGTTTGCAGCTAGTCAAGAAATTCAACGCACATCACGGAACCCGAAGGTTCATTACCGCACCCACAAGCGTCCGCCACCTGTCTCTATCCTGGGCCAGCCCAATCCAGTCCATATACCCACATCCCACCTCCTGGAGATCCATCCTAATGTTATCCACCCATCTACGCCTAGGTCTCCCCAGTGG
>Ga0131853_10019679_pt1 | contig 12281 bp, 7 predicted proteins | sample TergutLab28metaG_FD_92764 | JGI IMG/M metagenome (GOLD analysis project Ga0131853, IMG submission 92764) | Labiotermes labralis P1 segment gut microbial communities from Petit-Saut dam, French Guiana - Lab288 P1 (version 2) (version 2) | ecosystem: Host-associated > Arthropoda: Insects >...
ATCTGCCTGGGGATCGACGCCCGCAAGGTGGTCGCCACCGGCATCACCCCGGTGATCAACACCGGCATCGCCCACAGGGAAGCCGGAATCGGCCAGATCGGCGCCGGAACCGTCCGCCCGCCGCTGGCCTGCTTCGAACAGGCGGTCCGCGCCTACGCCGAAAAGCTGGGGTTCCGGGATTAGATGGCGGACCTGCGCCCCCGGAGAATGGCCGACACGGTTCCCGCCCTCCTCGGCGGGAACCGTGTCGGGAGCGGGGGAATCGGGACTTAGGACCATGGAGGGGGGCGGAGCCTGTTCCAAAACGCTCCGTCTCCATCATCGGTGCGAACATGGCATTTTGCAGTATCCTGGGCGAATCAAGAAACAGCGCAAGTCGTGTTGAGGAACAAAATTTGCGTGTTTCTTTCATAAACCGCTTGACACGGAACCTCAATTCCGCTAGACTGAAAGTGGAAGTTGCGGGTAACGTGCGGAACGGGGAGGTTCTGTGAATTTCGCCTTTTCTTGGCTAAACGGGAATTATGCGAATTTCGCATATATGGGGTTATATGGAATTGGGGCTGGTAGGTTGACAAAATATAATTATTTAATGATAATATAGTTTATACGGAACACGGAACGGAGGAATATTCCATGAAAACATTAGTTGTTTATTATTCAAAGACCGGGACGGCAAAAAAAGTCGCTCAAGACGTAATTGAGAAAATGAATTGTGATTTTGACGAATTACAATATGATGAAAAAACAAAAGAAATGAGACATTTACGTAACCCTTCAGATTATGAACATATAATTATTATTGCTCCTGTCTGGGCAATGAATCTTGCAAAACCTGTGAGGCAGTATGTTATTAAACATAAAACAAATATCAGGCAATATGATTTAATTGTAACCTGTGGTGGCTTTGGTTTACGCGGTTGTGTTAAAAATTGTTTATCATCAATCGGCAAGGTACCCAAAAATTCCATTAAACTTCGTAAGAAGCACGTCAAACAAGGAAAATATGATATAACTTCAATTTTGTAGGATGTAAGCGTTATCTACGCTTTAATATTAAGCAAAGTTATTTTTTATTATTGATGTAAATTTTAGTAATTTTGGAAATGAAACTTATGATTTGAAATAAAGGTAATAAAAAAACGCACCAACTTCATATAACAAACGGTATATGCTCACCTGGCGGTTCGGATTTCGCCATTTGTGGTATTTTGCTCCACCACAATTTGCGGTTGCTGGTATTTTCCACGCAAAACCTTGCGAAGTTCAACGGTTGCGCTTCGGGCAAGTTCGTGCTACATCTTAAGGAGTGCGAGTTTCGGCACAATCACCGGGACGATGATTTGTTTAAGATCGTTGCCAAAATTTTCAAGGGATGATGGTCTAGAGCCAAAAATATTTATCAACCATAAAAAAGTAGTTAATATAACAATGTCATTACTGTTAGTTTATTGTGCAATATCACTTTTTCTTTAAACACTTTCAACCGTAAGGCAGGGAAGGATATCCGGGTGCCGGGCCGTTTCCCGAAGTGGAGGCCGAGGCTACCAAGGTGCATGAATGGTACCGGCAGTAGCCAAATTTCAGTGCAGAAAACGCATGGGAACTTGCGGCGCAATGACCTGTTCTTTGGGCACGCAGGGATTCGAACCCCGGACATCCACGGTGTAAACGTGGCGCTCTAACCGGCTGAGCTACGTGCCCTCGGGAATCGCCGATTTAACAAGGAATTCGGCGGTTCCCTTCGTTTCCGCTCCTTGCGGAGTGGAAACGGTTAAGCAGGATCGGCTAAACCCGATATCGGAATTTAGCCAGTCTCTTCCTTACGAACAGGGTACCGGAAAGCGGAAGTTTAGGCTACCCCGTCCATCCCGTCCTCGGGATGCGGGACCGATCTCCACCGCACGCCCGGTACGCAGGTAGTACAGAAACACCCGGCACGGCTTTCCCGACGGGGCGGCAAAAAGATCCGTGGCCGCCTTCCGGTAATACGCCAGTTGCCCGAGATGCTCCTCCGGCAGTTCCCTGCCGTCGGTCTTGAAATCGACCACGTAGATGTGGTCGTCGGTCTCGAAAAGCAGGTCGATGGTCCCGTTGACAAAGAAACCGTTGCCGCCGTCGTTGATCAAACTACGGAACCCGAACTCGCTTTTTCGCCTTTCCGATTCCCCGGCAAGTTTCCCCAAGGGCGAGGCCGCAAAACGTTCGGCCAGCTTCTTCCCCGCGTCAAGAAAAACCGCGGCATCGCCGTCGGACAAAGGCACGGTCAGCTTTTTCGGAATCACCGCCTCCTGCCCTTCCAGCAATGCCTGTATGCAGATATGGGCAACGGTCCCGAAATCCTTCCGGCCGAACTTCCCCTCCACATATTCTTCGTTTTCGGAATAATCGGCAAGCCGTCGGTCCACCTCGACAAAAACATCCACGGCATCGCCGCCGGAATACGCCTCGCTTACCTCAAAATTCGATGCCAAGGTTTCGCCGCCAAGCCATGCTCGGTTCTTCAGCATGGGCGAAGTCGGCGAAAAATATCTTTCCTCCACGAGCGGGGTTTCCATAACCTCGGCCCCCATGTACCGGGATTCGGCGGCGGCCAGAAAACCATCAAGGCCCGCACGGTCGTAGGAAAATCTCGGCGCGGCCCCTTTTGGGGAACGGACATACCGTTCGCCGTATTGGGGAATTTCCTCGACCTCGAAAAACGGATCGGCGGCGTTCGGGTCATGTCCGCCGAACACTTTAAGGCACAGGGCAAAAAACGTGTCGCCCGAATCGCCTGCTTCCGACAGTTTCCGCATTTCCCGTTCGGCGTACCGCCCGAACTTCGCCGGAAAATCCTCGGCGGCCTCCTCCCCTTCCTTGGATTTGACCGCCCCGCTTATCCCCAGGCAGCCGGAAAGGTACAGTTCCCGTTCGGCACGGGTCATCCCCACGTACAGGAGCCGGCGCAGCTCGGCGTGGCGTTTTTCCTTTTCGATCCCGACCGAACGTTCCCAAAAATAGTTTTTTTTGATGTCCTTGATCCCCCGGAACTCCGTCGGCAGAGGGGGATTCAGGGCGAGCCCGCATTCCGTCTCAAAAACATCGTCGCTGACGTCGTTCCGGCCCTTCTTGTCGCAGGAACACAAAAACACCACGGGGAATTCGAGCCCCTTGCTCTTGTGAATCGTCATCAGGTGCACCGCGTCGGACCGTTCAAGGGGGATGTCGATGTCCTTAAGGCCCTTGCCGGATTTCTCCAGCCCCTGGACGTAGTCGGTAAAGGCGGCAAGCCCGATCGGGTTTCCCGATTCCTCGCCGTCGGCCCGGACCGCGAGGAAAAAAAGATAATCGTACAGTTCGTTGAGGACCGCGGTCCGGGGATGCCATGCGAGTTCGTACCGGTAGCCTTCGGCGAACCACAGTTCGCTCACCAGCGAGGCGATGTTTTCAAGGCGGGACATGGCGAATATTTTTTGATAGACTCCCTGTCCGTGCCGATATTTTTTGACATCCTCCCCGTCAAGGCTTGCCACCGGTTCCTCGCCGAACGGTTCGGCATTTTCCCCGTCAAGAACGGCGAGGCATGCGGTAAGGCCGGCGAGGGAAAGGCCGGCAAAGGGAGAGCCGAGCATCCGGGCATAGGCCGCCCTGTCGGTGGGATAGGCGACCAGGCGGAGGACGGACATAAGGTCGTTGACAGGCCCGCCGAAAAAAAAGCCGCCGAGGTCCTCGTTCGCATAGGGAACGTCCAGGAGCATCAGGTGTTTTTCAAAAAGATGCTGGGAGGTACGGCTGCGAAAGAGAATCGCGATATCGCCCGGAGCGTATTTCCGACCGCCCGACCCGTCCTCTTCGTCCAGCAGCGAGCGTATTTTTTCGGCGACGAAACGCGCCTCGCTTTCCGCCGGCAAAAGCAGGTCGTCCTTTCCTCCAGGCCGTTCGGCATCTTCCTCCTTGTCGTCGGCCTTGTCCAGTATGCAAAGGACAAGCCTGCCGCCGTTTTGTTTGTCGGCGGCAAGCGGCGTGTAGGCCGCCTCGAAGGGCTGCAGCTCCGGGGATTCCGGCAAGAAAACCGCAGGGCGCGGAATGTCCGAATCGGCATTCCCGCCTCGGGGTTTCCTTCCTGCCGGGTCGAATTCAAAACCGCCGAAAATAACGTTGAAGGCCCCGATCAGCCTCGGCGCGGAACGGTAATTGGTCCGCAGGGCCAGTTCCCTGCTGCCCAGTTCGTCCTTCAGTTTCCTGAACACCGAAACGTCGGCCCCCCGAAAACGGTAGATCGACTGCTTCTCGTCGCCGACAAAAAAAAGCTTTCCGGAAGCGATGTCTTTCGCGCGGGGAACCGAATCGCCTGAAATTTCCGGTTTCTCGGCAACGAGAAAAAGTATGTCCTTCTGCAGTTCGTTGTTGTCCTGAAATTCGTCGATCATTATCGTGGCAAACGTTTCCTTTTCGCTTTGCCGAATATCCTTCTGCTCAAGGAGGATGGTCCGCGCGAGCCGCGCCACGTCGGAAAAGCCCAGCACGCCTGACATCCTTTTGGCATCGTTGTACCGGTTTTGAAGCCCGGAAATCATCGTCAGCAGCGGGTATATCAGGCCGGCCTGCAGGAAAAAACTTGCCAGCGAGGAAACCTTCCCGAACAGGTCGCGGAATTCCTTGATAAGGTCCTTGATAGGTTCTTTTGCAGGATCGTTCCTGGCTCCCCTGTTCAGGTTCAGGCCCTTTATCGAAAGGAAAAATACGATAAGGTCGAGAAAGACACGGCGGACGGGATGCGCCTGTGACCATTCCGGCGCGTCGCCGGGATCGGTATCGAGCAAGTCCTCGAAATAAGCGGCGAGGTCGTCCTCCTCGGGAAACACCGCCTTCCCCTCCCGATATTCCCGAAGGAGCGGTTCGAGGTCGGGAAGGCATTTTTCGTTTCCCCCGTATATCCCGGAAAGTTCCTCCAGCTTGTTTTTGATCTTGCCGACATGGTTTTTCCACTCGTCCAAAATAAGGGCGAATTGTTTTCGTACGTTTTCCTTGGGATCCGAAGGCGGGCCGTCGATGTCGGTGCATGCAAAAAGGGCATGGGCGAAAATGTCCTCCGCTATGGCCATCGGGCTTTTTTCGGGATACAGCCTTTTGAGGACCGGATGCTCGCGGTTGGCGATGAGGAAGGGCAGCGAGGTATCCAACGCCAGTTGCCCGCAACGTTCCTCGTCGATGGCAAAATCGGGGCTGATCCCGTAACGGTTCGCCGCCTGTTTGACTATCGAGCTGCAGTACGAATCCAGCGTCTGGATTCTCGCCAGTGAAAAGTCGCGCAGGGCCCGGGCCGCAAGCCTCCCCCCCTCCCCTTCCGCGCAGGCCGCCTGCGACAGTTCCCCGTGGATGCGCCGGTACATCTGCGCGGCGGCTTTTTTGGTAAACGTCAGCGTCAAAATTTTCTGTACCGGGATGTTCCTTTCGGTAACAAGCCATGCGTACCGTTTCGCAAGGACCATGGTTTTTCCCGATCCGGCGCCGGCGGCGATCACCGCATTTTCCGTGCAGTAGGCGGCTTCCCGCTGTTCGGCGTTCAGTTCGGGCTTCCGTTCCGATTTCGTCATATCACCTTACCTTGTAAAGAACGCGGCATGTGTCGTCGTACTCGCAGTCCCGGCATGCGTCCCGGTACGTCGGTGCTTCCGGAAACAGCCTCCCGGACACGCATCTCTCGAATTCGCCAACCTTGTCGTCAAAATCCTTCATGACGGCATCGTGAAAACCGCTTCCCCTGGTTACGCGGTCCTCCGGTTTTTTGGGAATGTCGGCGCCGGTAAGACGGTTTTGCAGGGAACCGAACCAGGGTTCCGCCTTCGCCTCCTCGATGCCGAAGAACAGGGTATGGTGAACTTCTTTTTCAAAACAGGATTCGACAAGACGCTGGTACGCCGGAATCTGGAAATCCACGAGCCCGTCATCGGTAAAGCAGTCGGCAAGTTTTTTGGTCTTCCTCGTCTTGAAGTCCACGATGGCCAGGCCGCCGGCCGTTTCCGAATCCCTGTTCGCGTCCTCAAGGACGCAGTCGATGATGCCTTTCAGATTGCGGGAGCCGTAGTCCATGGAACGTTCCGCCTCGGTTGCCGCGATCCGGAAACCGGAAAAGAGGACGGCAAATTCCGCGAGGCATTTCCGCAGACGCCCGAAAAACAACTGCTTCTGTGCCAGAAGGAGGCGGGAAGTGAGCATGCTCATCACCGTCCTTTCGCTGCCGGGCAGGTAGGGAAAGCCGTCGAAAACGACGTCTATTTTTTGTTGCAGAAGTTTGAGGTACTCCTCCGGAAGTTCGGCCCCCGGCTTTTTGTCGTTCCCCGGTTTTTCGGACATGCGTATCGTCTCGCCCGACTCCATCAGTTCCTTGAAAAAAAGATCAAGAACGGCATGGTAGACAAGGCCGCCGGTGTTCCAGGCCATAATTCCGGTTTCCACCCGCAACGCCCGGAGGCCCAGAACCCGTTCGAACATCCACCGTATCGGGCACCTGAAATACGGGAAAAGCGAGGAGGCCGAAATACCGAGCTTCCCTTCCTTAAAGAACTGTTTTTGGATGAGGGCCGAAAGCGGATGTTCCGCGGCGTACGCCCTGCATCCGCCTGAATCCGGCGCCTCGCCGCCGAACATCCCTCCCCCTCCGGACCTCCAGGCATCGAACCCGATTTTCTGCGCCGCATGAAGGCGGATTCCGGCTTCCCCTCCCGGCAATTCCCCGAAGTGAATCTCCCGAAAAAAATCGGTTTCGGCAAGGTACCGGTCCGGACGGAATTTCCCCCGGTGTTCCTCGGTCCCGCCGAAACGCCGCTCCGGTTTCGCGGCGGCATCGAGAAGGCTGTGGGGAATGGCGTACCCGGAAAATGTTTTTTCGGAGCAGAAAAAGGCCGCCCGATTTTCGGAGTTGAAGCAGTGCAGCATGATGAACTCAGGCGACGCGTCGTTGTCGGTAATGCCGAGGGCCTTCCGCCTGCTGCCGGCAAGAAAGGCAAGCGGGGAAAACACTTTTTTCAGGTTTTCCTGGCTTGCCCCGAGGACGATATGCCGACGGAAAGGCACGGGGGCCGCCGTTTGGTAGGGCAGCACCGCAACCCCGGAGGTCGACTGCTGAGCAAGGTACTTCGTGTCCTCAAGCTGTTCGACAAAAAAACCGTAGGGATTTTCCGGCATCACGTCGGCGAAGTCATCCTCCGTTTCGACGAGTTCCGTCAGTTTGGAAACGCACCGGGAAATGATAAGATCGGTTTCCGGCAGGCAGTTGTCCATGTCGAAAAAATGATTCCTGAAATCAAAATAATTTTTTACGATCTCCGAAAACGAAGCGGCATTGCAAATAGTATTGATACGCTGTTTGAGCTTCCTGAAAAATTCCTTGGTACCCGACCCGCAATTGCCGTAAGGCTGGGCGAACGCATCCTCCCACACGTTGACCCGTACCGGTTTGCCGTCCCGTTCCTCGGTCCACGAGCTGATGCAGTTGTTCTCCATGCCGAAACGTATCAGGGCGTTGATGACCGCAAGGTCTTTCCAGGGAAGGAAATGGTTGGACAGAAGGGCCGTCAGCGAGGCAAAGGAAAAATCGGAGGAGGCGCAGGCGGCAAGGGCCTTGAAGAACTGCCCGGCCGGATAGGAAGCCAGCGGCTTGCCTTCCTTCCTTATATAGGGAATGTTCCTGTTCTCGAATTCCCTGAAAAGATACGGCCCGTAGCTTTCGCCGTCCGGAATGCTTACCGAGATGGAATCCCAGGGAACGTTTTCGCCGTAATGCAGGGCCAGGACGTACAGGGCGGCCTCGGCAATCTCGCCCTGCGAATTGGAATAAAAAAACGTCTCGTACCGTTCCCGCCAATTTTCCTCGGCGCCGGTTTTGACGACGGTAACCTTCCGGCTCGATGCGAGTATTTCCTCGTATTCCTTGAAGTCCAGAAGCGATTCGGAAAAAAAGATAAAACATTCCTTTCCGGAATCGTCGAAGGGCGGCCTTTCCCAGGCCGGCTCGAAACGGTCATGCCGGTCCAGGAATTCCTTGTAGAGCCTTGCCAGGTTGAACAGGTCCCGGTCCTCGCCCTGCGGGAATTCCCCGGGCACATGCCGGCCGACGTCCCCGATGGCGATCCCGGCGGCAGACTTCAGCCAGCCGGCGAGTTGGGGCAGGATTCCGGCGATCCAGCCGGCGAACGGCCCGGACTGCCCCGCCCACCTGCTCCGGATCAGCGAGGAAAAAATCGGTTCCCCGCCGCCCGCGCGGCGTTCGGCGTTCTCCGACAGCAGCTTCCCCGCGAACATTTTCCGCACCGATCCGGGCACGCTTTTTTTGTCCTGGACCTTGCCGCGTATCGCGTCCTGCTTGAAGGTATCCCAGCCGACGAACCGTTCGGCCGCCACCGTTCCCTCCTTTTTCAGGACCAGCAGCCTGTCCATCCAGGCGGAAACGGCGATGTCCGTGGGAAAGACGAAAAGCGAGGACGGTTTGTGGGCATTTTCCAGAAGGGTCTTTTCGACGACGTTCATCGTGATCGATGGTAACGGAATTTTGGGGATTTTCCAAGGGCGGACGTCGGTCTTCATGGCGGTAAACCCCGCCCGATGAATGCGGGGGCGTTGCGGGGGTGGAACCACCGCTCGGGGGGTAGGTCGAGACGAAAGTTGTCGCTCTGCGACAATTTTTGGCTCGACCTCAGGGGGGCTCGGCCCCCCTCATTATCGGAATTACCGTACCCATTGCCGGCCGGAAACCGATCCGCTACAATGACCTATGCAGACCGAATGTTCCCTCCGTGTCCGTACCTACGAATGCGACATGTACGGGCATGTCAACAATGCCAACTACCTCAACTATCTCGAATACGCCCGCTACGAATACCTGCGCTCCATAGGCTTCGACTTCCCGGCGCTTGCCGGCCTCGGTTTCGGGGTGTACATCGCCCGCATCGAGATCGACTACAGGGCCCCGGCCCGCATGGACGAGACGTTGGCCATACGGACCCGGCCGGTAAAGAAGGGGGCCGCCAGCGGAACCCTCAGGCAGCAGATATGGCGGGAGGACCGGCTTTTGATCGAGGCGCTGGTAACATGGGCCTTCGTCGACACGAAAACCGGCGCCCCGACAAAGATTCCCCCGGCATGGGACCTGCCCGGCCTGTACCCGGAAACCTGATCACCAGCTCTCCATCGCCCGCATAAACGCCGGACGGGAGTTCAGGATGATCTGCCTGTCCATGCAGTAGGCGAAACGGAGCCAACCGGCCTGCCCGAAGGAAACGCCCGGAACGGCGATGATCAGGTGCCGCTTCAGGTGGTCGGCAAAGGCCATGTCGTCCGCGGGGCCGTCGGCCTTTCTCGGCGGAACCTTGGCAAACAGGTAGAAGGCCCCCTCCGGAACGGCATAGCCGATTCCCGCGCCGTCCAGCACCTCCATGAAGGCATCCCGCCTTTGGGCGTAGACTCCCACGTCCACGGCGGCGTCCACAAGCTCGGCCACGGCCCGCTGCATCAGGGCCGGGGCGTTGACGAAGCCCAGCACCCGGGCCGAAAAGACCAGGGCGTTGACCAGTTCGGCCGCCTCGTCGATCTCCGGATGCACGGCGACGTAGCCGATCCGCTCGCCGGGCAGGGAAAGGCTTTTCGAATACGAGTACACGACTATGGACTGGCGGTAGGCGGCCATCACCGAGGGCACCTCCGGCCCGTAGGAAATCTCCCGGTAGGGCTCGTCGGAGACGAGGTAGGGAAGCCTGCCGGTTTTGGCGCCGTGGGCGGTAAGGGCGGCGGCAAGGGCGGCAAGGGTTTCCTTGGGGTATATCTTTCCGGAGGGATTGTTCGGCGAGTTGACGATCACGGCGGCGGTCTTGGGGGAAAGGGCCCGTTCGATTGCCGCGACGTCGAGGTTGAAGTCGGGCAGCGAGTCCGTCTCCACGAGCCTTGCCCCGTGGTTCGCCGCATAGGGCCGGTACTCGACGAAATACGGCCGTATCACGACGATCTCGTCCCCCCGGTTGCAGACGCTTTTAAGGACGACGTTCAGGCCGGCCGCGGCCCCGGCGACGAGGATCAGGTTTCCGGGCCCGACCGGCACCCCCTGTTCCCGCGCGGCCTTTTTCGCGAGGGCCTCCCGCACGAAGGGCAGGCCGGCGTTCGGCGTGTAGCCGTGCGAACCGTTGCCGCTTTCTCGGGCAAGCCTGAGAAGCACTTCCCGGAACGCCGGAGGCGGATCGATGTCCGGGTTGCCGAGGGAAAAGTCGAAGACGTTTTCCGCCCCATGCTCCCGTTTGAGCAACATTCCTTCCTCGAACATCTTCCTTATCAGCGAGGACGTGCCGAGCGCGGCTTTTATCTCCAAGGCTATGGACATGGCATTCTCCTTTTATCCGTTTCGGACAGGCCATTATACACCGAATTGGCACTTTTTACCGGAGAATACGTCGGAGAAAAAAAAAGCATCGGCCGGAGACGGCCCGGCCGATGCGGGAACCGCCGAATCGGCGGTTCCCTTAGGAAGAAATGAAAGGGAAGGGGGCGAGAATCAGTAGGTTCTCTGTTCCTCGATATGGATGCTCTTGAAGCCGTTGGCCCCGAGCCGCCTGACCGCGGCAAGAACCTCGTTCGCCGGAACGCTGTTGGCAAAGACCCGATAGGTACTGGGGGCGTATTCCTGGGAGGCGAAGAAACCGGCGTCCCGAAGCCTGAGGAAGGCCAGGACCGCGCTGTCCACGTCGGGCCAGTTGCCCACCATAAGGCGGTAGCTCAGGCCGCTGTTCGGGTCCGGAAGGGCCGGCGTGACGGACATGTCCGAAGGGAGCTGGTTGGAAAAGCCCACCCCGGCAAGCCCCTGCGAATCGAGCCAGCCCGGAAGGGCCGATGCCGGAATCACGTGGTTGTAGACGGTGATGTTGATCCCCTGCGCGGAACCTTCGACGGTGCCCGTCTGGTTGTTGGGGGGGGGCGGGAAAAACACCCGTACCGGGCTCCCGTAGTCGAGCCCTATCGCCTGCGCCGCGTCGCCGGAAAGGTCGATGACCCGTTCGGTGGACGCCGGTATCCGGCCGGTCACCGTAACCACCACTTCCCTTCCGCTGGCAAGGTTCCGGACCGTGGGCGTGGAGCCGATGGGAAGGCTCGGATGCGCCGCCTGGAGGGTTCCGCCCCCCAGGACGCTCCAGCTCGCCCTCCCTTCCTCGACGAAGTCCACCGCATTCTGGGCCATGGCCAGAGTTCCCGTAACGGAAAGCAGTGCCAGGCACAGTGCAATTCTTCTCATCATCCCTTTCCTTCCTTTCCCCCCAAAACCTTATACACCAATTCTATCATTTCGGCAAAACAATTGCAAGCGTCGACCCATATCCTCATGGCAACGGCATTTACCCTTTGGAACCGACGGTTGAACCGGTGTTTCCCTTGGCGGAGAAAACCCATGTCCGACGATCGTTTCGCTCATACCGTCCGCTTTTTCCCCGTTATCCATGAATTGACCGCAATATGCGGACGCCATTATCGTTGAATACCGCAAACAACAACGGCGCATCGGCACGATTATCCTGTTTATTTCCAAAAAACAACGGTATATTACGGTAATCGCGGAGAAAATCGGCATTCCGCCGAATCCGGTCCGTTTTTTGAACATCGTCCCGGATATTCAAATTTTTTCCATAGCTGTATGCTAGAATTGAGGCATCAGGAATTAGGAGGATGCGGATGAAAAAAAGCGTGATAGCGGTATTTGTCGTGGCCCTGGCGTTCGGCGTCGGCGCGGAAGCGTTCGCCCAGAACAACGTCGGGGCGGGACCCGGTTTCGCGGGAATGGCCGACAGGCTGATGTTCGACAGGGACGGAAACCTCCTGGGACAGGCCGCCTTCGACGCCGGGCTTGACCGGGCTTTGGCCGGCGGACTCATCACCGAGTGGGAACGGGACAGAATCCGGGAGCTGTACGCGCGGCAGGGACAGGAGGGAAACCGGCCCGGCGTATTGGACAGGCTGCGGCAGGGCGGATATTCCTGCCCCTGCAACGGGTCTTCCTGGGGGAGAAACCCGGGCGGCAGAAGGGGTCGTTGGTAATCGCGGAACGACCGAAGGCCGGCAGGACAGGCTTGTCCTCCCGGCCGTTCTTGGGTATAGTGAAGTTACTGTATGCCAAACGGACGGCGGAATTCGGTCCGTGCAAGGAGACACTATGGAATCTCGACATTATTTCTTTACTTCCGAATCGGTGAGCGAGGGGCATCCGGACAAGCTCTGCGACCAGGTTTCGGACGCGATCCTCGATGCCTGCCTGAAGGCGGACC